>Ga0209709_10000879_pt1 | contig 28151 bp, 21 predicted proteins | sample ArcticOcean_MG_C_2_FD_187435 | JGI IMG/M metagenome (GOLD analysis project Ga0209709, IMG submission 187435) | Marine microbial communities from western Arctic Ocean - ArcticOcean_MG_CB4_136 (SPAdes) (version 2) | ecosystem: Environmental > Aquatic > Marine > Oceanic | place: Arctic Ocean...
TGCACCTGCTGCTGACCCGTATGCTCAACCTGCACCTGCTGCTGACCCGTATGCTCAACCTGCACCTGCTGCTGACCCGTATGCTCAACCTGCACCTGTCACTTCAGCATCCGATGCTTTGGCTGCCATGAGTGCATTCTCTGAACCAGTCGTTCAACAACCCGTTCAACCAGTGGCAGTTCAAACAGGTCCTGCTCTACCAATTTCGGGACTACCCGATGGATGGACGATGGAACAATGGCAACATTTCGGTGAACAGTATCTTGCTGCGCAAATGGGCCAACATACAGAAACTCAGCCGACAACTACCAATACTCCAAGTACCTCTGCAAGTACAGATATGTCAGGATTCCTCGATGATCTCGATTTGTGAACGGTGAAAAAATGGCAAGTTTGTGGCAGTTTTTTGGTTTACCTAACCCTGATGGGGAAATTGACGAAAAGAAACTCTCGAAGAAAAGTGTACGTCCAGTATCGAAGTCTTCGAGTTTAAAACAACCACATCTGTCGCCCGAAGCACAAGTTTCTGAGCAACCACCTGTGAGCACACCTGTGAAACTACCAATTCAACTTGAGAAAAAAAGCGCCCTCCATAGCCAACCAAAGGCGTTACCGCCAAACTGGTCGGGCCCACTCACTGCAGAAGGGGAAGCGTTCCACGACCTCGGCGCCCATGTTCGAGTCAAAAATACCATTCCAAGAAGAGCCTTAAGATATGTATCACCAGATAAGATGAATCGAATCCCTACCCGTGAAATGGAAAAGCGTATACTCCAAGGGGATTCAATCATTGTCGATTTACGTCCGATGGTACATATGGACACCCATCAGAATGTCTGTCGCCGAGAGCTTCAACATATGAGTAATGAGGCTGGCGTTGGAATATTTTCATTAGATGCTGAAGATAAACTTCTGTTGCTACCTGGCACAGATGTTGTCGTCGACGTTGGACGCCATGAATTGGGATTACTCTCCTTGATGCCCGAGTGAAAAAGTGCGTAGAAGTTCCATTGCTTCTCCTGCAATTCCGAGAACTGTAGATTCATGGCCATCGATGAGACGAGCGTGTTTGCCCATTGGCCCCGCTAAATCATAACCACCGGCTTTCCCCTTCCAAGATTCACTTAGAACCAACTCGACCAATTGCTCATCGGTAAGTTCAGCAAACTCGACAATGGCATGTTCAACGAAAAACTTCCATTGGCCCTGAAGCAGAATTCCTGTCGCAGACCAAACTTGGTGACGTCTTCCCGAGAGCCGGTGTAACATCATTGCAGCTTCAACCGTATCATTCGGTTTTCCAAGTGTTGAATCCATATCATCGGGGTCGGCAAGTAGGGTATCACAGACAATGACGAGATCAAAACCATGCCCTTCCAAAACCGCTTTAGATTTTTTTTGGCAAATAGACAAGACTTGGGAGTCGACACTACCAGGCGTAGGAGTCTCATCAACATCGGTAAACCCTTCACATTTCAGACCTGGGAAAAGTGGTTGCAGCATTGCTGCTCGACGAGGTGATTGCGATGCCAGCCAAACCTTCACTCGACGCCCTCATCTACTTCCAATCGAAGGAGCCCCTTGTCTTTTTGCTTCTGAGCGTTCAAAATTGCAACAGAAAGAAGGGTGAGGTTGAAGAATCAAAGGGTGTACCCCCCACATGGTGCCGGCATGAGTGAAGTAACAAGAATACCAACGCATATTGAAGGATTAGATGAAAATATGCAAGGTGGAATCCCTAAAGGCCACATTTGTATTGTCGCTGGTTCATCGGGTGCTATGAAGTCGAGTCTAACCTTTTCAATGCTTTACAATGCAGTGCTCTATGGTGAAACAAGCGGAATCTACGTCACCCTCGAACAAGGAAAAGATTCACTCCGTTCTCACATGTCAAATATGGGAATGAACATTGATGATAAGCGAGTGAGTAACCGAATTGCAATTATTGATCTTTCAGATTTGCGTGTTCAACTGGATGAACAAGGTATGAGCAATCGTGTGGACTGGATGGGCCAACTCATCAAACAACTCACCTCATACCGTGATTCAATTGGCTTTGAATTACTGGTTTTCGATTCACTCGGTGCTTTCTTCACGCTCACCAAGATGGAAAATCCACGTGATGAGATTTTCCGCCTCTTTGAAGCCGTTCGTCGACTTGGACTGACTTCATTCTTTATCTGTGAAATGACAGGCGAAGACAACAAACAATTCGGTGAATACGGTGTTGAAGATTATCTCGCTGATGGTGTGATTCATTTAGTCATGGAACGTTCAGGTGATGATGTGGCTCGAAAGATGGGTGTTGTCAAGATGCGACATACCCACCACCGGCTTGGCTACAAGCCGTTTAGTTGGAAAGAAGAAGAACAACGATTCTCAATCTTGTGAAATTCACTCAACCGTTACTGATTTCGCAAGATTGCGAGGACGGTCAACATTGCATCCAAGTGCTAAAGCCGTGTGATAAGCAATCAATTGCATTGGAATCACAGTCAACAATGGTGAAAGTAAAGGATGCACTGGTGGAATCGGAATACTGATATCAGCTTCTTCCGCAATTTCATCGCCTTCTTCATGAATCAAAATAATACGTGCACCTCGTGCTTTGCATTCATGAATTGCCGAAATTGTCTTCACTTTGACGTGATCGTTCGGAGCGATGAAAATAACCGGGCTACCCTCTTCTAACAGAGCAATCGGTCCATGTTTCATTTCTCCTGCTGGATAGGCTAAGCAAGGGATATAGGCAATCTCCATCAGTTTAAGCGCACCTTCTTTTGCCACCGGTGCAGAAATCCCACGACCGAGGAAAAGAACACATTTTGCGTCTTTTATCATTTCAACCGCTTCGAGAATTGGACCTTGATTCTCGAGATACGCTTCAATCAAGTGTGGGATTTGCTGTAGACCGTTAATCAACTCCTTTCCTTGTTCCTTACTCGTTGCACGAGAACGACCAACTTGAAGTGCGAACATGGATAATGCTGCCACCATGTTTGAGAAGGCTTTGGTCGATGCAACGGCTTGCTCAGGACCTGAGTGAATGTACACACCTTTGCCACACTCACGAGCGATAGATGAACCAACGACATTGACTACACCAAAGACACTTCCACCCTTGAGTTGTATTTCCTTCACTGCCGAGAGGGTATCGGCTGTTTCACCTGATTGTGTAACTGCAAAATGTAATGCGTTTGGATTAATCACCGGGTCATTATGCCTGAATTCACTGGATATATGGGCTACTGTAGGTATACGGGCTAATTTTTCAATGAGCATTTGACCAATTTCTGCAGCATTGTAAGCCGTACCGCAACCCAAAAGACGCACGTGAGGCACTTTAGCCAAATCGCGTGGCTCTAATTTCAAACCACCAAGCCGGCCATTGCCTCTGACTCGGTCAAGCCGACCGCTGATGCAATGGCGCAAGGCATCGGGTTGCTCATAAATCTCCTTCAACATGAAATGAGGATATTCACCAAGGTCAGATTCGCCCCAATCCTCCTCAAGAACTGTAATACTCGGGTTGAAGTTTTTGCCCTTCAAGGTTGACAGTTTCATCGAACTATGTGTCAGGGTGGCTATTTCACCATCTTCAAGGAAAACAACACGTTGCGTGTAGGGTGTTAGCGCATGGGGGTCACTGGAAACAAACATCTCATCATCGCCTTGCCCGATGATGAGAGGCGAGCCGTTACGGGCGCACACAATCACATCGTGTTCAAGGAAGAGGACACACAAGCCCCAGGTACCCCGCGCAATGTGAAGAGTTCTGCGAACTGCATTCTCCGGGTCATTATCCACGCTGAGTTCTTGTTCAATTATGTGCGCAAGTGCTTCAGAGTCTGTATCACTCTGCAATTCGATACCTTGAGCAGTGAGTGATGTACGAAGTTGGCGGGTGTTTTCGATAATACCATTATGGACAATAACGACTTTTCCATTCGCAGATTGATGTGGGTGAGCATTCGAATCATTGACGATACCGTGTGTAGCCCATCGAGTGTGTGCAATTCCGAGATTTCCTGGAACTTTAGCCGGTAATATCGTTTCCAAATCACCGACTTTACCGACTTTCTTATGAATTTGAATGGTGCCATCTTTCACCGCAATACCGGTTGAATCATATCCTCGGTATTCGAGTCGCCGCAAGCCATCAACCAGTACAGTCGAGGCTTGACGAGAACCTAAGTAAGCAAAAATTCCGCACATAATATAACCTCAACAATCTACTTTCACTGAACAAATTGGACAGTCAACCCGGGTGAGTGTCATGTCCTTTACAGTGAATTTGGCCGAACATCCATGGCACACCACATCTCGCTGCGGTGGTGCAATTATTGGTAAAGCAGGGAAGCCCGGAAGCGGTGGTAAACTTCCAATCGGTAAAGGCAGCAATGCCATTGGGGTGATATCTGCCAGTTCTGCCAGTAAAGGAGCTGGTTCAGGCATCGAGAGAGGAAGGGGTGGAAGTGATGGAAGGGGTGGAAGTGATGTATTTATCGAGTTTACCATGTCGGTAATCTCGCGCTGTTGCTTCCGCTTCATACGACGATTAAGACGGGAGCTGCCTTCACCTGATTCGTTTTTCGCTTCAAGCGAGGCTGACAAACTCAATTCTTCATCATCGAGAATTGCGACTGGGTTTTCCATTTCAACAATCATACCATCCGTTTCGGTATCAAGTGCAAGCAATGGGCCATCATCCAAGACAGGAACTACAAGTAATTCCAGTAGATCTGCATCTTCGTTTTGTCCTGATTCAGAGATGAGTAATTCCTCCTCACGCCGTCGGGATGAGCGAACTGATAGAACAATCATCAGAAGGAATACAATGAACAAACTCGTTGTTGCACCAAATATCAAAAGTTTTGTTTCAGCATTTCCAGGTAATGGAGCAAGGAGTGTATCGAGAAATGATGATGTACCATCATCGCCGTTTGAATCCCCGTTCATATCTGCGAGTATTCGCATCTTGAGAGAACCGCTTGCCGAAGAAAGAAGAAGAATCCCATCACCTTCCATCCCTGCATGGCCTTTCAAGAATCCCTCTGTGAGGATGTTGGAGAGAGCAAGTGTTTGGCCAAAAGAGGCGTCTGATAAGAGACCATAGCGGGCAACTGGACCGTAGACATTGATTTCATCGTAAAAGATTTGAACGCCATCTGAGGTAGGGTTTAATTCAATATGTGTCGAACCCGGTGCGCCGATTTTTTCTGCTTCACTCGACCAAGAATTATCGGTGACGATATGCGCAAGCATGGCATCTTTGCCTCGACCTTCGATCCAAGAAGCAACGAGGACATCATCGCTGCCGTTTTGAAGAACAACAAGCTGAGCCATTTGAGCATGATCGCCGACGGAGGATTGGAATCCCCAAGCCGCATAGGTTGGTTCACCATGCGTATACATCAATCCAATTCGGTCAATACCAGTGACATCGTTTCGAACTTCTTGATAGAGTATGTGTAAGTTTTCTTCACCTAATCCAATTGCAAGAGCATCACCTTGTGATGGGCGGATTTGAATATCAGATAGTACAACATTTGGTGGACTCCAAGATGACGGACTGTCTGGGTTGGATGAAACCAAAGTGAAAATCGAAGTGATATCTTGCCATGAGCCACCCGTTGAAATATCACGATGGTATCCTGCTAATACCATTTGACCATCGTGTTCAGTTAATGCAAGCCCCCAATAGGAACCTTCTGATAATTTAATTGCAGGCATCTGGTGATGTACTGGAGTTTCCTCTCCTAAACGGGTGAGTGAAGTCATTGAGAGGTCGGTGAGAGTATAGCCGTCAGGGCTGGTGGTTTTTCGATTCCATGCTGCTTGAACGAAGCCATCTTCTCGTAAAGAAGTGGCTAATTCACCACCCCACTTTTCCTCAAGCATAATATCAACCTGCATCACCATTTTATCGGTTATTGTTCGAACGTGAAGTTCGCCATCATGAGTTGTAAACAAAAGCCCACCCTCTTCCATACCAATGAAATCGATAGGGACTTCACCTTGACTAAGAGAAACGCTCACCTGCGAACCAAGGCTTACATCATCGATGACCACAGTGAAACGATGGTCACTAAATTCGGGTTCAACACCATTTCCTTCCAAGAGAACTCGATACTTTACATGGCCCAGTGGAAGACCTATTTCGTTGAAGTCCCCTGTACCTTGACCCGAACTTGAATCCGAGCCTGGAACAATCAAAATATTTGAAACTCCAATTTCCAACCATCCCGAAGTGGTCCAACGCTCGAGACGCATGGTTAATTGTGTGGCTTCAGTTTGACCTAAGTTGTCAATGCGGACATCGATATCAAACGGAGTATCTGGCAGAGGGACTCTGGGGTTGGTCGTGACTGAGCCAGGTAAAAAGCGTAGCATTGCTTCAACTGGCCGTTCCTCAACTTCAAACGAGAACGTGTAAATATTGTTACTTGGATTTGGGTCTCCAAGTTGGTTGTTCGGGTCAATTGAGATGGTGACATCATGTGTGCCTGCCTGAGTCGCCCACCAGTAGAGTGTTACTTGCTGACTTTCCCCTTCATTGAGGGTTGAGATTCGTCTTTCTCGCGGATAGGTGTCCGATTGACTACCTGCTGCTTCCAATTGAACAAAGACATCGTTTGCATCCAAGTCACCTGCGTTTGTAATCGTGAAATCGACTTCTAAAACGGTTCCTGCAACCGCAGAGTATACCGGAAGGTTTTGGTCCATTATTTCAACTGAACCATAGAACAAGAAGTCGGGGGCAGCCGGTTGATTATCAACGGTATATGTCCGGCGGACATCCTCGGTCTTTACACCACTTTCATTGACCATTCTAAATGAGATACGATGCGAACCGTCATCAACAGAATTTGAATTCCATGTGAATGACCAATCTTGTGAACCGGCTTCCATAGGAGTTAATTCATCACCAGCAAGCCAATCACCATTATCGACGCGGTATTCGAGAATGTCATGTTCAACTCCTTCGACTGTCCCAGTGAATTCTACTGAACCTTGGAGTGCGGTTCCCAAAGGTGGCCCTGCAATGGTAACTGCCATACGGGCAATGTTGACCCAGCGAGCATCAATTGCAGATTCATCACCTTCATCGGTGAGGGCTCGAGCCATCACGAGGACATAATCCTCGTCTTGACGGACCCAACTTTCTTTGACAGAGATATCCAAGAACCAAGATGAAACATCACCACCAGTGTCAATCCAACTTTGTAATTCACGAACGGTTCCTGATTCAAGATGTTGCATGACTCGAATCTGAACTTTGACATAATCATCGCCGTCTTCATTCGCTTGCGTGGTGCCTGCAATTCGTACGAAATTTCCTTCAATCCACCATGAACCATTGCTGGGTTTAGAGACCTCGACATGGTCGCCTGAACCGTTTCCAGTTGGAGGGGGAGTGATGCCACCGTTGTCTTCGAGTGGAGTACATACTTTTTCCAGCACCATGTCTATGGCACATGATGCATCGATGAGACCAAAGCCCCATTCATCATTCCAACGATCGGAAACACTTGGCTCGCTTGCACTGCCTCGCTGTTCAGATGAGTTACGGAGAAAGTCTTTGATTTCTTGAGGTTCAAGTGATGGGTCGGCTTGGAGCATAAGTGCAACGATACCTGAGGCGATTGGTGTTGCCATGCTTGTTCCATCTTTCTCATCATAATCAGAACCGGCAAGAGGTTTCGCCGGTTGCCCGGGGAAGGACGCCCCAGTTTGTGCGGTAGCCGACATAATCGAAGAACCGTAGGAGGTAATATCGGGTTTCAATTCATCCCATTCATCATCATCACCGTCGTCAAGACGAGGACCCGTATTCGAGTAATCAGCAACATTATCATCGGTTCTGTTGATGCTCCCTCGGTCTGTCGCTGCACCGATTGAAATCGCATTATCTGCACTTGCAGGAGATGGGACACGATTGGTTCCATCGTTGCCCATTGCAATGACACAAACAATCGAGGCATTCACAGCATCATTGACGAGGCGAGCTTCAGAGCCACTACCATTGTCACCTTGGTCGCCTGTGTTGAGTGGAGTAGAGGCTGAGCCAAAGGACATGGATGCAACTTGAATGCCACGAGAGGAAGAATTGTGACCCCAATCGGTATCTTGGTTGTTGATCAACCATTGAATACCATTGAGGGACGCCTGAGAATTTGTACCACCTGTGTCGGTGAGGACCTTGATATCCACCAGATATGCGCCAGGTGCAGTACCCATGTGAGTTCGGCTACTGTCGCCTGTGCCAACAGCAGAACCGGCAACGTGAGTACCGTGACCGTTTCCATCATCTGGGTCTTGTGAACCATCTGGGTTTGATGCTGAAGAAGTTGCATCGTATCCTGCAACCCATTTGTGGTCATTATAGGAGAGTGGGTCTTCATCCGGTTCATCGCTTTCATCATCAAAATCATTCAATGATTCATGCTCATTGTCAACACCGGTATCGAGCACTGCAACCACGATACCTTCGCCGATATAATCACGCTCGTAAGCAGTTGCGGCATAGACATCAGATGGACGAGCCCGAGATGCTTTGCCTGCAACTTCATTGAAAGGAATCATGACATTCTGCATTTCGATAACAACAACACCATGTAAAGAATAAAGGTCCATGAGAGCGGAAACTGGAACTTTATCGACTGCTACTGAATCAATATCGATGAGTTGTTGGAACCAAGCGCCTTCTTCTTCTCCAACCCAGCCATGTGCATTAAGAACAGTTCGCAGAGTTTCGATTTCGGCATCGTTGGCTCGCCAAGCATAATCCATGACAATGGCCACCGTTTTTCGACCATCAGGGCCGATAATAGCAGTAGGTGAATCGGAATCTGCACCTGCCAACACTCGTTGAAGGCGGTCATCCATACCGTTCCAATCAAGGTCGGGGCCATAGGATTGCCACCATTGAACATCTTCTGCCGAAACTCGATCGCCTCGGTCGATATCACGGATTGGACGTAGGCACAGTTCTTCACCACACATCAACGGCGGTAAACCTTCGACCAATATTGGTTGAGAGAAGAGAGGTTGAGAGAGGGGTTCAGAAAAATTCGACTCCGTTTCATTGGCAAGAACGCCAAGGTCTGCAAACAAAAAAACAATGACCAAAAACAGAGAAATCCGTTGTGATTTCCATGACGTCGACGACTGCAAACCACTCACTCCGATATACTGCTGAGCCGTTCCGCCTTTGAGCCTATCCTTTCTTTGCCCACTCCCCAGCCCCTTAAGGGGCTAGGGGAGGGCTTGATGACTTACTCTGGCCAATTGAGATGTTCTGGTTCAATGGAACATTGGAGTTGAGGACCTGAGGCTCGCTCTATCACGCCAAGAGGGGATTGACAATCTGGACATTCGGCAGTATCAGCAAGATGTTCCATCCAAGCCAATCGAGTCTCTGGCTCATCTGCTGAAGCCAGAAGGCTACGCAAAGTGTCTCGGATGGTACGAGGGATTGGTAAATCACGTGCAGTCCATGGGTCAACCGTGCTTGACATGTCGACCATGGCACTCCTAATTTGATTCAATCGTGAACGCTCACCGCTGGAAGATGTTGGACCACCATCTTCGATACCAAGCGGGTAAGGCCCGTTTTTAGCAATCAGCGGGAGAAGGAAATAGGTCGCTAAAAAACCACCCAGGTGCGCCATATGTGCCACATCACTGGCTTGACGTAATCCAAGAGTTTGGTAGGCTCTGAAGACCTCCATCCCGAAATAAAACAAAGCGATGTAAAGAACGGGCCATTTACGTATTAAAATGAGAGGAAATGGAATCTCGTCTTTGGGCCATCCAGCCAAGTACGCACCAAATAATCCGAACGCAGCACCTGATGCGCCCAAAGACGGCGTTGGGGATGATGAATTAAACAGAAACCAGGCAAAGGAACCTCCGAATAAACCAATGGCGTATATGAGAGCAAACCGGCGAGTACCAAGCCGCTGTTCAAGGGGAACACCAATTAAAGCAATCACCAAAATATTACCCAATACATGGGTGGCATCAAATTGACTGTGCAAAAACCCTGCTGAAAAGAAGGTATGGAACCAAGCGACACCACTGATACGGTTTGGTATCAAGACATAGTCCCACCACAGCCATCCTTCAATCCAGCCGTTCACGATGCCAAACTGACAAAGAACTTGCACCAAATACGCCAACAGTAACCCAACCGTTATCGACAGTGCCAATGAGGTTCGATGCCGTAGCGCGTAGGTAATCGGCCAAACAATGGCGAACACCCAAAGCCCAAACAACAGCCATTCGGATGTTCCGAACAAGGACATGACTGTGGCCATGTCCACCCTAATGAGGGCGCGCATTTGAGTTCATGGTATTACCGAATGCGAATGGGAGGTTTGATGTCGCACTGTAAACTCGGACATCCATGGCAGCATCATTGCTCAGCCTCGTGGGCCTTGAAGTCCGCCGTGGCATGAGTATCGTCTTGACCGATTTCAATATTGAAGTCGACTCCAAAGATGTTGTTGTGTTGCATGGTAAAAACGGTGCTGGGAAATCGACGGTTATCGAAAGTTGTGCACGCTTACTGCCTTTAGAAAAGGGCTCAGTCCATCATCATGGTTCGCTGGTTGTCGATTCCGAAGGACGCAGGTCCCTTGCGAAACAACCCTTTGGATTGACGCTTCAAAGCAACGGGTTGCTTGGTGATGAAACCGTTGAGAATCATCTTTCTACCGTCTGTTCGCTCTCTGGAATGAAAACGGATTTATTCCCAATACTCGATGCATACGGGCTTGCTCATCGCAGATACGACCGGATTGGCCAATTATCCGGCGGCCAGGCTCGTAAGGTAGCTGTTTTGGCTGGCCTGCTTCCGGCTATGCTCTCTTCTGAACCCCGTTTGATACTGCTCGATGAACCTGATACCGGGTTGGATGAGAGCGCACTTGCTGCATTGATTTCCGATATCGGGCAATTACGTGAAGCCGGACACGCTTTTGTCATCGCATCGCATCATCCAGAAGTGATGAAGTGTGCGACTCGACTGCATGATTTGGAATCTGAAACGGTCCAACAACAGCCTAAATGTCAACCATGGCAGGCTCTTGGAATACACGAGAATGTCAGCCTACTCTCGACAAAAACAGGACACCGTTACCTTCGTTCTACACGTGCTGGAATGGCACGTAATGGACTGACTGCACTGTTGGTGCTTGGGACGCTGCTCGCGTTCATTGACCCTGCCTCACTCGAGAATCAGACACTCCTTGTCGGTTTTGTTCTCGCCTCACCTTTTGCAGCAGGATTAGCAGGCGACCCCGTCGTTCACCTGATGCGAGAACAGCGTGCTGCTGATTGGTGGAGGGCTCATGTCAACCGCCTACCTGCAGCTGATTTCTTGGCTCCTGTTCTTGGGTTTGTACTCACTGCACTTGGATGTGTCCTGTTCCTTGATGGTATCAACTGGAAACTTTCACTTATTGGATCTGGTGTTCTTTGGATGACCTTACTGTGTGTTCGATTCATTGAATTAAGCACCTTACGATTGGCGCGTCCAAATGCGGTCTTCATCAGACTCTTACTGCCAATTTTGATTCTCCCGTGGGCATTGGTTGTCGAATATGCCGCTACCTTGTGAACGCCCAAGTTCAAGAAGGGGCGCCGGAGAGTTCTGCACATGCGACGCCGAATCCCCGAGATGTTTCTTGGCATCGGATTTGTCGGCATCATGACCACGCTCTTTTTGGGATTGAATTGGGCGCCAAGCGTATCCATCAATGCTTTTGAATCACCCGCAGCACAACGGATTTTTTATTGGCATGTGCCTTCTGCATGGGCTGCTTTCATCGCATTTGGAGTCTTATTCACCGGCTCTGCACTGTGGTTTTTCAAGCGTAGCCCCTTTGGCTGGCGTTTGCATGTCGCAGGAGCTGAAGCGGGATTGGCTTGTGGATTGATGACGGTTTGGTCTGGATGCGTTTGGGGTGCTGCTGAATGGGGTACTCCTTGGGATTGGAGTGATGTCCGGTTGAATACATTTGGACTCTTAACTCTGCTTGCATTGTTTTTGGTTCTGGGACGTCAAAGTCAACCGGATGGAGTCGAGACTCGAGACACATTTTCTAGCTTTGGACTGTATGGTTTTGTACTCGTACCTTTGACATATATTGCGACAAGAGTTTGGCAAATCCGCCATCCTGGGCCGGTCATCGGAGCGGGAGATGGTGGTGGGTCATTGCAATCGAGTATGGCTCTTGTTCTCCTCATTGGAGCACTCTCATTCACACTCTTCATCGTTGGACATATGATGATTTCAATGCGCATTACGCATCTTGAACAACGTTTGGAGCATGCACAAAAATCACTTGATGGAGGAAATTGAAATGGAAGGAACAAGTTATCTTACTATCGCTTATCTTGGAATGATTGCCGCACTTGCGATTTGGACATGGACCGTTGTCGTACGAAGCCGTTCAATTGAAACTCGTCTCGAAGCGGTCGAATCAAGCATTGGAATCGATGTATCTCAAGCCGATGAGTTCGCAGCCCAATCAAGTGCTACCGTTCAGGATGATGCTACAGTTTGAAGACGGGTACGCTCACCCAACCGCAAGAGGGATTTGATGGCAGAGGGACTAGGAAGTGAGTTTTGCTTAGTCTGCGGTGCTGACCCTCCTTTGTTTGGCGACCGAATGTGCGAACCTTGCCTTCGCAAAAGAATCAAACTTGTTGAAGTTCCAGAGAACATCCCATGGGTTCGATGTGCTCGATGTGGCATCGTTGAAATTCAAGGGAAATGGGTTCATATTTCAGAAGAAGAAATTTGGAACGAACTCATTCAGCGACATGTACAATTTCACGAACATGCCAAAGACATGGGTTTGGCTCTTGAAACACGAACCATGTCTGACCGTCATACACTTTTGTATTTACAAGTCGAAGGTACAATCGAAGGTTTAGCGTTTCAAGAACAGCATACAATGCGAGCACGCATGGCCAATGGAGTATGCCTCACCTGTACCCGTCGGGCAGGAAATTACTTTGAAGCGACGGTTCAATTGCGATCAACAGGACGTCGCCTTTCCGAAGAAGAATTTACAACGCTTCGAGCAACGCTTGACAAAGTGATTGAAGGTCTCTCCGATGACCCTATGTTTTTCATCACTTCAGAAGGGCCAGTGACCGGCGGTTACGATGTCGTACTAGGAAGTAAAGGTCTTGCTCGAACATGGGGTCGGCATCTTGTTTCGAACTACGGAGGCCATGTTGCTGAATCGAATTCCACCGTTGGACGCAAGGATGGAATCGACGTGACTCGTTTAACTCTCTTGTATCGAAAACCAGGCTATGACATAGGAGATGTGCTTCGTTGGAGAGATAATTACTGGCGCCCGGCCACTTGGACAAAGGATGGCGGGATTATGTCACGTATCGACCGCCAAGAACGAACCGGGGCATCTTGGAGAGACCTTGAATCCGCCAATGTGGTGGCGCAAATGAAAGACCATATCATCGCCGACATCATCACTGAGGATTCATCGGTAGCAGAGTTCCTCGACCCATCCAATTGGAATATGGCCTCTGTTCGTATTGCTTGGGACCATACACCACGTCAGAAACTCCGTCTTGCACGTATCGATGGCGAATGGTTATCACTGCATAAACTCAGTTGCGATGAAGAGGAAAAGGGGGAGTCTGTATGAAGGAGAACACTCATTCGACGCCCATGGCTGATTCGGAAAATGCTGAACCTAAAGTCGGAATGGTCGACCTTGCCAAGGCTCTTGATAATGAAGGGATGATTGGTTTTACACGGGCTTTTGTCGATGATTTGCAAAAGGGTCTTGCTCATGCAACCCCAGAACATTTCCCTTGGATGAACGGTATCGCTAAATCGAAATGGGATGGGATTGTGTGTCTTGGAATGGGTGGCTCGGCTGCAGGTGGTGATTTTGTATCGGCATTGTCAAGTGTTCATGGTAACCTTCCGATCATTATTCAACGCGATTATGTCTTGCCGTCATGGTGGAAACCGTCTTGGCTTGTGCTTTCAACATCGCACAGTGGAAATACGGAGGAGGCTCTAGAAGCGACTGAAACTGCGTTGAAGGCTGGTGCAACTGCCATTGTTATTTCCACAGGAGGTATCCTTTCCGGAATGCCTGAGATTTATCCAAATTGTTTTCTGATTCCTTCTGTTGGAGGCCAACCTCCACGAACTGCTTTTGGACATATATTCAGCCGACAACTTGGACTTCTACGAAGTATAGGTGTCCTCCCGACACCTCGTGAAGGTTCAGACCAAGCCATGTTTACTCGTTTGCAAAAGGCCTGCGATGGATTTGATATTCTCAATGACCCGGAAGGCGATGTCGCGCAGTTGGCGCTCTGCATGCTTGAGCGTCCGATTGCTTTACTCGGGCCAACTGAATTGCAACCAGCATTGAACCGTTTCAAAAATCAACTCAATGAAAATTCTGCTCGCTTCGCCCGAATTGGAATCATTCCAGAAATGAATCACAATGAAAGTGTCGCTTGGGGTGGCGTTGGTTCCGATCAAGATACTTCTGCTATCGAACATGTTCTGTTGCTCCTCACCTGGCAAGGAACGCATCGTCAAGTCAACAAGCGAATGGATTGGATGGTCGCTCATGCTGCTACAGATTATGCTTGGAGAATTGCTGGCGAAGGAAACTCCCTGCTCGAATCGTTACTCCATCTGTGCATCTTAATGGATTGGATTTCGATTGCATTGGCTTTCTTACATGGAAAAGACCCTGCTGCAATTGGACCAATATCGGCGCTCAAAGCCCATCTTGAATCGGTTCAATGAATCAATACACATTTCCCACGATAAGACGCGGATCTGGAAAATCAATCACGGCTTGAAGTCGCTCTTCTTGAGTGACAACGCCGGGTAAATCAAATCCTACAGGCTTCTTGGTTGAGAGTTGTACATGAAGGTGTGGAGGCCAACCGCCGTTTTCTGCCTCAGAACCGATGAAGGCAATACGATGACCTGCGGGGAACATTTGACCTTGTTCTAAACCGTCAAGGCTATCGAGGCGGAGATGACCATGCAAGACCCAAATCGTTTGAGTTGGACCTTTTTGAGTTGAGCCGACGGCGATTGGAAGCGAAACTGTGTGTTCGGTAATAATCGTCGGGCCATATGAGCCATCCTCGGTATTGATTCCAAATGAGTATATTTTCCCTGCAGTAAATGCGTAAACTTCAGTGCCAGCAGGCGCACCAAGGTCGAGCCCAACGTGATGATTGCGTTCTCCGCTAAACAACGGCATAGTATACATCCCAGGTCGTCGCTCATCGTATTTCCCAATGGAATACTCATATGGGTTTTCAAAATCGCTTTGTGGACCTCGAGAAAAGTCAAAAACCCAATACTCGTCCGGTAATTTCACAACCGGATGAAAGTTAAACGGTGAGGTGACCATACCCCCGTGACTGAACACTTTCATTTGATTGTTAGCCGAACAATGAAAACCTAAGTGAAGAAGTTGGAGTTATGTTTCTCACAGCGGCCCTACTGCTGACGGTTACATTCATCCCAGGATATGCACTTTGCAAAGTATTGGATGCAAGCGCTGACCGGATGAGAAAAATAGCATTATCACCGGCATTAGGATTGCTGCTTGCCTACGGTCTTGGAGGCTTGTTAGTGTTGAGTGGACAATGGACTTGGCCACTGATGTCAGCATTGCTCTTATTCCTCAACGTCGTAGCATTAACACGTATTAAACGCCGACCTGAAGCAGGCAAGGTGTTGACTTCATGGCAAAAATTAGAACGTGCCATGCATGGTGAAGTCTACGGAACTCCAGAAGAAAGCATCGGGGATGAAGTGACTGCACAACGGTGGTTGCAAAACCAACGAAAGCCTTGGATGATCGCCCTCGCTGCTGGCGTCGTGATGAGTTGCCTCACATTACCACTGTTACAAGAAATTCCATTTGGAGTCGACTGGATTGGCTTTTCAACCCTCACCAACCAAATTGCTACAGTTGGTGACCTTTCACTCCCTGGCACGAACAGTGGTTTTTGGACCTACTCTCCTGCGTATCCCTCTCTTGCTGCATGGATTCAAGAAACGCTCAACATCTCTCCTGCAAAAGCAGTCTTTGAACTTGGACACTACAGTTTGTTCGTCCTTGTTCTTGGCGTTGGTGGGGCAATGGATCGGCATGGTGCTGGTGCTCAAGGAGTTCTTGCTATGGGCCTGGGTGCTGGTCTTTTTGCCAAGACCTTCGATTCAGGGTATCCTTCCGTTGCCAGTCAACTTGGTTTAGTCGTTGGATTACTGGTACTGCTTCGCCCTACATCAACGCGTGGAAAGCACCACACCACTGGCTTCATCCTCGCTTTTTTCAGTGTATTATTGATACATCCAACCGGAGCGATTTATCTGGGTATGCTCATGTTTGCTCATCTGATTATCGGTTGGAGCCTTGATGAAAAGTACGGTGCGAACATCAAAAAATTACTTTTGACAAGTTCGATTCTTTTGACTCTTACCGGTGTGGTTGCTCTGTTGGTTCTGGCTCCACGCATGTTGGACGCTGCCGTATTTGCAGAATATGGCTGGCAAGGCGGACGCCCGATGTTGATGTATAACGGAATTTTATTGATACTGGGTTTAACCAGTGCATGGAAAATGCGACAAAGCATCGAAGGGCGATTACTTACAGTTTGGTTTACTGGTTTATGGGTCTTGACCGGGATTCATATGATTGATGGTTTGGAACAAATACCTGTTCTTTCATTGCTTTCCTATGTCTTGTATTCAATGGGATTGCACGCATTCCATATTCCTTTAGCTGCTCTGGTTGCTCTTTGGTGGAGTGATTCGACTTGTCTTACATCTTTCGATGAAAAGCGTAGTTTGCTCACCATCGGATGGGACCCCCATCCGCACAGATATGTGGCTGCTGGGCTGTCAATTCTTCTTCTCTTCGGAACTCTTTTTGGTAACGCTGTCTTGTTTCAAGTATCGCAACATGAGGAATTACATGCGATGACTGCAGGCGATCTCGAGGTACATGAAGCATTAGCTACGTTACCCGAAGGAAGCATAGTCTACACCGAAAATGCACAATGGGGATATGTGTATAATGCACCGTTGAATGTGGCTACAACAAGTGTACCAACCCTCGGACTCATACATGTGGAAAGCAGTATTCAGGCGATTGCTACAACAGCAGTCTACTCTGATATCCCGTCGAAAATTCAAACTCTCAACATCACCCATGCGCTTTCATCACCGTTGGGTACTGTCGGTTGGACATTGGCGCAGTCGAACTATTGGGAACCTCTTCTTGAACGCCAAGGTAGTGTGCTGTGGAAGTTTGATGCTTCAGGCTCAATGCCTTCCTCTTCCTTTTTGAAAGTGGACACTTCGACGTGTCGCGAAGAATGTTCAATGCGAATCGACCCTTGGAGCGAACACCGATTCCGTGATACACTTGAACTTGGAAATCAACGCGCCTTTATCCCTGAAGGCAGCGATTCAATCGTCTCCTTTTCATCCTTCGAGGAAATTGTTGGCAACGGGAGCGCGTGTCTCGTTTTCGAAGCAAGAGGTGACCTCAGTAAAGTTCAGTTGACGTTCCTGTCCCAATCAAACGAGACATCTCACACATCGACATATTCTGCAGGTTGGCATTCTCTATGCTTTGACCGACAAAGCATCGAATCGACCACACAACTGGAAATCGATTGGAGTGACGATGGAAGTGGAAGTCGATGGCTCAATCCTCTCGGACTTTCAGGGCGAGGAGATACACTTTTGGATTCGACTGGATTAAGCCTTCATTGGTTTGAAATCAAGCATTACGGGTCAGATTGAGCGAAGTCATCAAAACCAAACTAAGTATGGAAGAGATATGAAGCGAGTCATGATTCTGCTTCCGACCTTGGATGAGGCGGAAGGTTTAGCCATGATTCTACCCCGTATACCTGTGGAACAACTCTCAAAGAAAGGTTGGGATGTTGAAACATTGATAATTGACGGTGGAAGTCAAGATAACTCCGGTAAAATCGCCCACTCTTTTGGTTGTAACTTTATGCTTCAACAAGGCAAAGGCAAAGGGGCTGCAATGCGACTCGGGTTTCTTCAATTCCTCAAATCAGAATGCGACGCTTTAGTGATGTTCGACCCGGATGGTACCTATCATCCTGAAGAGATTCTCAAACTTCTGACAAAACTCGAATATGCTGATGTGGTCGTCGGCGACCGATTGCGTGGCGCAATGGACCCAGATGCAATGACACGAACGAATTACTTTGGAAACCATGTGTTGACATGGGTTGCAGTAGCTCTTTACGGAGTCCCATTACATGACTTATGTTCAGGCTATTGGGCCTTTTCACGACAAACTATTTCGGCGTTAAAGTTGAATTCAATGCGTTTTGAAATCGAAGCAGAAATGTATACCTCTTGTACTGTTGAAAACCTTAACATCGCTCACGTCCCTATCCGCTACAGCAAGCGATTGGGTGAAGCGAAATTAGGTTCTGTCAAAGATGGGTGGAATATTTTCAGAAAATTACTGGTTCGTCGAATATTCTCAACCCCAGTCGAAGCCCGTAGCGGTGAAGGGAATTTGACGATTAAATAATACGAAAAGCCTCAAAGCATTCGGTCGAGAGCCGGCTCTATGCGCCGAAGACCAACAGTCGTGCTCGGCGCATCCGGTCTGGTTGGCCAACGTATGCAACAACGACTCTGCAACCATCCTTGGTTTGAATTGAAGGCCATTGGTGGCAGGCATGAGAGCGCCGGGCATACACTTGAACACTTCCCATGGCGGCTCGATGATCCGCGTCCGGCTTTGCCATCACTTCCTGTATTCGATATCTCGAGTGATTCTTTTGTTGGGGACTTGCTTGAATTAAAAATCGAAGTGGCTTTTTCTTGCCTCCCAAGTGATGCCGCAGAACGCATTGAAAGCGTATTGGCACAAGCGGGTATTGCCGTGTTTTCCAATGCCAGTTTCAATCGGAGAAAAGAAGGGATTCCACTGGTTATTCCAGAGATCAATACTGAACATTTTGCTGCATTTTCTACCACGCAAGGTCCTATTGCTTGTGGTACAAATTGCACATTGGTTCCAATGGCAGTCCCTCTTGCAGCGCTTCGGGGATTTGGAATTCGTACGGTTCGCATGCGCAGTGAACAAGCGCTTTCAGGTGCTGGCTGGCAACTGTTATTCGATGAAGATGCAAATAAAAGGATGCTCGATACAATGATTCCTGGTGAAGCAGAAAAAGTCGCCGAAGAATTGCTTCATGTGTTTGGAACACGGGTTGGGGCAGTGGTTGAATCTGCAGAGATTGTACTTGACATTGAATGTCAGCGGGTTGCCCGTAGAGATGGGCATCAAGTTTTTGTCGAAGCAACATTTACTCAGCCATTCTCCCTTGATTCAGTACTTCAAGCCTTCACATTGCATCAATTCCCCGAGACGGTGACCCGGTGTCCCAGCGCCCCAGTGCGCCCCTTACATCTCGTAGAACACATCGATGTAGAACACCATCTTTGGAGTAATGGTGATGTGTTTTCAAGCCACCCAAAGCCGAGCGAAGATTTGCAAACTGGGATGTCGGTCGTCGTAGGTGATGTGAAACTCGTCGATGAATACACTCTTTCCTTTTCCGCCTATTCGCATAATACTATTCGAGGTGCTGCCGGTGGTACACTGCTGTTGGCAGAACAAGCCGTTGTCGAAGGACGCATCCCCTAGGCATCACGAAACAACAGTAGGCATAAAGGAGACGACTACAACCTCGGTTCGGTGCGGACATGGGTATTACAGCAATGATTCCGGACATGACCATCGGTCAACTCGCCAATGAGGCTGAGTCGAGATGGGGTGAAATCTGGGATGAAAATGCTTCTCGTATGCTGATTTTGTTGATCTGTCCTCGTAAAGAAAGAAAACTCTTGGAATTACATGGGGATATGGTTGAACATGGCCAACCAGTCATCACGGTCTTCCACCGTCCACGCCAAGAAGCGGAATTGCTTGAACAACAAGGTTTCAATCCACGGGACGCTTCGTTCCAATTTGTCAATTTATCAAGCCCTGATATGGGACCATGGTTGCAACATCTCATTTCCAATGAAAAGTGGATGCGCAGTTCGATCGAAATTGTTTCGGTTCCCTTTACAATGGACCTCCCATCTCAACGACCGTTTGAAACTGAACGGATACTTTGTTTCCGGCATCCAACATTACCTGCACTTGAACGGTATCACCTCCCGTTCCCTCCATCGTCGATTCCTGGGAAATGTTTTGTCAGTCTACCTCGCCGGCAAGCGGCAGAATTCGCCCGTCAACAAGCAGAAGTGTTGGGCGTTGGACGTCTTGAAAAGAAGGCGAGAATAACTCAAGTTTCTCCAAGTGAAATGGCTGCTGCTGCTGCACCGCCCGTCGTTGTGGAAGCAAGTTCAAACATGGATGATATGATGAATGACTTTTCCACCAATATGCTTGATGGCATGACCGATGAAGTTCAATCCGATGAACCTTCACTGGTTGCATTACCAATGCAATCCAGCGTTTCTAAATCGGATGATTCAACACTTGAACGTCCCATTGTACCTCTACCACCGGGTGCTCTACCTGCTGAACAAAATCAACAATCTGCACCCGCAGTACTTCCCACTGCACCTGCTTCAAGCAATGTACCAATTCCTGAACCTGAGCCAGAACCAGAACCTGAAATGTCCAATATCGAACGGGAATTCCGTGAACTCGTCATCGGCCTCTTGGCTGATGGAGTCGATCCGGCGGATATGATGGATGACCCTCGTTGGGAAGGTATGAACGAACGAGCTGCTGCTGAAGGGTTTGAAACATGGCCAGTGTTCTTACAATTAGCAGCGATGTAATGAGAAGGTTCAAATTGATTCGACCAAAGGAAGGAATGGAGGCAAGCGTATGGGGTTCTGTATCAGTTGCGGTCAACAACACCAAGATGGCATTCGATTCTGTCGATTCTGTGGCAATCAACAGCCGGGTGAACAATTACTTGCTCGTCTTCTACAAGAAGCCGAACACATTCATTATCTGCGCCTCCAAGCACAGGCCCTTGCACAACAGCAACTACTGCAGCAACAGCAACAGCAACAGCAACAGCAGCAATATTCACAAAATCAATACAACCAACAGCCGCGCTGGTGATTGAATGAGACCCAAGCATTTGGCAATAGAGTTGTCGAAATTACAACCTCACCCTTGCACTTCGGTTGAGCTTGAACAATACGCAACTGAAGGTGATTTAGCCGCCTATTGGATTCTGGGTATCGACCAAGTCGATGAAGTGGAGGGAAAACGTATCCTCGACCTTGGTGCTGGAAACGGCATTCTGGGGCTTGGATGCTTACTTCTTGGCGCACAGCATGTCACTTTAGTCGAAGCAGACCCACAAGTTATTGAGCGAGCAAAAGCCAATGCAGAATCTCTTTCACTTCGCTGCGAAGGTACAACCGAAATCATTCAAGAACATATTTCGCTTGAAACTGAACGACCCGAAATCATCCCAGATATTGTGGTCATGAATCCGCCATGGGGTGTACAAACTCCCAAAGCAGACCGTCCTCTTTTGGAATATGCTTTTTCACTTGGAGCACCCGTTGTCCATGTCCTTCACAGCGCTAAATCAAAGCACTTACAAGCACTTGGACGAGACCATGGGTACGAATCGGAAGCCATGCTCGAAACTGAATTCCGTCTCCCCCCAATCTACCTTCATCACACCAAGAAAAAAGCGACGACAACCGTACGCTGTTGGCGCTTTCACCGACCCGGCGATGCAAAGTTAATCGAAGATGAGGAATGAAGACTCAAATTTCTCCATATGAGGGGTTGAAAAGGGGTAACCACACCGGTTCAAACAAGCAACACAGCATGCGTCCTATGTCAGGCCATGTTTGCTACAGGAATGAGAAATATGACGCCGAGCCTCGTCACCCCCGGAACACGTGTATCAACCTCAGCAGAATGCGAGGCTGGAGTAGGAACCATCGAAAGAGATGGAGATATTTTAGCAACGACGACTGGAATGTTTTCAATCGAAGCGGGAATGGCTACTGTTTCTGCAGCACGAGAAATCGTCACGCCAGAAATTGGCGACACTGTTCTGTGTGAAATTGTCAAACTCAATGAAAAGAACGGTGAAGCACAAGTCATTTGTGTCGAAGGTAAACCTGGTAGCGTTCTTCCTGAACATCTCTATGGTCAATTCCATGTAACTGGACTCGTCGACCGATTCATGCATCAAACTGGTGATGCTGTCCGTCGGCGCGACGTATGCCGTGCTGAAGTCAAAGAAAACAGTCCTGTTCTTCGTATCAGTTTCCGAGACCGCGATGACTGTGGCGTTCTTCATGCAATTTGCCCACCGTGTGGCGACATCCTTGTTGCAGACCTCGACGGAGATTGGAATGTTCGTTGTCCAACCTGTAATCATCAATCCTACCGGGCTCTTGCCGATAACTACGGCGCTGGCTGGGCTGAACTTGACCAAGGCGCAAGCGCACTCAACAGCTCTGGTAAGCGTTGGGGGGCAGCCGCTGAAGCCATGTTTGCCAAAGGCCCATCTGGCCGAGCTACATTCATCGCCGCTGATGTTCGAGAGGACGGTCGTGAGCGAACATACTTCCGATTTGAAGGCGAATCAAGTGGCCAAGGTGGCCGACCACGAAATGCACCGGGTTGCCGTTTGTTCATTGGCGGACTTCCACGTGAAGTCGGAACTGAAGAACTTCGTGCATTGTTCACCGAACACGGTGACATGACCGATTGTATCGTCCTCACCGATGATAATGGAGTCAACCGTGGCTTTGGGTTCGTCACCTATTCCGATAAATCTCACGCTGATGCTGCTGCTGCAAAACTCAATGGTCACAAAATCAACGGTCGAAAGATTGGTGTCAGAGATGCTGATAGCGACGATAAGAAAGGAAAGAGAGAGAAGCGACAAGACCCTGAGGGACTCAAACTCTACATAGGAAATCTACCATTCAAGGCTACTGAGAAAAACATCACAGCGATGTTTGATGGGATTGCAACCGTTAATGGTCTCGTGATCGCTACCAGCGGTGATGGAAAACCCAAAGGTTTTGCATTTGCTTTCATTAAAGAAATGGACAAGGGCGATGAAATCGTTTCAAAACTCAACGGTTCGGAATTACTTGGACGCCGTATCAAAGTCGATGTATCACAAGGTGGTAAGAAAGGCGGAGACAGTGGTGGAAAGCGTGAAGGCGCTAACAAATCCGATGGTAAAACCTCTCGTGAACTTCAAGCCCTCCGTGAAGAGGAAGAAGATTCAAACAAGCGTCCTCGTCGCCGTCAAGAGAAGAAGGATTGAAGGCAACCGACTCGAGGTTAGCCATCATGGTCGAACAGAATTCACCCAAATGGCTGGTTCTTGACGGCTATGAAGATGAACCTGCAGCCTTTGGTGTTCCACCGTATGTTGGATTCCATATTCGCTATCTTTGCGGAGTTTTGGAACAGACAAACATCGATTACGATTACCTTACCATCGACCAATGGCGAGAATTGGTACGAACCAATGGAGAGGAGTGGGCACGAAAGCGACTTTCGAACATCGAAGGCTTAGCATGCATCGCTGGTGCTGTTGTACCAGGAAGATATCTGCGTGGCACGCCACTTTCCCTCAAAGAAACTCGTAACATCATCCAAGAACTTCCCGCACATGTGCCTGCTGTATTTGGTGGATGGGCAATCCGTGGCTGGAGACAACAAGGTTGGACACCGTTACGAAAGAATTTGTTTTTGGCCGTTCAAGATACCGATGCGACCTTGAACACGTATCTTCAAACTGGAGAATGGAAACATACTCGACGTAATGCGGAACAATGGACTCAGTGGGCTCAGGCTGGGGCTTTGAGTAAAGCTGTCACCGACCATCCTGACCTAGGGACGGAAGAAAAGAGAGGGCCTCTCACCTATGAGGTCGAAGTCTACCAAGGGTGTGTTCGTTACAAACGTGGCTGTAAATTCTGTATAGAACCAAAAAAGGGGATTCCTATTTGGCGTACACCAGAAGACATCATCGAAGAAGTTCGTCGAGCACATGATGTTGGAGTTCAACACGTACGCCTCGGAGGAATGACCGACACCTACACCTACATGGCGGAGGGAGTACAAGAACTCGAGTATCCAGTGCCGAACCCTGAACCGATTGCTCAACTCTTGCATGGTTTGCGAAACGATGACCGTCTCGGAATTCTTCATACCGATAACGGCAATCCATCAATCATTGCTGAGAACCTCGAAGAATCTGAAGCGATCACCAAAACTCTTGTCGAAACATTGTCAGACGGCGCTGTGCTTTCTTTTGGCCTTGAATCCGCAGACCCTAGCGTTCACGAGGCAAATTGGCTCAACTGCGACCCTGCTCAATTGAAGTCTGCTATACGCCTCATCAATAAATACGGCAGCGGAAGAGGAGAGCGTGGACTGCCCAAACTCTTACCAGGTCTCAATTTCATTGCTGGATTGAATGGTGAATCTGATGCGACCTACCAATTGAACCTCGACCTACTCCATGAAATTCGTCGCGAAGGGCTTCTACTACGTCGAATAAACATTCGACAAGTTGAAGGTGAAGGTTTCCAAGAGATTCCTCAAAAGCAATTTAATATGTTCAAAACTAATGTTCGAGACACAATTGATGGACCGCTCCTCGAGGAATTATTCCCTATGGGTGGGCTATTATCCGATGTGCATTGGGAGACGCATGATGGTCGTACTCGACTCATTGCCCACCAAAATGAAGCACACACTGCGGAGTCATGCAGGGGAAAAGCCGGCATTACATTTGGCCGTCAAATTGGCGCATACCCCATTCTCATCGGTGTTGAATACCATATTCCACTCGAATCACAGTCTGATATCATCATAACCGGACATGGAGCACGTTCAATCACCGGCGTTGAAATCAACCTCGATCATGAGCGAATGACCCAAAAACAACTCGAGGCAATCCCTGGTATCGGCGAAAAGACTGCATGGAAACTCATTAGTCAGCGAGCAAAGAGTAAACGCAAAAACCGAGATGCACCTGCATTCGAAGATGCTGAATCTTGGTTTAAGGCGGCGTCGGTCGATTGGAATGAAAGCCACTCGGTGTATTTCAAGTCTTAATCTCGGATTATGAAGAATGGGTTGAGCCCCATTCACTTCGAATTGAATTCCCAGAAACTCACAGAGTGTGTGAGTTACACTAAAGTTACAAAAACGAGACTTTTTGGTGTTGAGGTTTTAAGTCATGACTCAATCAGGGATACATGCGAGTTAAACAGGCCTCCTCGATTGCCGTGTTTTTGATGTTCATTCTTGTTGCACAAGCGATGACTGCGAATCTAAATCCACGTTCATCAACCAACGATGAATCATCCTTGGAACCATCTGCCATTGTAATGGCTTCAAACGATACTGACGGTGAATCTGGAGAAAATCATACCGGGAATAATGTTGAGATGGAGATAACGATAGAGAGCATTGATACATACGGTAACGTCGGTCATTATACCTCCATCGCTACCGATTCGAATGATAACACGCATATCTCATACTATGATTACACCAATGAAGACCTCAAGTACGCTACAGATAAGAGCGGCTCATGGGTGAACATAACGCTCGATGGTGACGAGTGGATGGATGCAGAAGATGTGGGGGAGTACACCTCGATTGCCATCGATTCAAACGATGCTGTTCATATCTCATACTATGATTGGACCAATGACGAGCTCAAGTACGCTACCGATAAGAGCGGCTCCTGGGTCTATGCAACGCTCGATTCTACAGGAACTGTGGGCACCTACACCTCGATAGCCATCGATTCAAACGACGCTGTTCATATCTCATACTCTGATCTCAGCAATTCCGACCTCAAGTACGCTACCGATAAGAGCGGCTCATGGGTGACTTCAACGCTTGATTCCACAGGGTCTGTGGGCTATTCTACCTCTATTGCCATCGATTCAAACGACGCTGTTCATATCTCATACTATGATCTCAGCAATTCCGACCTCAAGTACGCTACCGATAAGAGCGGCTCATGGGTGAACACAACGCTCGATTCCACAGGGTCTGTGGGCACCCACACCTCGATTGCCATCGATTCAAACGACGATGTTCATATCTCATACTTTGATAACACCAATTACGGCCTCAAGTACGCTACCGATAAGAACGGCTCATGGGTGACTTCAACGCTCGATTCCACAGGGTCTGTAGGCTATTTTACCTCGATAGCCATCGATTCAAACGATGCTGCTCATATCTCATATTATGATGAAGATAATTTCAACCTCAAGTACGCTACCGATAAGAGCGGCTTATGGACCAATATATCGCTCGATTCTACAGAGGATGCCGGTTTTTACACATCGATAGTCATCAATTCAAACAACTATATTCGCATCTCATACAGGGATAACTCAAATACCGACCTCAAGATTGCTGAAATTAATTATGACAGCGATGGCGATGGAGTTTTCGATGCTGTCGATTCTTGTCTAAATGGGGACACAAACTGGACATCTGTAGTTACAAACGATTATGATGGTGATGGATGTCAAGATGGTACTTCCGAAGAAGTAGATAATGATAACGATGGGATTCTCGACGATGATGATGAATGCCCTCAAGGTAATTTAGGATGGACGTCGACAACTTCAACGGATTGGGATTCTGATGGATGTCAAAGTTCTATTGAAGATAACGATGATGATAACGATTCGGTTCTCGATGAACTGGACCAATGTCTAAACAGCCCCATCGGCGGGATTGTCGATAGTAACGGTTGCATGCCCATCACATCAGATTTAGCTCTTTTTATTGTTTCAAATCGGGCCAGTGGTGCTCCGGCGGGCTATTCAATAACAAATTACACCCTCTTGTGGGAACAACCATCTACTGACCCGAATGGGGTCTGTTATGAATTTGCCAAAGACGCTTTGGATGCATGGTCAATTGTAGGTTTAGAAGACTATTGGATCATCGATGGAGCAGGGTATGGAAATACTGTGTATGAAAGAGATGAAGGTGAAAATATGCCAGGTGATACATTGTATAAATTGAATTCTGCCAATAATGAAGTCTGTTTTTGGTACTGGATGGATGTTGATGACAACAACACTGACAACAACACTGACGGTAATAGTGGTGGTAACGATGCTTTGGACAGCGATGACGATGGAGTTTCCGATGTCAACGATAATTGCCCATTTATACCAAATCCTGACCAAGATGATTTGAATGGAGATGGCTGGGGAGATGTATGCGATGAAAGTGTCGCTTCGGGTGGTAACGGAATAATTCCTGACCCTAGTAACCCAATTCCTTCGATTGGAATGGTCGGAACGGTTGTTGCTATAAGTGCAGGATTTTTCATTGCAATTCGACGTGAAGACAAAGAATAAGACGAAGAATAGGCAGATTTAGCGTCTGCGCTTATACTTTAAAGTCGAGTGATTTACTCGTATCATGCGCGTGAAGCCCACAACCTCGGTTGCCCTATTTTTGATGTTCCTTCTTCTCGGACAAGCAATGACTGCCCATTTGAATCAAATTCCATCGACCAATGATGATTTATCATTGGAACCTTCTCCAATTGTGATGGCTTCAAACACGACTGATTCAGACGGCGATGGAGTTTATGATGCCAACGATTCCTGTCCAAACGGAAATTCAAATTGGGTTTCGTCAGCAACAACCGATTATGATTCCGATGGATGTAAAGATAGTACTGAAGACTCCGATGATGACAACGATGGCGTTCTCGACGCCTATGATGATTGCTCCGCATATACAAGTGATTTAGGTTGGATTTCTAATCAAGCCACCACCGATTATGATGCTGATGGATGTCAAGACAGTTCTGAAGACGCTGATGATGACAACGATGGAGTCGTTGACGCTAATGATGCTTGCTCCGCATATACAAGTGATTTAGGCTGGACTTCTAATTCCCAAACAGATTATGATTCCGATGGATGCCGAGACAGTTCTGAAGACGCTGATGATGACAACGATGGCATTGTGGATGCTTACGATTCTTGCCAAACTGGTAATCTAGGTTGGATTTCTACAACAGCAACC
>Ga0209709_10000880_pt1 | contig 28130 bp, 29 predicted proteins | sample ArcticOcean_MG_C_2_FD_187435 | JGI IMG/M metagenome (GOLD analysis project Ga0209709, IMG submission 187435) | Marine microbial communities from western Arctic Ocean - ArcticOcean_MG_CB4_136 (SPAdes) (version 2) | ecosystem: Environmental > Aquatic > Marine > Oceanic | place: Arctic Ocean...
ATTACAAAACTAACTGAAACACATAATAATAATTTATTAAATAAAGTAAAAAATAGTTTTAATGAATCAGAGCAACAATTATTTATAGCAAGTTTTTATAGTTATTTAAATTATCATAAAACAGATGATTATATTGTGGATTTAGATAATATATGGAAATGGTTAGGTTTTAATCAAAAAATAAATTGTATAAGAGTTTTAGAAAAAAATTTTGAAATGGAAAAAGATTATAAAAAATCGCTTTGCAAGTTGGCAAAGCAAACAAATATTGAAATTAATAATGATAAGTTTGCAACCGAAGTTACAGTTGCAAAAAAAAAAGGTGGGCAAAATATTCAAAAATATTATTTAAATGTTAAAACCTTTAAATCACTTTGTTTAAAAGCACAAACAAAAAAAGCAGATGAAATCCATGAATATTATATCAAATTAGAAGAGCTTATTCAAGAAGTATTAGAAGAAGAAGCAACTGAAATGAAAAATAAATTATTAATTAAAGATAATCAATTAAATGAAAAGGAAGACATTATCTCTCAAAAAGACAATTTACTTAAAAATGCAAATCAAGACAAATTTAAAACTATTGAAAAAACACTTGTCTCTCAATTCCCAGTAAATAATGAATGTATTTATTTTGGAACAATTGATAATACCAATGAAAAAGGAGAGAAACTAATTAAATTCGGGCATAGTAACAATCTTCCATTAAGAGTTCAAGACCATCATAAAACATATACTAACTTTATTTTGAGAGATGCCTTTAAAGTTCATAATAGACAAGAAATAGAAAATGCTATTAAATCACATCCTAAAATAAAATCACATATACGCTGTATTGAAGTAAATGGAAATAATAAACACGAAATTTTAGCATACGATGCAACTTATTTTACTATTAGTCGTCTATCAAAAATCATTAAAGATATTATAACTGAAAAAACATATAATATTGAAAATTTTAATAAAGTAATAGAAGAAAATAATAATTATAAAATAGAAGTTGAGAGACTAGGTAATGAAAATGAACAATTAAAAATAGAAAACAATGAATATAGAGAGAAAAATGAAAAATTAGAACTTTCTCTCAAAACTATTACAGAAAAATATGAAATTAATCAAAATAATAATATTTTAGAAAATGGTTTTAATATTGATTCCAACCTAAAATCTAAGTTTGATAAATTTATTAATGAATGTTGTATTTTACATAATGATTTAGAAGTAGATTCAACGACTATTGTAGCACAATTCCGTATTTATAATAGAACTAAGCCTACAAAATTATTATTTGAAAATTTCAATAAATATATGAGAACACGTTTTTTAGCGTGTCGTCTTAAAAATCAAACTTCTAATCAAGTATGTCATGGATTTAAAGGAATAGCATTGAAAACAATAGAATATAAAAAACTTTATAGTTCTAATGAAGTAGAAAATTTTTTATTTGAAAATTGTGCTTTCTCTCCAAACTATCGCGGAGCAACTAATAAAATTGTAGAAGAATTTATTAATTATAAAAAAAATAATGATTTACTAATTAATAATAATGAATCCAAAGATATTAAAAATTATTTGAAAAATTGTCAATATATTGTAGGAGGACCAATCCGGCTTCATAATATTGATGCAACGTTTGAAGGTTATTATGGCATCTCTCTTAAAAATGATTTAAATAATAATGAACGAATTAGTAGCACAACAAGTGGTAAATGTGTTCAAAAGTTAGATGCAAAAACAAAAGAAGTATTAAATAGTTGGTCTTCAATTGCAAAAGCAGCATTACATGAAGAATTTTCATCTGCAAAAATGAGTCGGGCTATTAAAAATAATACTTTAATTAATGATGCTTATTATGTAAGTGGGGAGATCGCCCCATACGCGATTATTTAAAGTGGGGAGATAAGCAAAAGCCATATGCGATTATTTAAAGTGGAAATTTATATCATTTTTATTATAAAAACCACTTTTAATATAAAAACCACTTTTAATATAAAAACAAAATTAACTTAAAAAATCTAAAAACCCTTTTTTATAACTATAAAGATATGTTACAAATGTTATTACCATTAATGATAGCATAATTGTTATAATATCACTTCTGCTATATTTAAAACTATGTAAGATTAACATAGTAGTTGTTAAACAAAGAAAACTTAATACTCCCAAAATAGTATGTATTAAAAATCCTTTAACAGCAAGTGGATTATTTTCGGCAACAACATTGTATTGCATCAAATTAATTAAAAAAAAACTGGCACTGGCAAATGCAAAAACATTCACAAAACTATAAAATTTACTAACATGTTCTAAAAAAGTCAATGCTAAAGCTATTATTAAACCACTTGTTAAAAAATAGAAAACAAATGTTCTAATCAATACTTTAACATCCATTATTTATTTATTATAATAAATAAATATTATATTTCATATTTATTTTATACTTTTATTACATCCACATAATAAAATAAATTCTTTAAATTCATTTATAATATTATTTGTAATTTTCCCTATAAAATGTGTTAAGTTTAACCAATTCTTAAGAAATTTTTCTTCGTGGGTTATTATACTATCTTTCTTTAAATTCAATAGTGTTTCACAATTATGTGCAGATTCTAATAATTTTGAAAATAGATAATAATGTTGTTCTTTAGAACAATAAGTATATTCCAAATGGCGTCTATTTTCTGCTATTATCTGTAAATTAACTAACAGTATCATTCCTTTTTCATCTTTTAATATTTCACTTTCAATAAAATCAACTATTTTGTATAATGATTTTGGATTATAGTTATAATTATTATTTATTATATTAATTCGTTCCTCATATAGTTCTTTTAAACTATAATTGCTATAATTAATTTTATGATAATTTGGATCATTATATTTCATATTAATATTACTATGATTTATAATAGATATAATTTTGTATTTATTATAAATTCCTATAATATTTTATAGTTTTTGTATTTTAACTGATTTACAAATTAAATCATCAATTTTTTTTTGTTTTTTATTAGTTTCTTTATAATCATAACTACAATTATGATTTAGCGGGTCTTTATGATATTTGCAATAATAATTTTCACATTTACAAGCAAAATCAGTTAATTTAATTTTCTTTGTACAATTAATTAAACTACAAATATGTGGGGGTGTTTCAGTTTTACTCATATTACCTTATTATAAGCAAATAATTTATTTTTATATTTTTAAATAAATTATTTCAATTTTATCTTTTTTTGGATTTGGTTTTTTTTTTAGTTTTTCCACCTTTTTTATTTTTAGAAGTAGAACCAGAACTAGAACCAGAACTAGAACCAGAACTAGAACCAGAACTAGAACCAGAACTAGAACTAGAACTAGAACTAGAAACAGGTTTCTTACGTTGTCTTCTTCTAGTTCTAGTTCTAGTTTTTTTTTTAATTTTTTTATTGCGAATTTTAGTTATATTTAGAAATTGTCTACGTTCTAATTTACTTATTTGATCTGCTTCAATAAAATCAGATGTTATAATACTAGCAAAATCTGATATTTGTCGTTTTTCAAATGCCCTATATATAAGATTTGCAGTATAAAACATATTTTGATGTTTTCGCGTATCATTTCTAGCTGTACTTCTAATTGCCCATCTCATTTTGTCGCCTGATCTAACAAAAACTTCTTTATGTTGTAAATATAAAAATTTAAATGTTAAAAATAAAAGAATATCATCAATTTCAGATTGAGATGGTGAGGGGATAATAATAATTGGTTTGGATAATTGTTTTGCTACTTCAATAAATAATTTTTTATTATGATCCTGACAAAAAATAATAACAAAAAAATCGTTCTCTAAATAATGATTAATAGCAACTACGATATCATCTATATCATCATAATTTTTTTTACCATTTAAATAAAATATATTTTCTGCATCAAATAATACAATTTTTTGAGCAGTACTAGTTATTGTTTCTATATCCATATGTTTCTCTTTTATTTTATCATATGAATTATTTTTAAAAAAATTGTAAGTTATTTGATAAGAGTTATTGTCTTTATCAGAAGAATTATATATTATATCGTGTTCATCTTCTAATAATTTACAAACATCATCATTTGTTTTATTACCTATAATGCGATAATTTCTATTAAATTCAATTACATACTGGCTTGGGCGTATACCTGAAGGTGGTGGTGGTGGTCGTTGTGGTGATTTTATTTTTTTTTTTATAATTTTCATTGTATATATATAATAATATAATTAATCAATATTAGGTTTATCAGATTCTTCTTTTTCTGTTCTATCTTTTTGGCGTTGTAAAATTTCACTTAAACCATGATCATTATCTTTTGGTTTTCCTACAATTACATCTTCAGCTTCAAATAATTCTTTACGTAAATCTGCTGTTGCAGCATCATCGTTTTCACCATCTCCAAATAATAAATTCTTACCTGGAACATCCATTCTATCTGCATTTACTAAATTCCCATCTTCATCAATAGTTTGCATAAGTTTATTACCTTCTTTTTCTGCTTTTGCAACATTTTCTTCAATCGCTTTACGTTTAGAATCTTTTACGCGTTTCTTAAATTCTTCTTTAGAAACTTCATCGTTTTGTTTCTTTTGTGCCATTAATTCATTTAGTTCTTTTTCTAAATATTCTACACGACCTGTTTTATATGCTTCTGGGTGGAATGGCATCCACATACCAACTGGTCCCACATAAACATCGTGATTTGTATCTTCTTGTCTTAGCATTTTACATTTCATTTCTGCTTCTTCTTGTGTCGCAAATACACCTCTAACTTTTATACCTCGTGTATTTGTTTGAAATTCGTGTTTTTCATTATATTCTTTAGTCAATTGCTCTTCTTTTGCATCAATGAAAGATTTATATTCATCATCTAAACTTGTTAAAAATAAATTTTCTTTTTCTTCTTCTACAAATTCTTCCATATCTTTAGTAAGTTTGTCAAAATCCACATTATACTTATAACTTAAGAAATTCAAAAATTGAGTATATTTTTCAAAAGTCTTTTTAAATTCAAAATTTTTCAAGAATTTTTCAAAGAAAAATAATTGTTTATTTCTAATTATTTCTTCAGGAGAAATGAAACTTAAACAAGCAAACTTTTGTCCTGCAATTGGTTTATCTTCATCTAATAAATCAACATATTTCGTATTTTCAGCAGTTTCAAGATTCTCTTTTTTTGCTTTAGCAGATTTTTTTGCCGACATTATAATATTAATAGATTGCTTTGTTTAAATAATTTTAAATACTAATTTATTAAAACTAATTTATTAAAAACTAATTTATTAAAAACTAATTTATTAAAATTAATTAGAATTAACAAATTTAAAGTTTAGATTTAAGAAAAATAATAAGTTTAATTATTTTATTTTTTTCTTTATATTTATTATAAACAAAATGAATCCAGGTATGGGAGAACTCGTTAAAAGAGCCATTAAATATTTAGTAGAAGGTCTTATGGTTGCGATTGTTGCCTTTGTTATACCGCCTGAAAAACGTGCTTTAAAATTTGAAGAAATTGCTATTATTGCATTAATGGCTGCCGCAACATTCTCTATTTTAGATACATTCGTTCCAACTATGGGTGCAAGTGCTAGATCAGGCGCTGGTTTTGGTATAGGCGCCAATCTTGTTGGATTCCCTAGACTCGGTTAAATTGAAATATGAGAGCATTTTAAGGACCAATTATTTTAATAATATATTATTTTTTTTAATATATTATTATTTTTTTAAAATATATTATTTTTTTTGAGATAATTATTGTTATTTTTTCAATAGATTTTCAAAGTTTGTGGGTTCTCTAAAAAATTGAATAGAAAAAAATTGACACAAAACAATAGTACACAGAACAAACAAACACAAACACAAACAAACAAACACCAACACTAAGATGTCTTGCTACAAGACATACGACACGACGCTCCTCAGCAAGCTCCCTAACGACGTTCTTGACCACATCTGGTCTATGAACCACGTGTGGGCAGCCAACGTCTTGCAGCAAGCTGTTCGCTCGTTCATCAAGACCAAAGTTGTGGAACTTATTTCCATGATTGAGTTTGCATTTACCGACTGCAAACTTGGTGCAAATGTAAATGGCTACAATGTCTTTTACAAGAGCAAGGTCTTGGACCGTGGAGACGTGTTGAAGACTTTTGGTTGCTGTAAGTGTTGTGCAAGACACCAAACGAACAAACCAAGAGTTTTGGCGAAATGGAAAAACTTGACGATGCCAACGACACAAGAGACCGATTGTAGCTGCTCTTGCAGAATGTTGTCACGCAACATCTGCCGGGAGGTTGACTAAACCAAAAAACCAAAAAAAGAAAAACCAAAAAAACCAAAAAAAGAAAAAAACCAAAAAAAGAAAAAAACCAAAAAAAGATAAAAAGAAAAAAGAAAAAAAGGCTTAAAACTCCTTTTTTTCTTTTTATCTCTTATTACATAATAAATATATAATTCTTTAAAAACATGAAAAAAAAAGCAAAAAAAGATTTGGCAATTTTTTTGGAATGGGACATTCTTAAAATGTCCAATTTTGATATGAGCCAGCCTTTATATAAAAATGGTTGAAAAATGCTTTAAAAATCAGTTTTATTACCTTTAAGGTTTAAAATAAAAAATAACAATATGTAAAAAGTCCTTACCATGAGTTTTTTACAAATTTTTGAGAATTTTTATGTATCATTTATGGTACATATGAAAAATCTCAAAACTCTCAAAAAAAATTAAAAATATTTATAAATAGAAAAAAGATTACAAAATATTAAATATAAATAATGATACGAAAGCATATTGTCAAAATGATACAAAATGGTATATAAAATTCTCAAATTATTTTGAGAAAAATAATGTACCATTTTTTGATACAAAATAATTCTCAAAATTCTCAAAAAATATATAAATTTATTATAATTTTTAAAGTATAAACTTAATTGGTATAAATAAACATCTATAAAAAATAGTTATTCATACCATAAAACAAATGATACATAAATGATACATTAAAACTCTTAACATTAAAACAATTTAGAGAAATTTTAATGTATCATTATTATATAAAATGGATACACATAATTCTCAAAATTCTTCAATTGAATTATATTGTGATAAATGTGACTATGTTGCTAAAAGAAAATCTGATTTAGCAAAACATTTTAACAGCAAAAAACACAATGATACATTAAATGATACAAAAAAATCTAACTATCCTTGTATGTGTGGAAAAATATATAAATTTCATTCTGGATATTATCGTCATAAAAAAAAATGTGATTTTATTGAAAATAAAGAAACAAATAATGATATTTCAAATACGCAATTGACAATATCAAATGACACAATAATACAAATATTAAATGATAATAAAGAATTAAAAAATATTATATTTCAACAGCAAAATCAGTTAATGAAACAACAAGAACAAATAAGCGAACTTATACCAAAGGTAGGCAATAATAATAATAATACACAAAATAATAAGTTTAATATTAATGTATTTTTAAATGAGCAATGCAAAGACGCAATAAACTTAAGTGATTTTATAAAATCATTACATGTTACATTGGAACAATTAGATTTTACAAAAAAAAACGGATTAGCAGATGGAATAAGCAAAACAATAATAGACAATATGAGTAAATTGAGTATATACGAGAGACCAATGCATTGTACTGATACAAAGCGGGAGACACTTTACATTAAAGAAGACAATGCATGGTCAAAAGATAAAGCCAAAGAAAAAGTAAAGAATGTAATAAAAAAAACGTCTTCAAAAAATTACAATGCATTAATGGATTGGAAAATGTTAAATCCAGATTTTATGAAGAGCGAGGATAAGACTGATTATTTTACAAAAACAATATCAACAATAGGGAAGTCTACCGATTCTATAGATGAAAAAGTAATTAAAAAATTATGTAAAGAAACGTATATAAAAGATAATATGTGTTAAAATTTATAACAATGTTTTATTCTTATAAATTTTAATTTTTTTATATATTTTCTAGTTTTTTATCTTCTTTTTCCATATGGTTTAGCACTTTTTATTTTTGTTTTTTGTTTTTTTTTGCCTTGTTTTGCAGTTTGTTTTGCAGTTTGTTTTGCAGGTGATTTTTTTGCTTTTTTTGCTTTTTTTGTTTGATTTGTTTTATTTTTATTCTCCTTATTTTCTAAATTTTTCTTATCATTTTCAAATGGAACATATCTTAAAAAATGTATTTCATATTCTTTTGTTCCCTTTTTGAAGCCCTTTTCAATTAAATTTTTAAATTTATTTGCTTTTTCAGCCCGTATATCTTCAAGAGTTTTTTGTTTTCCAATACAATTTATACTAAATCTTTTTAATAATCCTTTTTGTTCAAGTCTATTTTTTAATTGAACTTTAAATAAATATTCAGACATACATAATAATCTATTTTCATCAAAATAAGGACGATCTGCATAAATAAATATTAAATAAAAATATAACATGGTATCAATTGATGCAACTTTAATTTTTTGATTGTCAATATAAATTAAATTATAACTGTGACACGCTTCTGCTTTATAAATAATAGCAATCGTATCTCTATTTATAACTACTTCATAATGTTCAGCTACATATTCACCAATTGCTGGTTTTTTATTAATTTTAATATTATTAAAACCTTCATAATTTAATTGTTCTTTTAATATTGTAGCACTTTGTTCTGGTTCATCAGACAATATATCAAAATCAGGTATAGAATTTATTACTCTTTTTTCTTTACGCGGCATATATTTCCCATATAAACTTGCTGCATAACCACCGAAAAATACTAATCCTTGATTAATAAAACTTTGTTTGCTTAATTCGTAAATAGCATTTCTTTCTTCAATCGGACCTTCATATGTTCGTTGAAAATCCTGTCTTACACATTGTTCTCCTTTTAATGGATAATTTTTATTTAATAATAACAATCTTTTTAATACTTTTTCCCATCTAGAAACATCTCCCATAGGTCTAGATAATTCTTGATACATAGCCATACGTAAAAAATTAGGAGGGCAATAACCTATGCCATTAACTTTAATACATTTTTTATGTAAATTATTAAAAAGATGATAATCTAATTGTGTAACATCAGCAATTGGAATAAAATTAACAAAAACTTTATATGTTCCGCTATGAACTCCTGATTTTGCTTCGACTTCTTTATATCCTTCTTTATAAAAAATGTCAGCAATTTTTTTGGCATCTTCAAGTGCATTTGCAGTAAAAAAATCATAATCAGGTATTTCTACATCTTTATTATAGAAGCGAAATTGTTCGGGTAATATATTATTAATTGCTGTTCCACCATAACATAAAATTTTATTTGTACGTAAATAATGTTCTAATAAAGAAATAATTTTTTGTATATCTTCACTTTGTGCTAGTTTTTTACCCGTTATTTCCCCAGCTTCATCAACTGCATCTCTTAAAATTTGTAATTCTTTTTCTTCAAATGATTTATAGTCCATAATTAAACTAAACAATATATAATATATTAAAATATTATATATTATTTGTATTGATAGTAATAATTTTAAATTAAGTTATTATTTTATTTTACATTGTTTAGTAGTATCATCAAAACCTTTATCTAAAATTTCACAAAAATTAGCATCAACTTTTGTATTCCCACCAAGTTCATAAATTTTTTCATAATTAGGATCATCTTGTTCTGATTCTATTAAATGTGCTGGTTTGAAAACAATTGCTTTATTGCCCTCTTTCATAAACATAATTTTATTATAATGAATTAATTGATTATCTACGTTTTGGAATTTCATAGCAATAAATTGACAGCCATTACTATATGCTTTTGTCCAATCATAATTTTCTATACTATTATTTAAATCAGGTAATACTATAAATAATGATTTTTTTGTTTGGGCTTTTAATAAAGCATTATTATCGCCTGCAGCAAGTAATGTTTGATATCTTAATAATCCTAAATTTGGTCCACCAGATTGTAAATTAACATAATCTATTAAGTCAGTTTGCTGAACATTAACATAGTTTTTGGCATTTACCATAATAATATATTTGTTTTGTAATTCATTATCATTTATGTTTGACATTACTAATTTTTCTTCTCTTATTCTGCATCTATTTTGATTTTGATCATTATTATTAAATAAAACACTTTTAATAAGAATCGCCATTTTTTTATATATGTTAATGTTATCACTCATTATTCTAAAATGTAAAAACAATGGATCACCATGATTAGCTATTTTATTAGAATGATTTTCATTTTTTATTATATTTAATACATCTTGAAATTTCATATAATTATATGTTTCTTTTATAGAATTGTTATTAGCAGTTGATGCGGCAATAATTGGGTCATTATCATAAGAATATATTTCAAAATCTAAACAACGCGCGCCTTGATAAATACATTTTCTAAGAGCACATCCATCAACCCAATTATTTTTATACCCATCAACACAACAACAATTATACGCAGTTTTTATAAAGAAATTTTTGACTAATATATTCAGTTTATTGTCTTCAGTAATTTCAATAGGCAAAGCAGCAACATCTGTTCTTAAATCGTTGCCTTCTTTATATATTGAATTTATTCTTACACAACTTCTTGACTTATTGCTTAATGTGCTATATATCCAACTTAAAACGGAAAATAATATAAAAAAAATTATTACAAATGATATAATAACTACATTATTTTCAGAACCCATTAATTGGTCAAATTTTTTACCTATACCCTCTTTTGTTTTATTAAAATTATCTTTTATATTATAATCTGGCATTATTTATTAATTAAATTATATATATATTATTATTTAATATAGATTTAATAAAAAAAATAATATATATATTAATATAGTGTTTTAATAATGGCTGGTGGTTTATTAAATTTAATTGCAATTGGAAATCAAAATATAATTTTAACAGGGAATCCTAGTAAAAGCTTTTTTAAATCTAAATATGTTAAATATACAAATTTTGGATTACAAAAATTTAGAGTTGATCAAACTGGTAATCAAGAATTACAAGTTTGTAGCCCGACTACAATTAGTTTCAAAATACCAAGATATGGTGATTTATTAATGGATACATATTTGGGTATAACCTTACCAAATATTTGGAGTCCAATTTACCATTATACTTCTGCAGATTTTTCTCAAACAATAAGTGGAGAATATAGACCATATGAATTTCAGTGGATAAAAAATATAGGTAGTCAATTAATAGAAGAAGTTCAATTTACATTCAATGGTCGTTTAATTCAAAAATATAGCGGTTCATATATACAAAATGTAGTTGAAAGAGATTTTGATGCTAATAAAAAAGAACTATTTAATTTAATGTCTGGACATACAAGTTATCTAAATGATCCTGCTAATTATGCTAATAGAAATAATAATTATCCTAATGCATTTAATTATAAAGACACAATAGATCCAAGTGGAATAGAACCTTCAATAAGACAAACACAGTTATATATTCCAATAAATAGTTGGTATAGTATGGCTTCTACAATGGCGTTACCATTAATATGTTTGCAATATGATGTATTAGAAATTAAATTTATTTTGAGACCAATTTCACAATTATTTACAATTAAAAATATATTATATGATGTTAGTGCTAATACTGAAAACATATACCCTTTAACTTATAATGAATTCCCAAGAATTTTTCCAGATCAATCTAAAAAAGAACAATATGGCTATTACAGATTTATCCAAGAACCACCGACAAGAGATATAAGTTACAATTTTAGTTATCCAGATAAAATAATGAAATTTAATGGAAAAATACATTTAATAACAACCCAATGTTTTTTGGGAGATGAAGAACGTAGATTATTTGCAAATAATAAACAAGAATATTTGATTAAATTAGTGTATGAAACAAAAAAAGAATTAACTCAAAATAATGGAAAAATTACATTTGATAGTAATGGGTTAGTTTCTAGTTGGATGTGGTATTTACGCCGGGATGATGCAAAAGAACGCAATGAATGGTCAAATTATACGAATTGGCCATATGAAAATAAAGAACCAAATAATTTACAATTATTAGATATAACTAATAGTGGAAATTCCGAATTTATATATTATAATAGTCATATAAATAATGTCAATTATAAACTAGATACCAAAAAATACTTAAATTCAAACTTAAATTCAGAATTTAGATTATTAAAAGAATTAGAACAATTAACTGATTTATCAAAAAATATTTATATAACAGGAAATGTACCAGATGATTTTAGTCAGAAAAATCATAAAAATATTTTAACAAAATTCGCAATAATTGTTGATGGTAAATATAGGGAAGATGATTATCCAAGCGAATTATATAGTCAAATAGAAAAATATAATACTTCCAATGGTTATAGTAAAGAAGGATTATATTGTTATAATTTTGCATTATCTACTGATCCATATAAATACCAACCAAATGGAGCATTTAATACAAATAAATTTAAAACAATAGAATTTGAATATAATATTGCAATTAATCCTCCATTAGATAGGAATAATGTTGATTTCAGAACAATTTGTGACCCAGAAACAGGTGTAGTAATTGCTACTTCAAAAGACCCTGGTTCAATTTATAAATATAAGTATGAATTATATATAATAGAGGAACGTTATAATATATTAAAATTTCAAAGTGGAACAGCAGATTTAGAATATTCCCGATAATTAGATAAGTTTATAATATATTAAATTTTTTTATTTTAATATATTAAATTTTTTTATTTTAATATATTAAATTTTAATATTTTTAATATATTATAAAACGATGGTTCATTTGAGTAACCCAACAATGATAGGTATAATGATTTTTTATTCAATATTAACATTTTTCATAGGTCCTTTGATAACACAATTGTTTTTAGCCGAACATCCCGACCAATGTGTAGCAGGATTTTTATTAGGTTTTACCATTAGTGTGTTACTTTGGATGAAATATGGTCGCAAATATGCTAAAAAATGAATATACATTCTATAATTTAGTTTTGGGAACTTTACGTGTTCCATAGCCATTTTTAATACGTGATTTTTTTGCTAATTTTAATGCTTTAGAATTTTTTAGACAGCCTTCTTGCAAAATATTATAATCTATTGCTGCTGCTTTGCCTCCACTTATTGATGATGCTAAACGTGCAATACCCCAACTATATGACGTTTGGCTTGGACGAGACCCAGATGAATAAAATGCTCCTATTCCTTTTTTAACAATTTTATTTAATGCTTTAATGGAGCAACCAGTTTTTTTTGCTAAATTATTATTGATAACGATTTTATTAACTTTATATATTTTTTCGGCATTTATAAGATGTTGTGATTTTTTATTTTTAAATGATGTTAATGGTTTTCTATTAATATAAATACCTTTTTTATATGCAGCTCTAGATTTTTGAAGTTGTTTTTTTTGTTTTGCTTTATCTTTTTTAGAGAGACGTTTTGGTAAATATTTAATGGGAACATTCATAATTAATATAATATAAAGTTTATTATATTAATTAAATATTTTTATTTATATAAATCAATAAAATAATATTCATAAAATGTTTTATTTAATGTAATTTTTAAAAATAATAAATATATTAAAAATATAAATAAACTAATAAAAATATTATTTATTAATATTAATTTTTTTTTATCAATAAAAAAATGTTTTCTAATAACCATTAATAAAATAAAAAGTTCTATAATTAATATTGATAATTTCATAAAAAAAGGATGATAATTATTATTAAGAATTATTTCTCTATAACCAGTAAAAATAAATGCAAAAAAAACCAAATATAGAGGAGAGAATTTAATATAATTAAAATAATATAAGAATGATAATATCCATAACCATAAACAAAATATAAATAAAGTTTTATATTCAAACGACAAAATCATTATTATATTAATTGTAATATAATAAAATAATTTAATATATTATAATTAAATTAATAAAAATGAAAGAAAAAATATTAAGATTTGAGAGAGGTCCACCTGGAAAAAAATATACAGCGTTTATTCAAGATAAAAAAACAAAAAAATTACGCAAACTTCATTTTGGAGCATCCGATTATGAACAATTTAAAGACCGTACGCCATTAAAATTATATGCTCATAAAAATCATAATACTCGTAAACGTATGCAAAATTATTTTTCAAGACATTCAGGAACAAAAAAACGCGGACAAGCAATAGCATTAGAAAAGAAAAAATCTAAAGGTTATTATACTCCTAAAATATTAAGTCATGTATATTTATGGTAAAAATCAAAATTCATATTTTGTTTCATTTGTATTAATATCCAAATCCATATACACATTCTCTAACATATTAGAAAGAAGAGATAAACGAGTTGACTTTGTATCATAAACCATACTTTTAAGTTGAGGAATTTCTGTAATGAGCGGAAACTTAACAGGAGTTGTTGGGATTTTATTATAAGCTTGTGGGTTGTTAATTCTGCGAGTTGGTGTAATCTTTCCAACAAGATTGGCTTGTATCGTTGAAACTCGTGGAATAGTTGGACCGGGCATATACGATCTCATAATTAGTGCATATGTTGCAGTAGCATAGATAGAGAGCATTTTTTTGTGTTTGGGTAAATATAATTATATAATAATATTGCTATCAATTTTTTTGAGAACCCCCAAAGTATAATAATATCAAAATTTATCATTTTTTTTACAATATTTATACGGAGCACATGATGCCCTCATAGTGAAGCCTTTTATTTTTTTTAAGCAGCGTTTTTTAGTAAAGCGACGTGGAAGATTAAAAACTTTCCCATCTTTGCGTTTACATTTTTTTGCTTTTTTTCCAGTTTTACAACAGTCTCTCATTAATTTATATTTTTAAAATAAAAAAATATAAATTAAATATTTTTTATTGTTTTATTGTTTGAATTTTTTCAGGATTTTTTGTTATACTTGCAAAAAAATAGTATATAGTATAACGCCATATAAAATAAAAAAAATCTACCAAAAATGAAGCTAATATTTTTGGAAATTCTATTAACATATAAATTACCCACATTTATATAATAATTATATTTTAATTTTCATATTTTTTCTTTCTTTAAAAGTTTTTGCTTTACTACGTTGTCCTAAAAATTTAAAATATTTTTTTGTTAAATTATACCGTTCTCTCACAAACTTAGCTTTTTTATAGCGAGTTTTTTTATGTTTTAACATTGCTTCCATTCTTACTTTCATAATCATACCAACTTGCCATATACGTTTGTGTGGATATTTTTTTGTTTTATATAGTCTCTCTAATTTTTTAATAGTTTTTTTAATATCATCAGTATTGCTATATTTAATACTAATAGTATCAGATGGATCTTTATCAATATATACATCAAATGATTTTTTAGGGTCATTGGGATTATAAAGGAATTGCTTCTGGTGGGTTTTCTTGGACATATATTTAATATGTTTCTTTGTTTTATTCATTATATATTAATGAATAAAACATTTTTTATAATGTTCTCTCAAATTTTTCTAGTATTAACTTTAATTTTTTTATATTTTTTTGTTTTATTATTATTCTTATGTTTTAAAACACACTCTAATTTTTCAATAACTTGTAAAGAACTACTTAAAGCGCCTTCACACCAAGCTTGATAATTAGAATAGTTCTCTCCACAAATATAAAAATTAGGCATTAAATTTAATATTTTATGAGAGACATAATAACTATGTACATTTTTTTTCCAACATGCAACACCCGATTGCCAATAATGTAATTTAATATATTTACTTTTAGGAACATCTATATTAAAAATAGCACTTAATTTTTTATTTAATATATTTGCTAAAATATAAGTGCCTTTTTTCTTCAATTCATTCCAATAATTGACACGAGTTGAGAGATTCTCATTATATGAAGACATTATTAAACCTGTTTCAACGTTAACAGGTATAATAAATTGTAATTTTTCATTTGTTACTGTTTTAGGTATATTTTTGAACCACATTTCTCCATTTTCATTTTTATCATATATTTCAAAAATACGCACTTTACTAATTTCGTTAATAGTATTTAAATCTCTCGTATAATCTTTTAAAATATTGAATTTTATTAAATCGCAACGAGGTAATGCACATATTATATAATTAGCACTAGCAGTAACCAGTTTATCATTATCATTATTTTTATTTTTATATTTTATAACATAGTTTTTAATATCACTATTATAGTTTATATTGTTAACATATGCATTTTTTTTAAGTTTGTAATTTTTATTTTGAGAGACAATAGCAATCATAGAATCAATTATACTACTTAATCCATTAGTCATAATAAAAAAATTACTTTTCAAATTATAATCTTCTTTAAAATATTTAACTGCATTATATGAGTTAAAATGTTCTAATTTTTGTTTATATTCAAAAGTGTTTTCTATATTATTATAATCTTTTTTATTGAAAAATTTCATTAATAATTCTTTTAAACTTAAACTTTCTAAAAACGATTGTTTTAATTCACTTAATTTTTTACTATTAAAAAAAGTATATAATAGCTTACTATATTTTTCTTTAATGGAATTTTTATTACTGCTCTCTCCACTATTAGAATTATATTCTATATAATTTTCGGCATTGTTTATGGAATGCATATATTTATCCAATTTCAATTCTTTGATTAGATTAACCATTAATTTGTGATGGTACCCAATTCGTCCTGCGCCTAAATCCATAACATAATCCACATTATCTATTTTTTCATGATGAGTATAAACTCTTCCTCCGAATCTCTCGTTTTTTTCAAGAAGTAAGACTTTTAAATTAGGATAATTTTTTTTCAAATTATACATAGTATATATTCCACTTATTCCACCACCAACAATTATTATATCATATTTTTTCATAGTTTTAATTATCTAATATAATGAGAGAAAATAATATTATAACAAAATAATATTTTCTCTCATTATAATATATTATAATAATGATACCTAGTCTTATTGTTGAATTTCTTGGAACATTTATTTTCTTATCAGTAATAATAAGAAGTTCTAATGCTCTTTACATTGGTTTAACTTTAACTTTAGTAATATTATTGGGAGGGTGGATATCTGGTGGTAATTATAATCCAGCTGTAAGTTATATGATGTTATTAAATGATAAATTGGATTTAAAAACAATGGCTATGTATATAGTAGCGCAAGTATTAGGAGCAACTGCTGCATTTATATATTACAAAAGAAGCAATTAAAAAAGAAGCAAATAAAAAAGAAGCAAGAAACATAAAAAAAATTTTTTAACTTTTTTCTTTTTTTCTTTTTCCCTTTTTCTTTTTTGATAAGTTAGTTATATAATTTATATAGCTAACTTATTCATTGTCTCAACTAGATCCTCAACGTCCCAAACAAGAGCATCGCAATATTCTTTTGCTGTCAAAAGATTGTTGCGATACTCACCATCATCTTCTGAGAACGAATCATAGTATTCGTTGCGCAAGAGAAGGTCGTGGCGGTCCTCTCCCTCCATTTTTTTGGAGTTTTTTTTGGGAGGTTTTTGGGTGTTTTTTTTTTGTCTTTTTTTGAGAGTTTACTATTTAAATAACAAAAAATATTTGAATCAATTTTTTTGAGAACCCCCAAAGCTTTAAATTGCCTCACAATTTCCGGTTTTAGGATTACGACGAGTTCCATTTTTACACCTCGGTTTTTTGGTGCCTGTTTTAACTGGAGAATTTTTTTTAGTTCTTGGTTTACTTTGTTTTTGACTTTTACCTTGATCTTGGCCAAAAAATTCACACATATTTGTGGGTTTGTGTATTCTGTAGCCTTTGGGGCATCTTTTTCCTATAAGAGCAATTTTATGATTTTCCATTAATTCTTCATATTTAGCATCTATTTTTAATGGTTTTTTATTTTCATCTTTTGCTGCAGTTTTTTTGTCTGCCTTTTTGTCTGCTTTTTTGGTTTCATTAACAATATAATCAGGGCTATAAGAAACAATATTTCCAAGTAAAAATTTTTTGCATCCAGTTGTTAATTTGAATTGGTCTTTATCTTGTAAATGAACTTTTATATTTGCAATAGGAATTTTTCTTTTAAGATAGTCAATAATATCAACACTGACTAATTCAAAAACAAGATTTCTAGGTAATAATATTTCTTTTTCTTGTTTAAATTTGGTTGTTCTAACCATATCAATTATTGGAATCCCTTTATCAATTTGTAAACGATATAAACAACATAGTGAACCACGTAATACACCAGAAAATCTTAATGCAACATTATACGCGCTACTAACAGAAATAAAATTACTAATTGTTTCTTTATCGCCAACTTTGCCTAATTTTTCAAAAGGTTTTTGCATACCCCGATAATAATAAGTTTGATTATTTTCATTTCTTGGTGCTGCTTCTAAAAATGCTTTATCAATATCTAAAACTTTTTGTTTAACATTTTCAATAGCTTGTTCTGTTGTTTTACCAAAACGTTTATAATGTTGTTTAAATACTGGTGTATTAAAATAATCTTCACCAACTCTCAAATAAAAATTAATTGCACTATCCCATTGATATGAATAATTAAGTAATGCTTTTGCCATAACTTCTTCAAAATAAACTTCTTTTTTAATTGGTAAATTTTTTTTAGCATTATAAGTTTCCATTTTATTAGCGTCTGTAATACGTTTTTTTTCTTCTATTGTTGCCCCTTTTGGTGCTTTTAACAAGTTTTTTGTACTTAATGCTATTTGACTCATTATTAAGGATTCTTTATTTATAAAATCATCAAATTCATTAGAAGAAAAATTAAGTTTAAACATTCTATGTTTATTCACATCTTTTGAAATCGCTTCTTTTAAATCAATTAAAATAGGTTTACCCAAATAATAACCTAAATTATAATAACTCATTTTTGATTTAAATGTTTCATTAACCATAAGTTGTCCTTGTTCAAGAATACATTGATGATATATGTGTTTTAATTCTGGGACTTGTAAATAACTTCTTTTAAATAGATAAATTTTATCACTTATTTTATTTTTTGCAGCAGAATCTGAACGACTAAAACTAACATTTTTAGCAGATTTATCTAATATTAATAATATATTATCATCAGTTTCATTTAACCATTCATTAATTTCTATTGTTTCTTTTGTAATTGGATCTTTTCCATAAATCATTTAATATTATATATATAAAAATATAATATTAACCAAATCAAATTAAATTAAATCAAATCAAATTAAATTAAATCAAATCAAATATTATGATTTAAAATCAGTATAATAAGCAGTTGGACCACAATCTTTAAATTTATCATTACCTGTTATACTTGGTTGGCATTCATATTTATTATTTGGATCAGTTTCATATTTGAAGAAAGTTGGAGTTTTAATTTCAAGATTATCATTCTCAAAAACCAATTGGTTATTTGCACTATGTGTTTTTGGTCCCAACATATTTGATATATGACGTTCGTAAAATCCATTAATTGCATTTAAATATTGATTAATAACTCCGACAGGAGCATTACCTCCAGGTGGAACATTTTGAAGTCTTCTTAATTCCATTTCTAGTTCGGCACTGGGTCCGTAATTATTTGACGAAGATTGTTCAAATGTTGTTAAAGTTGGATCGCTTGAACCAAAGAAATCCCCTGATGCAGTAAAATTAAAACTTAAATCAGGTGGAGATTCAATGTGACCAAAACAATTTAAAAATTCATTTTCATCTAATATGTATGTTTTACTATAATTTGGCGGTGCATCTATAGTTTCTGATATAAATCCTTGTCCAGTATTAGTAATTTTTGATGGAGTATAATTAAATATTTGATAACTATTGTCATAATAACCATCGCGACTATAATTAGATGGTGCTTGATTATAATGAGTAACTAAATCAGGTAATATATCGTCAAGTGTTTGCTTAAAATCAGCATCGCCCATATTTAAAGTTTTTAATGCAGTTAATCGTTTATTATGTTCATCAATAACTTTATAAAAGCTATATCTATTTTTTGTTACATTATTTTCTTTGTATTCAAAATTTGTTCTCATAATTTTATTACCAAAATTATCTGTTTTAAAACTACCATCTGCATTTTTTTCTTTAATAGCATCATTACTAATATCTATTAATTGTTGTTTGCTAATAATATTATCAATAATTGTTTTTCTATCTAAACCAAGTTTGCGTAACCGCAGATCTAATAAAACATGACCACTGCTATCTATTCCTTGTTTAAATAATATTCCACTAAAATCATCAATATTTAAAAGTGCATCATTGTAATTGGGATGATTTGGGTTATGATTTAAACAGAAATTTTTAACTTTTGCATAATTTTCTTTTTCTAATAACTTATTAACATTTTCTTTTTGTAATCTAGATAAACTATCAAATGTGTAATTCTCATTCTCATTATCCATATAATATTTTTTGCTATTTAAAATTGTTTTAAAATTACTACATTTATTACTAATATCATTTATTATATTAAAATTATCAAATACACTATAATAATTTTTAGTTTCAGCAGCATAAAATGGAGCACTATTAGAACAACATCTAATATTATTTAGAGAACCAAACATATTAGCTTCTAATTCTGAATTACTTTTTAATTGTCTAGAATCACGATTTAACATATTTGCTTTATAAGAACTACTAATATCACAATTTGGTTCCCATGGACAAAAAATATAACTTGTATCTAATTTTGTAAATGAAATATTTTTTATAATGCTACCATCATCTATAATTTGATAACTGAAATCATAAATTTTAACACAATTTCCACTACTAGGTTTAACTTCACATTTTGAGCAATCCTCGGTTTTATTATAACTTTCAAAAGACTCAACAGTTTTTAAAGATGAAAAATACAGAATATATATGCAATAAATAATTAAAAATGCTAATATTAAAAATTTAGCACTATTTTTAATAAAGTTTAAATTAATTTTAGTATTGAATAATTTCATAAGTCAGTTACTATAATATTATATTATAATTATAAATTTTATTTATAAATATAATATTTAAATTTATTTAAAAGTAAAATTTATTTTCCATTAACTAAATTAGCATTATATTGATTATTTACTAAAATAAATTGACAATTATTTGCTAAATCTTCAATTTTTCCAGAATTAGTATAAGTACAAGTGCTTCGCAATCCTCCTAAATAATTTTCAATAGTATTGTTTAGAGGTCCTTTATATTTAATTTTAATTTCTCTGCCTTCTGATGAGCGATAATTTGTATTATTATTTGTAGCATAATTATTTTTCATAGCATAACTAGAACTCATACCATAAAAAAATTTATAACTTTGTCCAGTTTCTTCATCTACTATTAATTCTCCAGGATTTTCATCATGTCCAGCAAATTCACCACCAATCATAACAAAATCTGCACCAGCACCAAATGCTTTACCTAAATCACCTGGACAACTAATTCCACCATCACTTAAAATATAAGATCCACTGTTTTTTGCGGCTTCAACACATTCTAAAATACAACTAAGTTGTGGCATACCAATACCAGTTTGAATACGGGTGGTGCAAGCTGAACCACCACCAATACCACATTTAATAATATCAACTCCACATTCAATCAAATCTAATACACCTTCTTTTGTGGTTACATTTCCAGCAACAATAATTTTATATGGATATTTCTCTTTAACTTGTTTGCAAAAACTTTTAAAATTACTAATATAACCATTAGCAACATCAATACATATAAATTTAACATGAAAATTATCTAAAATATACACAAGATTTTCAAAGTCAGTACCGCTAATTCCAGTGGAAATCATAAAATAATCAGGATCTAATTTAACATTTTCTTGATTTTCATTATATTTAACAAGATCTTCTAATTTATGAAATTTATGTAATGCAGTAATAATTTTTTGTTTACTCAAAACTTTATAAACATCAAGTGTGCCAACAGTTGTCATATTTGCAGCAATAATAGGTAATCCATTAAAATTTAGCTTATTTTTAAAAGTAATATTTCTATTTAAATGAACTTGAGAACGAGAATTTATATTGCTAGGTTTTGGAAGAATCAATACATCTTTAAAATCATAATATTTAACATCATTTATTATTTTATTATTTTTACTTTTTGTTTTATTCATTTAACACAATAAAATTTAATATAATTATTTATAGTTTAATTATTTTAAATTGTTTTATTTTATTATAATAAGATATATTAATATTAATATTATTATGAGTTATAGAAAAATTTACGGAGAAGAAATACAACAAAAAGTAGGAAGTATTAAACATTGTCCATCTAAGGCACATTTAGTTGATGGATTTTATGAAATGGTACCAGATCCAATTACAAAAGAAAAAATTTTAACAATAGATGCAAATGAAGGCTCGGTGAATAAAGATTTGGTTAACATTCCAACATCTAAAGAGGGTTCTAATGATGGTTGTTATGCACTCAAACCACATGGAGAATTAGCGTGTGAAAAAGATCATTATATGGGCATTGATTATTATATAAGTGGTACAAGACATAATATTTGTCATAAAGATCCCGTTCAAACATATTTTAGTGCTATGTTTGATGACCCTAATACTTTAACACGATTTTTCAAATTATTAATTGGAGCAATCATAATATTGTTAGTAACAACAATATTTGGATGTTGTTATGAGTTTTGGTTAAGATATGGTAATTCAATAAACTGTTTATATTATTTTAGTAAAGAATGTAAAAATATAAGCGAAAAACGAGATGGAAAGGTAAGTTTATTAGATTATTTATATCCAAAAAGTATATGCGTATTCCCTTATCAAAAAGCAGATAAAAGAAGTCAATCAGGCGGATCTAAAAATAAAAATATTATGAAAGGTGGCGAAGTTAAAGAAGGATTTAATAGCAATAGTTTAGAATTCAAAAATGTAAACGGAAATAATACAAAATGTATAACATTAGAGGAAAATATAGATGAAAGTAATAATAGACGTTTTCCTTATAATTTAGCCGATTATGTTCATGACAGTGATAGTTATAATATTATAAAAATTCCAATTAAATTTTTTAGTTTTACATTTTTATATTGTGTATTATTAACACGTGTATTTCTTAATTGGACACTTTCAACTTTATCTACTAAATATCAAAATAATGTTAAATCATCTGCTACTTTAAGTAATATAGTATTTTTATTATTATGTGGCTTATTATTACCATATAGTCCATTTGCGATACTTGGTTTTATATTATTTATTATTACTGCAATAATGTCTATAGCTACAATTTTTTCTATTATATTATGTTTTAATAGAGATTTACTTGGATCCGTTTTTCCTTTTTTAAAAATAGATAATTGTAGAACGAATGATGGTCAAGATTTAAACGATTATTATGATGTATTTAATTCTATTAAAAATAATTATTTTTATTCAATAAATAAAGAGACACTTTCTGGTGCTATTGTTCCATTAATAATTTTATTTATTTATGCAATGATAACTCTTAGTATAAGTATGGGAACAGCAACTAATGATACAAATAATCAATCAACTAACGCATTAACTACTTTTATAACTGTTTGTGGTATAACTTTTTTAGTTGGTGGTGTCTTCTATATTTTATCAAAACTTTTTTCAAAATATAAAGATAATAAAATAATAGCACCATTAATAACCCTTTTTAAAGCAATTAATGAAGGTTTTTTAAATTTATTTTTATTTTTTAACTTAATATTTATTTCAGTATTAGGATTTTTTGGATTAATATTAGGAAATATGTTTGCAAATGTATATATGACATTATCCACCCTATTTAATTTCTTTTATATTCCGATTAGTCAACCATTGGAATTTTTTGATATAATGAAAGATCATGCTGATTTATTAACAATTTTATTTTGTATTGGAGTAATTGGTTCAGCTGGTTTTGCATTTGATAAAAATACAACCGGAGTTATGAGTGGTATATTAGTTGTATTAATTTTATATAAAATTAGCAAAGGATTAAAAGCAAAATAAATAATAATTTAACACAAAATAAATATTATGATTAATATAAATAAATAATAATATAAAAATATTTAATTAATATTATTATTATGGGAAAAAAATCCAAAGATAAAGATAGCAAAAAGGTGCTACCATTTGTTAGTGTATGTACTCCAACATTTAATAGACGTCCTTTTTGGGAATATACTATAAAATGTTTTAATCACCAAGATTATCCAAAAGATAGAATGGAGTGGATTATTATTGACGATGGTTCAGACTTAATTGAAGACCTTGTAAAAGATATTCCGCAAGTAAAATACTATAAATATGATACAAAAATGCCACTTGGGAAAAAGAGAAATATTATGCATGATAAGTCAAAAGGAGATATTATTGTTTATATGGACGATGATGATTATTATCCAAAAGAAAGAGTTTCTCATGCAGTAAATATGTTACAAACACATCCAAATGCTTTATGTGCTGGTGCAAGTGAAATATATATATGGTTTAAACATATTCAAAAGATGTTTCAATTTGGACCATATGGACCAAATCATGCGACAGCAGGAACATTTGCATTTAAGCGTGAATTATTAAAGGATCATAGATATGATGAAAATGCTGCATTGGCTGAAGAAAAAGCATTTTTAAAGAATTATAGTGTTCCATTTGTTCAATTAGAGCCGAAAAAGACAATTTTAGTATTTTCTCATATTCATAATACATTTGATAAAAAAAAATTATTAGAAAATGGGGAAAATCAATTTCAAAAAACAAGTCCACGAACGGTAGATGAATTTGTAAAAGAACCAGACTTAAAGGAATTTTATATGAATGTTATTGATGGGTTATTACAAAATTATAAACCAGGCGACCCTGAAAATAAACCGGATGTATTAAAACAAATAAAGGAAATAGAAGAAGAACGTAGAAAGATGATTCAACAACAACAGCAACAAGGAAATGGAAAAATAATTTTAAATCAAGATGGGAAACAAGTAGAATTAAACAACCAACAAATTGTTCAAATAATGCAGCAACAACAAGAACAATTGCAGAAATTTTCACAAGTTTTACAAGAAAAAGATAAAATAATTGAACAATTACAAAATAATAATAATGATGGATTTATTAATATTAATAATAGTAATAATGATAATAATAATAATAATGATACTAAAATAGAAGAATTAAATAAAAAAATAATTGAAAGTGATGTTAAAATTAATAGATTAGAAGAAGAATTAAAAAATAACAGAAATATGAATGACCGTGTTAATAAAATGTTAGATTTGTTGGAAAAACAAGATTCAAAAAATGAATTAGTAAAATCTATAGAAAATAATAATATTAATTTAGAAATTAACTAAGAAATTAACTAAAATATAAGTAAAAATTAACTAAAAATTTTTAATTATTATATTTAATTATATTAATATAATAATTATGTTGACAAGTTTTTTATGTGGTCCGGCAGTATTATATATAGGATTTAGTTTAATTCAAATTATAATAGACATATATAAAGAAATATATAATGCAGCTTTTATTAAGTTTATTGCTATGTTAGTAATGTCATTAATTATAAATATATTATGTGATATGGGTCTAACAGTTTTAGCATGGTTTTTTGTTTTTATTCCAATTATAATGATGACAATAGTATCTACTTTGTTATTACAAACATTTGGAACAAGTCCAGATACAAATTATATGAGTTCTAAAGTACAAGATGCATCAAATAATTACTATATTGATGGTAATATTTTAAATACTAAAAGAAAAAGTGCAACACTAAATTCATCGTCTACAAACGTTTCAAATAGAATAGATAGAGATAAAGAACGTAATAAATTTTATGATGATATTGAAAAAGTATATGATTTATCAAGCAATGAAGAAAATAGTTATGATTTATCAAATAATTTTAAAAAATATTTTGTTGCACATAATTTACTTAATGATTTTAATAATAGTTTCTTTATTACTAATATAAAAAAGTTTTTTAACACGTCAGATTATCGTACCAATCAATATGCTATTGGTACAAACGGTAATTTTAGTAATAATTCATCTGCATATATTAATAATAATATAAATCCCTTATATGGTTATAGCAATACAAATGCACCACATACTAGCTCAATACCTATGGATTTGAATAAAGAACTAAAAACGAATTTAAGAGTTGATAATATGTATGGTTCAGATTTTGAATCATATGATAAAAAATATAATAACGAATTTAGAATGGATGGTTATGATATTTTTGGACAGCAACAAAGAAATAGTATGCAAAATAAATTTCCAAATGATACTAAAGAACAAATAGATAAGAAAATACAAAGTGAATGGCAAAAATTGAGTGGCACACAACAAGATGCATATAATAGAGAAGCACAAGGTAAAATACACGAAAGTTCATATGACCCAAATAAGTTTTCTTCATATAGAAGTCCTTTAACTCGCTTATTTAGAGATACTAGCAGAAAAACTACCGATGATTTAAGAGTTGAAGCATGTCCTCCTGGTAAAATAAAAAATACGGGAGGTACTTGTGTAGCACCTGGTTGTCTTATTGGCTATGAAAGAAAATATGTTAATGGAGATTGTGAGATTATAAAAAAATAATTAAATAATAATTAAATAATAATTAAATACTAATTAAATAATAATTAAATACTAATTAAATAATAATTAAATACTAATTAAATACTAATTAATATTTATACTAATTAATATAAATATAAATTTTTATATAATTTATGCATGACTTAGATAATAATTATACACTATGGATACATATGTTGTATGACAATGATTGGTCAATTAATAGTTATAAAAAAATTTATAGTTTTAATACAATAGAAAAAGCGGCATGTTTAATTGAGAATTTAAATAGTGAAATTATTGAAAAAACAATGATATTTTTGATGAAAAATGACATTAAGCCAATTTGGGAAGTAGAAGAAAATAAAAGAGGGGGGTGTTTTTCATATAAAATTACAACATGTTATGTATATGAATTATGGAAAAAAATGTCTTATATGTTAATTGGTAATAGTTTAATAGACGACGATATTATAGTAAAAAATATAAATGGGATTTCAATAAGTCCAAAAAAAAACTATTGTATTTTAAAAATATGGATAAATGATGTAAATAATTTTAAAGAATCTTCAATATATGATTTTATAAATTATAGTATCGAAAATTTTAATAAAGAAGAACTTTTAAAACAAAATAAAGAACAAAATAAAGAACAAAATAAAGAACAAAATAAAGAACAAAATAAAGAAGAAGAAAATAACAATAGTGAAACCAGTTTAAAAGACAATGATCCATTTAATATTCATGAAATATGTAATATAGATAAACAAATTTGTTTATTTAAAAAGCATGATTGTTTGTATTGAATTTAACATATTATATTTATAATTTTTATTATAGTTATAAATATAATAATGCTTTTTGAAAATATTAATATATCACAAGTATCGTCATTGGTTAGTCAATTAAGTATTTTTTTATTTATTATAGCAGGTAATTATGCAGGTGATTTATATTCGTGCGGATTGAGACATCTTTTTAATGAATATATGATATTAAAACATATTATTGGTTTTTTTATTATGTTATTTTTTATTGGTTTGCTCCAGAAAGAGATAACTTTATTTATTAAGATAATTCAAAGTCTTTTTTTATATTTTTGGTATATTTTGATTATGAGAGCACCAACAATTATTACCTTAATAACGATAATATTAATATGTATAATATTTTTAATAAATATTTACATTGAAGATATAAAAAATAAAAATCAATCAAATGATATTAATCAATCAAATGATAATAAAGAAAATGATTCTAAAATAGATTATTATCAAAATATAGCAAATATTTTATTTATAATAAGTTTTTTTATTAGTTTTATGGGTACAATCATTTTTGTATTATTATTAAAAAATAATTTAGGAAACAAATTTAATATTTTTAAGTTTATGTTAGGTTCAAGGGATCAAGAATGTTTTACAGAAGAAATATATAATGTTTTTAAATCAAATCCATTATTTTTTGAATGGAATATACGAACAAAAATTGGTTTTAAAACAAAAAAAACTAAAACTAAAACAAATTTTATTCCAAAAAAACT
>Ga0209709_10000883_pt1 | contig 28100 bp, 32 predicted proteins | sample ArcticOcean_MG_C_2_FD_187435 | JGI IMG/M metagenome (GOLD analysis project Ga0209709, IMG submission 187435) | Marine microbial communities from western Arctic Ocean - ArcticOcean_MG_CB4_136 (SPAdes) (version 2) | ecosystem: Environmental > Aquatic > Marine > Oceanic | place: Arctic Ocean...
AATTGAGTTGATAACGAAAATAAAAAATAAAAAAGAAAAAATATAAATTAATTTTTTTTGTATATTAACTTTTGAATAATTAATTAAACAATAAATACTAATAATCATAATAGATATATTAAGAAAAAAACTTCCTATTATATAAAATACTGGAAATGATATTAGGATTATAGTTAGGTAATTTTGCTTATTTAATAAATCTTTATCAAGCATTAGTTAGTTGTTTCTTTAATTCTTTAATTTTAAAAATTTTTTTCTTATTAAGATCATAAATTTCAAAATCTTTAATTTTATCAATAAGATTTGAAATTTGATTTTCTTTATACGAATTTTCTTTAATTTCCCTAAAGGTAAATTTAGTATATTCTTTTAATTCCTCAACTTTTAAATTTAAGAAAAATTCTTTTTTATTTTTATTTATAAAAAATGCATTGTTGCACGCTGAGTTAGCGCCAACAAACATAAACCCTTTAGATTCCATTAGTTCAATAATTGCAGTTAATGAAGCTCCATAAAATATTTTTTTAAATCTATTTCTATCAAAATTGTCATCTTGAGGTACGGTTAATGATAAATTTGATCCAAAAAGTGGGTTATATTCAGCTACCACTATATCAACATGACTTAATTCAATATTTTTTAAAACCCAAAAATCATTTCCATCTATATCGATAGACAATAAGTTACAATCATTTTTAAACCCATAACTATTAATTACAGATGAAATATTAGATGGTGTGATAGTTTTTTGACAAAAATAAAGGTCATTTTTCCAAAAAAAATCTCTTTTTTGTACGAATTTTAAATCTTTAATCTTATCAATAAGTAAACCACTACATATTCTACTTTCACAAAGAAATCTAGTATTGGCCTCTTCATAATCGCCAGTACCAATCTCAATAAATTTAATTTTTGAATTTAATTTAAGTTTATATAATAGATAATCTATAATCCCATCTTCACCAAATTGTGAAAATATTTTCAATTCCGCTTCACGTATATTACTAATTTGATTATATTTTTTTTTTGACAGCTCTATTTGAATTTCACCTAATTGTCTTTTGTTAAAATTTAAAAAATTTTTAAATTTATATCTAAAATAATTTATCATTTAGTCTTTCTATTCATTGTAATAATCCTTTTTAAGTTTTTAATAATTTGAATTAATATTTTAATAAAGTATTTTTGTTTTTTATAAATTAAATCTGGATACATCATCAATTAATTTAATTTTAGCTCCTAAAAGCAAAGCGCAATTAATACTAGCTATGTATGTGATATTGCTTGTCCACACATAGCTATTTTTAAAAATACCAATTGATTTACATGCCATGATTAATGAAGTACTGGTATTAATTGTGGCACAAGCATATTTTGATTTACAAAAATTTTTAATTTTTTTTCAAAGTTAATAGTTACTTTTCTCTTGGTTAAATATTTTGACTTTAGAATTTTTGTAACGGCGTTAATATCTGCTTTGTTTATGGATTGTTTAGAGTAATTAAATATTTTCATTTGCTTTTAAGATCCTGTTTAATCTATCAGAATTTCCCCAAAAAATTTTAGCTTCATTCTTCGAATAATTATAGTATCCATAGTTTATTTTTAATTTATATTTCATTTTTTTTAACCAATTATTTACGAGTATCTTTAAACTAACTGGTTTTCCAGAGCAAATATTAATTACCTCACTTTTATTTGATTTTTTTAATATATTAATGATAATATTAATTACATTATTGATATCTAAATAGTCTCTTGTTTGGTCTCCTCTCGACATATTGAAAGATTTTTTTTTACCCTTAATTGATTTGTTTAATTGGCCATATAATGTTCTTAAATTTTGACCTTTACCAAAAATATAAAATAATCTACCCCATAAAATTAGTGGTCTTTTTTTTTTAAATAAATTAAATAATATTTTTTTTAACTTATCTTTAGATCTAGAATAGTTATTGTTTGGTTTTGTTTTAAAATTTTCTTTGAGTTCTCCACTTCGTTTTCCATATTCAAAGCAAGTGCCCATTACAAATATTTTTTTAATTGGACAATTATATAGTTTTTTAAAAAATTTTATATTTTGTGTATATGTTCTTAAATGAGATTCGCTGTCATAATCATTTAAATTATCCCAAGCTAAATGTATTAAATATTCTGGCGATCCAATTTCTTGATATAAATTTTTTTTTAATTTTTTACTTAAATCAAATTTAATATTTTTTATTCTAGTGTGTTTGAATTCCTTGCTTCTGTAAAGATTAATGATTTTATTTCTTTTATCTTTAATTAAAAATTTTAATAAATATTTACCTATAAAACCATTTCCTCCAGTAACTGCTATTCTCATATAAAATTGTTATTTATTTCAAAATTATATTTTTTAATTAAATTTAACAATATTTTAAAAAAAATAAATACTGATGAAAATGAAATAACCAAATTAAAAAATCCAATCTTAAAAAAACCAAAAATATTTTGAGTTTTTATTATCAAATAATATATTGGAAGTGATGTTGACTCATATTTCATCCAGTTAATTTCAAAAAAATTACTTTCTTTGAATAATAAAATATTATTTGAAATGTATTGGAAGTCGATAAAACCACCACCTGCAGAATTTTCCTGAAAAAAATATCCAAAAAAGAAACTCAAATAAATGAGTATAGTAAGAAGAGAGATATATAAATTGTTTTTAGTCATACATTTTTTAATTTTTTTATATTATCTCAAATTAAACAACAATGATATAGGTTCTTCTTTTTTTGAAAAATAATATACATATTTTTTGTTAAGCAAATAATAAAAATATTTATTTAAAATAATACCATTTCAATTCCATTAATATTTACGTGGATTCCTCTATTAATTTAATATAAATGATTAAACTTGCTTATTAACAATGAAACATACTATTAAAAAAATCTATAGAATTATTCCAAAAAAAATTAGAAGAATTATTTTTATATTAAGATCATTTTTATCTAATCCTAAAGGAATTTTTTTAGTTAATAAAGGTTCTTATAATGAAGATGGATTGGCAACAAATCACATAGTAGATTTTATGAAAGATGAAAAATTTATCAGAAATTACTTTGAGGCTACAAAAAATAATGCTTTAGAGAACCATCCAGGTGAGATTAGATACAGAGCATATATTATTAATTATTTTGCCGATTATGCTCTTAAAACTTTTGAGAACAAAAAAGGTGATTTTATTGAACTAGGTACTGGCAAAGGAATAATGGCAAAAGTAATCATGTCTAACACTAAATTGGGGCTTTCAAATGATAGAAAATTTTATTTGTTTGATAGCTATAGTGGTATTCCATTAACAATTGATAATAATGAATTAGAAAATATCAAAGAACTAAATAAAACTCATTTTGAAGGTGATTATTATAAATTCATTGAAGATAAATTCTCCAAGTATCCAAATGTTGAACTTTGCAAGGGAATATTGCCGGATTCTTTGGCTAAAAAAATTAAAAAAATAGAAAACATTATCTTTTTACATATAGATTTAAATAATGCAGAAAGTGAAATCGAGTCTATAAAATTAATTTATGAAAAACTTATGAGGGGATGCGTAGTTGTTTTAGATGATTATTGTTATGATGAACTATTTAGATCACAAAAAAATGCTTGGGATAACTTTATTAAAACAAAAAATAATACAATCTTATCATTACCTACGGGCCAAGGAATTTTTTTTAAGATTTAAAAATTTATTAAATTTTAACCATAGAAATTAAATATCTTATGTTTAAAAATAAAGAAGCTAATAATAATTTTTTTTTTTTAAGAAATGTCAGTTGTTTATCTTTATCAAGTAAATTATAAAAATGTTTGGTAAAATAATATAATGGGATAATACTTTCATATTTTTTATTGATGTAATTAGGTTTTTTTTTTTTTGAACTATTTCCCTCTCTTCCAAGTATTAGATATGTATTTAATGACCTAAAAATTTTTCCTTGAAAAATAAGATTTATCATAAATATCCAATCAGATGCTAAATAGTGATTTAAAGAAGATAATATTTTAACTAAATTATTTTTTCTAATTAAACTATAAAATATGCCATGTGATCTCCAACAATGTCTAAAAAAAATAATTAAATTATTATATAAGTCATGTTCAAAATTAAACTTTTGTTTATCTTTGTGGGAAAAAGACGTGTCAAAGTAATCTACACCCATCGATGCAACTAATTCTTTATTTTTACTTAAAATTTTATAATTTTCTTTTAAAAAATTTTTTGATAATCTATGATGACTTGCTAACCACATTACATAATTACCCTTTGATTTTTTTATTAAAAATTTAAAGTTTTTGAATACTGGTAATTTTTTTTTTTGATTATAAATTTTAATTCTCTGATCATTTTTCTTAAATGTGTTGCAAATTTCTAGTGTTTTATCTGTAGATTTATTATTTGATATAAGTATTTCTATGTTATCTAAATCTTGAGAGATTAAAGATTTTAAATTTCTTGTGATAGTTTTTTCTCCATTAAATACTGGTATACAAACACTTATAATTGGTTTGTTGCTTTTCATGACAGATTAATCATGATCTTTTTAGAAAACCACCTCGTGAAACAGATATTAGTATTTGATTATCGATTGAACTATCAATTTTAAAATCAATTTTTCTGTTATTCAAATCAAAATGTGGTTTTTTTCTAATTTTTTTTAAATATTTATTTAATGCACTTTTTGGATTATTGTTTTTTCCCCAAGGTCTATTTTTTCCACAAACTAAGGGGAAATCATCAATTAGAGTATCAAATACCACACAATAGCTATTTTTTGAAACTAACTTGGCATAAATTTCTAACTCATCTAAAACATGCTTTTCAGTATGATTGCTATCTAAGAAAACCATAACTTTTTTATATTTTTTACTAAATTTATATATTTTTTTATAAATTTTTTTATCTGTACTTGACCCCTCAAATAAATTGATGCGTTTAAACATGGAGTGTTTTTTTATGTAATTAAGATTATTTTTTCTTATTTCAATATCAACACCTAGTACCTTTGCTTTTTTATTTTTTCCACTTTGGGATATCAATTCTAAAAGGCTTGCATAAAAAATTAATGATCCACCTCTAGCAATTCCAGTTTCAATTATTAAGTCTGGTTTAATGTCCCAGATTAACTGTTGAGTTGCAATCATGTCTTGTGGGTGCTGGATAATGGGTCTCCCCATCCACTCAAAATGATATGAATATTTTAATTCCTGTGCTCTTTCCATCCATTTTTTTGTAAGTTTTAAAATTTTTTTATCTTTACCTTGTGCTTCAATTTCTTTTTTTACTTCTTTTTTAAAATTCATAATTTTAATCTTTCCAAATTTTCCATGGAGCTTTATTCATTTTCCACATTTTGTTTAATACTATCTTTTCTCTTAGTGTGTCCATGCATTGCCAAAAATCATTATGCTTAAACGCAGATAAGTTCTTATCTTTGATGAGAAAATTAAAAACATCTCTTTCAAGAACACAATTAACTTTATTATTAAAATAATTAAAAACTTGTGGTTCAATTATCATAAACCCACCATTTACCCAACCTCCATTTTTATAATTTTTTTCTTCAAAACTTTTTACATCATTTTTATTAAGTTTTACTGCCCCCCATCTCGCAGGCGGTCTTACAATTGAAATAGTGGCTAATTTTTTATTTCTTTTATGGTGACGAACTAATTTTTGAATATTAATATTAGATAACCCATCACCATAAGTAAGCATAAAAGGTTCATTTTCTAAAATTTTTTTAAGCCTATAAATTCTATGACCGGTCAATGAATATTTGCCAGTGTTAACAACTTTAATATTCGTGTCTAAGACTTTTTTTTTAAAATAATTTTCAATTATTTCTGACTTATAGCCAGAGGCTATTACAAACTCTTTAAAACCAAAAGATCTGTAAAATCTAATTATATGCCATAACATTGGTCTGTTTCCAATTTTGACCATAGGTTTAGGAATTTTTTTTGTTTCTTCACTTATTCTGGTTCCTAGTCCACCTGCTAATATTACTACTTTCATTATTTAATTTTTGCTATTTTAATTTTGGGGATAAATGTAACAACACACACATTTTTTTTGGTGTAATAGTTTTTAATAAATTTTAAAATTTCTTTTTTTAAATTCCATGCAAAAATAAAAATAAAATCATATTTACTAATATCTACATTTTTTGGATGAACCACTTGTATTTTTGTACCAGCAATAAACTTTCCTTGCTTACTTTTTGCATTATCAATTATTTTTTTAATGTCGAACTTATGAATACTAAATAAATTAATAAATGTAGAAGCTTTTGCTGCTGCTCCAAAACCTAAAATTTTCTTATGTGAATTTTTTTTTAAAAAATCGTTAATATTTTTTTTCATAATTACAAAATTTTTTTGAAATTTTTTATAGAAATTAAGATTTTTAGATTCTTTGATTTCTGCATGATACATTTTTTTAAAACTCTTTGTCTCTCTAGTCTCGTTATTAAGATGGCAAACAAATATTCTTAAACTACCCCCGTGTACATTTAATTTTTGAGCATCGTATATTTTAAGACCATTTTTATTTAATAAGTTTTTGATAGAAGCTAATGAATAGTAAAAATAATGTTCATGATAAACATTGTCTATTAAATTTTTATTTACCATTTCCATAAAATTTTGAAATTCAATAATTATTGTTCCATTTTTATTAAGTAATATTTTCATTCCTTTTACAAAGTCGTGAATATTTGATAAATGTGCAATCACATTGTTAGCTACAATTAAATCTGCTGATTTATATTTCTTTTTTAAATTTTTAGCTAAGTTTGCTCCAAAGAATGATTTTATAGTTTTTATACCCTTAGATTTAGAAATTTTTGCTGGGATAGGTGTTGGTTCAATGCCTATAACATTTAGTTTTTTTTCATTTAAAAAATTTTTTAAAAAATAACCGTCATTTGAAGCAAGTTCAAATAAAATTTTGTTTTTTAAATCAAATTTTTTTTTAATATATTTATATAATTCAAATGCATTTTTATTTGCAGTGCTTGATGTGGAGGTAAGATATGGGTAATCAGAATTAAAAATTTTTTTCCTATCTATATTTTTGGTGGTTTGTACCAAAAAACAACTCTTACATAAAATCAATTCAAGCTCAAATTTTGACACTTTACTTTTTGAAGACAACACAAGATTATTTGCTAATGGCACTTTATTAAAATCAATTAGCTTAAAAATATTTTTAGATTTGCAGTTTCTACATTTATGAATTTTATTAATTGACAAATTTATATACCTTTAAAATTTAATTTATTATAATTTTTATCTTTAATTGACAATATCTTTTTCTTTATTGGCCATTTAATTCCTAACTTTTCATCTAAAGCATAAAGTCCTTTGTCTAACTCTTTATCAAAATTTTCTGAATGTATATAAACTAAAATGCAGTCTTTACACAACGTTTGAAAACCATGGGCAAACCCTTTTGGTATATAGAGTATTTGTTGTTTTTTATCATCTAAGGTAAAGCTTTTATATTTTAGAAAATTTTTTGAATTTTTGCGAATATCTAATACAATATCAAATATTTTTCCTTTTACACAACATACAAACTTGTCTTCATTTTTTGGAAAGTCTTGGTAGTGTAATCCTCTCAGCGTTCCTTTTTTTTTATTATAACTAAAATTAATTTCCTTAATTTTATAATTAAAATTTTTAGCTATTTTTTTATCATAAATTTTACAAAATTTTCCTCTTACATCTTTACTTACAAAGTAACCTACTAGTTTAGGTAAGATTTTTTTTTGTCTATTCATTCATATATTTCTTTATTTCATTGATATAAATGCTTTTTCGATTAGTCAATTTATTTTTATTAATTTCATTATAAACAAAAATTGATCTACCAATTAAATTTTCAAGAGAATTAATTTTATTTTTAAAACTTAAATATTTTTTAACTTTATTGATATTTAAAAAAATTTTAGCTTCTTCTTTTTTATCTTTATCTTTATTTTTATAAAAAATTTTACTATTTTTATTAAAATATTTTTTAAATTCCTCTACAACTTTCTTTACTTTTATTTTGGTTAAATTTTTATTTGGTCCAAAATTAAACGAACCTATAAATCTCTTATTTAAATATAATTTTTCTGCTAACAATATATATCCACTTAAAACATCTAATACATACTGCCATGGCCTTATTGAATTTGGATTTCTGATAATCAATTTTTTTTTAAAACCATTTTTTGTTTTAAAAAAATTAATTAAATCATTCATTAATCTATCAGGTGCAAAATCGCCTCCTCCTATAACATTTCCAGCCCTCATTGATGCTAGATTTACATTTTCTACCAGGTTACTTTTGATATAACTTTGTATTGCAATTTCACATGCCGCTTTACTGGCGCTGTAGGGATCTTTTCCACCTAATTCAGAATCTTCATTAAAAAAACTATCATTATTTTTATTTTTATAAACTTTATCTGTGGTAGCAATTAATATAGCCTTGGTTTCTTTCAATATTTTAGATGCTTCTATTACGTTAATAGTGCCCATAAAATTTGTTTTATAAGTGCTAACAATTTTTTTATATCCAGACAGTACTAAGGATTGAGCAGCTAAATGAAAAATTATTTGAGGTTTAACTTTTTTTATAATTTTTTGTAGTTCAGTAAAATCATTTATATCACAGTAATGATTTCTTTTAATTAATGAATAATATAGTTTAGTATTATTTGGCTTTAAACTAATCCCATAAATCTTCGCTCCAAATAATTCTAAAAACACACTTAACCATCTTCCTTTAAAGCCAGTATGGCCTGTGATTAATATTTTTTTATTTTTCCAAAATTTTTTATTCATTATGTTTGTATTTAAGTTACACTAAAATTATAATTTTATGTATCGAATAAGACTAATCATATTAAGGTACAATATAAAAAAAATTCCTAACTCCATTTTTATTTCATTTTATATTCACCAGAAAGTACAAATTCTTTTAAAGTTTTATTTACATGTGAATGAATATCCTTAGACCAATAGTTAATCCAAAAATCATAGATTTTTGAAGTAAAAAGTGCTTCATAACCACCCATATGTTTGACAACAGATTTATAATCAGAGATAAAAATATCTTCTTTATAATGCAAATACTTCATGTAATAACATTTATATACATCATCTGAATACAAACTAGCATTTACATAGTTATTAAGATTCAATATTATATTTTTTAACTCTTCTTTTGATTTAGGGTGAATATTAAAATCAAAAGATATATGTGGATTGTTTTGACTTGCATTAATTACTGTTATGTTCTTTGCAGCGTATTCAAGTCCTATGGAACCATAAACTGTTAGTACGATATTTATTCCTTCATCAATTAATTGATTATGAGATATCTCATCATTTAAAAAATTAATTTTTGGATATCTGGAGATAAAATCTTTGATTACTAACTTATTTTCAGGAAATGTATTTGGATGAGTTTTAATATACCATTCATAATCTGTTTTAATACTTAATTTTCCAATAAAATCTAACCATTCATAAAAATCCGGAAATAAAATTTTCCCAATTCCATGAGGGCTATCAAAAAAACAATGTGATGCTATCAAGATTTTTATAGGTTTATTATTATGAATTACCTTTCCTAAAGGTTTTTTTTGATTATATGCTGAATTTTTTATGTAAGGCTGATCAACATCAATGTTGCCTTCATAAATTAATTTTAGTCTTTCTCGAGCTCTTATAATTGCTTTGTCTTTTATTTTAATATCTAACTTTTCAAAATCTGATTTATAAGAGTGAAAATCACTTGCGCTATGAAGATTATACTTAGTAAGACAATATATATTTTCTAGTGTTGCCTGATACGCTCGAATATTAAATTTAGAAGCAATTCTTGCAGGTAAACCCATAAAATAACAAGCATGACTTATTATCAATGCTCTAACTTTATTTTTTGATAATACATCTTGCCAGTAATTAAATAAAAGACAAAATTCAAACATTAATTCCTCAAAATCTTTTGATTTAATATCTAACGTTGGAACCATGTTGGATTTAAGATACTGATCATAAATTAAATCACCAACCCATATATTGTCCACTGTTAAAAGGTGTACATCCGATTTTGACTTAATTTGTGACATTAATTTATTTTTTAACTGATTAGCTAAAGTCTTAGAATTTCTATTTATATCTACATTTAAAATTTTAGTCATACCAAATGACTCAAATATTTTTTTTAATTTTTTTTCAATAATAAAAGATTTTAACTTGTTGAAAATGGTCAAAGACAATCTTGGTTTATACCCTATCAATTGAGCATTATTCATCTCTGTTAGTATCCTCGATAAATAGCTAATTGCTATATGATTTGGCTGCAAGCCAATCATTTCAATTAAAACTATATTATCTTCATGATACTTTTGATTAGATAGTGTTTTATTATGTTCTATAAAATCATGCTCAGAGCGATTGATTCTAATCCGATTAATTATAGTTAAAATAAATATATAAATTTTTTTAATCAAAATATGAAGCCTTTTTACAATTTGATATTCAAATTATTAGAAATTAAATTTGTAATAAAAATTTACCTAGTTTTTTAAGTAATTACCATACTTAATAAGTTAAACAATGATTTAAAAAACAAAAAGTTAGTCTTCACCTTGTAGATATTGGTAGAGAAGTTACAGGAACAGACGCTATGGATTCTGTTTTCTTCAAATTACTTTCTGTCTTCGCTGAATTTTACGCTAAACAAGTTGGTGAAAAATCTAAAACGACTAAACAAAGAATGATTAAAGAGAATAAACACACTGGTGGGTTTAGACCCAAATACGGTTATGATGTTGATGAAAATGGTTATCTAGCACCTTGTGAAAAGGAACAATCTGTAATCAGATTGATGAAGATATTAAGAAAGAAAGGAAATTCTTATAAAAAGATTTCTGAAAAGGTAACTAAAGCAACTCGTAAGAAATTTCCTCAATCTTGGGTGTTCAATATCTTAAAAAGAGAAAGTACCATTCCACCTAATGAGGAAATCATTAGACACATTATTTATAATGTAGAACTTCAAACGAATATTTGTGATGTTTAATTATTTATTTTTAGTTTTTATATGGTATTTAATCATTAAATGAAAATAAAGTTAAAAATTTTAGAGGTTAAAGATGTAACTAAAGAATATGTTGGTTGGCTTTCAGATAAAGATGTAATTAAATTTAGTAAAAATAAATATAGAAAATTCACACTATCAGGTCAAAAAAAATATGTTAAAGAATGCTTAAAAAATAAAAATATTAATTTATATGGAATATTTTATAAAAAAAAACATATAGGAAATATATGTTTAACTGGATTGATTTCTCCTAATAAATCATCTGAAATTACTTATTTTATTGGCGATAAATCTTTATGGGGCAAAGGCGTAGCATCTCAAGCAATCAGTAAAATGATTTCAATTGCTAAAAAAAAATACAAACTTAATAAATTATTTGCTGGAGTAACACATAAAAATCTAGGAAGTAAAAAAGTCCTTGAAAAAAATAACTTTAAATTAGATGGTACCACAAAAGGAGGAATTTTATTGTATTGGAACAGAATAGCTGACTAGATGCAAATTATTATTTTTAAAATCTATAATTTTTTACCATCAAGTTCAATGTATGCTTCAGTTACATTCCACTCCTCAGGGACAACCCAGTCAAAAACTTTAGTTCCAGATTTGATCTCTTTAATTTTTAGATTAGGTATTTGTTTTTTTATTATCTTAAGAGACTGCCTAACTCCATCACCAGTTAAACTTCTATTAATAGGAAATAGCTTCTTTGCTAAATTATAAATTTCATCTCCCAAGTCAGGTATCTTAAAATTATTTAACTTAACATTTTTTTTAGTCATAATATATTTCGAAAAAACTTTCTAATATTTTATACATTCTTGAAAAAAAGTTCTTTCCAGGTTTTTTTGAATTGATTTATAATAAATTTAATATTTTTCTTATCTAATTTAAAAAGACATATTTCTATAGCAAAAAATGAGTTATCATGTAATTCTTCAGCAATCGGGCAAATACCCTTTTTATAAATATATTTTGTATTTTTATATACCCAAGGAAATGATTTATTTCCGTAAGCTATTTTTTTTTGAAAAATTGGTAATAAATGGATGTTAACATAACCCTCAATTAAATAAGGAACTTTATTTAATCTCAATTTTTCTACTAATTTTTGTCTTGAAATTCCGCTACTCAAATAATCATATTTAATTGGGTATAAATAGTAAATATGCGTATTCTTATTAATAGTTTTTGGAATATGTAAAAATTTTAACTTTGAAAGTTCTTTATTTAGAATCTTGATAAAGAATTGCCTTTCCTTGATTAACTTTTTAAGTTTTTTTAATTGCTGAATACCAATTGCACACTCTAACTCCCCCATTCTAAAATTATAACCAACCATATTAGAAAGTTGATTCTTATTACTTTTTTTATTGATTGCCGCTTCAGCATGGTTTCTTATAAGGCAAGCTCTTTCGTAGAGTTTTTTATTATTGGTAACAACAATTCCACCTTCTCCGGTATTTATATGCTTATGATAGTTTAAGCTATAGCCACCAATATCAGCTAAAGTTCCTGAATATTTGCCGTCTACCTTACTTCCTATTGATTGAGCAGTGTCAGAGATTACTTTTAAATTATGTTTCTTAGCGATCTTCATAATTTTTAATATTTCACAAGATTGGCCAAAAATATCAACGGTCATAATTGCCTTCGTTTTTTTTGTAATCTTTTTTTCTATGGAATTTGGATCAATATTATAAGTATCAGGATCTATATCCGCAAAAACAGGAATACAATTCCAATGAAGAATAGCAGTTGCTGAAGCACACATAGACCAAGTAGTTACAATAATTTCATCTCCTGGTGAAACATCAAGTGCACCAACGCAAGCAATCAAACCTGAGGTCCAAGAATTAACTGTTATTGCATATTTAACTTTGAAATATTTCTTAATTGCATTTTCAAATTTAATTACTTGGGGACCACCAAGAAAATCTTTTCCAGGTGATCCTAAAAATTTTGATAAAACACCAGTTTTCATAACTTTATTAACAGCCGCAACTTCCTCTTTTCCAATAGTGTTATATGGTAAAAATTTATTCATACTCAGTATTTTAAATTAAATTTTTTAACTTCTCTATTTAAATCAATAATTTTATTGTAATCAAAAACTAATGACTCTTTATTAATTAAATCTTTATAAATATTATCATAAACTACTTTCTGATAATTGCTAATTTTACTTAAAATTTTAATTTTTTTAGGTTCTTTTTTATTATTTTTATTTACATTTTGACACCAAACAGTGGAACCATCATTTTTATAAAACAAATTAGCTTTCAAGCCAAAGATATCGAATGAGTTAAAATTGCCTTTTCTATCTGGAAATATTGATAATTGAAAATTATTATAATAAATAATTGCCTTAACAAAATAATCATTATTTTTGGTTTTAGTCTTTTTAATAACATCTACTTTTTTAATTTTTCCAAAAATATAATGAAACATTGCTAAGAAATGACAACCATTATGAAAAAAGCCCTTGGTATAATAAAGATTACCGTAAGAAGAGCCCTTAAATTTTTTAATAATTATTTTTTTTAAATTAATAATACTCTTATCAAAATTTCTATAATAATTTACATAAATTTTATTTTTTTTTTTAAATTTTTTTTTAACAAAATCTACTTCTTTTTTTTTAAATCCAAATGGTTTTTCTATTAAAATGTGGGCATTTGAATTAATTCTATTAATCATTTTTATAGTTTCAAAAAGCTGATTAGTAGAAGTCGATATAACAACTAAATTAGAATTTGATATTAACAAATGATTTAATTTTGAAAAACTATTTATTTTATATTTTTTAAAAAAAAAATCCCCTCTTTCTTTTTTTTTCTCTACTGCCCCAATTAAGTTATATTTTTTATTTTTGTGTATAGCTTTTGCATGAGTTTGAATATTATTAGACTTATAATCATACAACATCCCAATATTGCCCAATCCAATTATTGTTGATTTTATTATCATTACCGATCTAAATAAATTATTTTATTATGAGGGAGTAACTTTTGTGATTTTTTAGGTAGCGTAGAATAAACTTTTTTCCCCGCATATAAACTCATTACCATGGCCATAGATTGACCACCAACAACAGCATCTGCTTCATTTATATCGTCATATAAGTTAATATTTTTTGAAATAATGATCTTGTTTTTTTTATTATATTTTTTTAATAAATCTTTATATTTACCAACTTTTTCAGAAGGATGATTTCTAAAGATAACAATAGGTGATTTGTTACTTAATATATGCATAGAATTAAAAAAAAAAGTTATAGAAGAAAATTCATCGTAACCCCAATACATTGGATCATTATGTTGTTTTATGGCGTGATCTCTAATTGGCTCTGCAACGTAGAGAATTTTTTTAATAATTTTTTTTTTTTTGAGTTTGATTTTTTTAAGAACTTCTAATTTATAATAATTTTTAATTAACTGAATTGGTATATTTTTAAATTTTTTTTTTGCTATTCCAAAAGCATAATGATCCGAAACAATTATTTTGTTTGGAAAAATTTTTTTATTTTTTAAGGTAAATCTTTCTAGATAGTTATTCCAATGGTCTAAAAAACTGCACGTAAAAATATTATTTTTTTTCCCATATAAAATAATTTTTTTTTCTATATCTGAATCCCAGCTTGTTCCTGTAATAATCTTTTTTATCTTAATTTTTTTAATATATTTTTCATGTAAATTTTCAAAACTACCAATATTTTTTTTAAATATACTAATAGCTGGCCCTTTTAGACAATAAATTATTTTTTCTTTAATTTTTCTATGCTTAATCCAACAGCTTAAAATTTCCGCTCCACCCGCGTCATGAGAAACAACTAAAGTGGTCATTTTAATTATCTCCTTTTCTTTTCACTTTTGAGTTATATCTTAATAAATTAGGATTTTTTTTAATAAAGTTAATAATATCTAGACAATTAAATCTATAATTTTTTTTACTGTAAAAATATTTAATTATTTTTTTTAATAGCTTAAAGTCTCCAATTTCATCTAGAGTCAATCCCAATTCTGGCCAGTGTAAATTATTTGGGGCCATTAAGTATATTGCTTTAAAGATTAAATTATTTCTTCTCATGTTTAGTGTCACGTGCTCTTTTTCTAATTTGCTTTTTGTAAGTTGGTAAGATTTTTTTAATGCTCCGAAGCTAAAAACTTGAACATCCATACCATCAGGATATGTTCTGACATGAGCATTACTAACATAATCAGCTTTATTATTTAAAAAAGTATTTAAGGTTTGAGAGATTATATTATGATCAACAACTGGACAGTCCCCTGTTATTAAAACTACAACTTCTAAATTATATTTTTTGGCTGCTAAGTAGACTCTTTGGAGTACATTTTCTTCACTACCTTTAAAATAACTAATTTTTTTTTGTTTACACCAATTTACTATTTTAATGTCTTTAGGATTTGTTGTTGTGGCAATAATAACTTTATTTATATTTTTAACTAATTTGATTCTATCAGTTAAGTAATCAAGAATAGTTTTTTTACCTATTTTTAATAAAACTTTTCCTGGTAGTCTAGTTGATGACATTCTGGCTTCTACAATCGATCCTATTTTCATATTAATTTTTTTTTTTTAAAAACAGTATAATACAAAATACAAGTGCTCTTAGAATTTTAAAGTTACCTTTAATCAATAAACCGTATCTTGAGTTTCCTGTTCTCTGCAATGTTTTTATCTTAAATTTTGCTACTTTTTTTTTTTTAATTAAGGATAGTGTAAGTAATTCTGTACCTGCTAAAAAATTACTATCAAAAACTTGATTGTTATCAATGAATACTTCAGATTTATAGCCTTTTAATCCAGTTAAAGGATCCTCTATATTAAAAAAAAATTTAAATACTTTTGAAAATAACTTTTCTGAAAATCTTTGAAACAAAATTCTTTCTCCAATCACTACATCATTTCCTAGCTCAAGATAATTTTTCACTAATTGGATATCATTACTGGAAATCTGATTGTCAGCATCAAATGTTATAATAAAATTAAAATCTTTTTTTATAGCTAATTCAAAACCTTTTTGAATACTCTTCTCGTATCCAATATTTTTAATATTCTTGCTATATATTACTTCTTGACTATTGAGCTGCTTAATTAGCTCCTGTGTTTTGTCTGATGAATTGTCATCAACAACAATTGGAATACCATAAATAATAGCACTATTTATTACAGTTATAATTGTTTTTTCCTCATTGTAACAAGGAATAACAATAGCTACTTTAGATCTTTCCAAAGCAGTATATCCCCTTTAAATTTATTTTTTTTCAATATCTTATTTTTGCATTTTTCAATTTCATATGGCTGAATTGATCCTTTCGGACATGGTCTTAATGGAAATAAATCTTTAATCTTAATTTTTTGTCCTATTTTATAATCTTTTAAAAAATGAACAGATCTTCTTTGAACAACTGCTGTATCTAATTCATTCTTTTCAATTTTTTTCTCATTATGTCCAAGGGAAAGTTCTAACTCTCTCGATACATCTATCATTTCTCTCCATGTGGCTGGAGTCATTGAGAATTTATGATCTGGTCCTTCATTGTCATTGGATAGTGTAAAGTGCTTCTCTACTATTCTTGCACCCATTGTAATTGCTCCTAAAACTGTTGCATGTCCATGAGTATGATCACTTAGCCCCAATATTATATCTTTAAAATTTTTTTTATAAGTTTTTAATACATTTAGATTAATGTATTTAAGATTTTCTTTAGACGCTGTATAATTTGTGTTACATTGCATTAAACAAATTTTAGAATTATATTTTTTTATTTCTTTTACAGCTCGCTTTACATCTATCAAACTTGATGCTCCAGTAGCTAATATAACTGGTTTTTTTTTTTTTGAAATATGTCTTATAATTTCTAGCCAAGTAATATCCCCCGAGCCAATTTTATATGCTGGGACATATTCATCAACATGATCGACTAACTCGAATGAATAAGGAGATGTAAAAAAATCAATACCTACTTTTTTACACTCATTATATAATTTTTTTGTCCAGCTTAGATCTAAAGAAGCTTCTTTGTAAACTTCAAATACTGATTTTTTCCACTTAGCTTGATGAGACAATTGACTTTTCATAGAATTATAAGTTTTATCACTTACAATTGTCTTCGCATTAAAATGCTGAAATTTAGCTGCATCTGCACCTGCTTTTTTGGCTTCGTATATCAATTCAAAAGCTTTGTCAATATCACCATCGTGATTAGCAGCAATATCAGCAATAAAGTATGTTTTTGTTTTATTATTAATTAGTCTTTGATTTATTTTAATGTTCATAAGTAATTAATTTAAATTAATATATATATAATTTTTTTAATAAACGAATATTTTAGATTAAAATGATTAAATTAGCTAGAGTACTTATTTTTGGAAAGAGATCCATCATAACCAAGGAGTTCGTAAATTATTATAAATATAAATCTAACCAAATAAAGATAATTGATAGTTCAAAAATTATAAAAGATTTTAAAATAAATGAAAATAATATTTTAAAATATATAGAAAATTATAGACCAAATATTATAATAAATAATATTTCTATTAAAAATTTATCATTTTGTGAAAAAAATAAAAAAAAAAGTTTCATACTTAATGTAAAATTTTCCAACATATTAAATCAAATTACACAAAAAAAAAAAATTTATTATATTTTTTTTTCTACAGCTTCTCTATTTGAAAATTATAAACACCAGCTAGAGTCATTTGACGTAAAATGTAAACCGAAATTTAAAAACTATTACTCAAAAACAAAATTATTGGCAGAAAAAAAAATAAAAATGAACAAAAAAGGAATCATTATTCGAATATCAAATCTTTATAGCAATTATACAAAAAACTTTATTTATAAACTATGTTTGGATCTAAAAAAAAATAAAAAGATTAAGGCAAAATATAATTGTTATTTTACGCCTGTTAATACAAGAGACTTAGTAGGTTTTATAATTACAAAAATATTTAATAATTTTACATATTATTGTAAAAAAAAAATAATTCATTTTTCAGAAAATAATACTCAAAATAGATATGAATTTTTTAAAAAAGCAGAAAAATATTTTAATAAAAAAAATCTAGTTTAAAAAGATTTTAGCATAAAAGATTCACAGATAAACACTAGTCTTAAATGCAATGTAAGATATAATTTTTTTGGCTTTAAATATTTCTTAAAAAAAATATGAAAAATGTTAGATTTTATAAAGAAATTAATTCACTACGTGCACTGTCAATTATCGCAGTACTAATTTACCATTCAAAGATTAGTTTATATGGAATACAACTTACAGGTGGATACTTGGGGGTAGATGTATTCTTTGTAATATCAGGTTTCTTGATTTCAAATCTAATATATCAAGAATATAGTGTTAAAAATAAAATAAATTTTTATTAATTTTATATTAAAAGAGCTAGGAGAATATTTCCATTAATTTTTTTTTGTGTTTTTTTTACCTCTTTAATTGGTTATTTTTTTTTACTGCCCGACCAAATATCTGATTTAATCAAGTCTTCAGTTTCTCAATTTTTACTTATATCAAATTATTATTTCTACATAACTGGGGATAGCTATTTTGCGCTATCAGATATTTATAGACCTCTTCTTCATTTTTGGTCTCTATCAATTGAGGAACAATTTTATTTATTATTTCCAATATTTTTAATTGTATTTTATAAGTTCAAAATAACAAACTTCAAAAATTTAATTATTATATTTTTTATTCTTTGTTTTATTGCTTCACTAACTACTTTTTTTTTTAAAAACTTCTCTTTTTACTCAATAAGCTCGAGATGTTTTGAATTTTTTGCAGGATTTATTTGCATGTACTTAAAAAATAACTTTAAAAAAGATATAACTAATTTCAATATTCCCTTCTTAGATGTTGCCGGTTTTCTAATTTTAATATTTTGTTTTTTTACTTTTAATAAAAACACATTCCATCCGTCTTTTTTGACATTAATACCAATATTTGGTTGTATTTTGATTATATTATTCTCAGATTATAAAAAACCTTTTTTTAAAATTTTTACCTTTTACCCTATTCAAATTATAGGTCTTATATCCTTTTCTTTATATGTGTGGCATTATCCAATTTTTATATTCGCAAAAAATACTGGAATTGTAGCTGGAAGAATTGACTTAAAAATTTACCTTATTTTAATTATATTTAGTTTATCTATATTTTCTTATATCTTTATTGAAAAACCTTTTAGGAATTTAAGTTTCATATCAAATAAAATATTTTTTTTATCGTGTTTTATTATGCTTTTATCAAATTTTTTAATTTTTTATAAAATCTTTATACCTCTTACAACATCACATCATATTTTAAACGAAATAAATTTATCAACAAATATAAATGAAACGAAGGTTAATAATACAACCTATTCAATAAGAAAGTGTGTTAATAAAGAAAATAATTTTTGTCGAGTTATCGTAAATCCAAAAAATAAAAATATTATTTTTTTGGGTGACTCAATGGTGGGACAGCTAATACCAGATTTTATAAATCGAAACTTAAATATTAATCTTTATGATTTGAGCTATAGTGGAATGATATATATTAAAAATTATGAAAGAATTATTGATAATAAAATTACCGCAGGTCAAGCACATCATGAAAATAGAATAAAAATAATTAATAACTTAGAGAACAAGACTATAATTTTATTTGGTAGATATTCATACATTCCTAATAATAATGAGTATAAAAAAATAGACAATACTTCTAAATTAACATTTGATGAAGAATTTATAAAAAGTATTAATGAAATACTTAATGCAAAAATAGATAAATTAATTTTAATTTATCCATCGCCAGAATATGAATTTAATGTGCTAAATCGTATGAAACAAATGTTTCTATTTGATAAAAAGGGAGAATTTATCAAAAGAAATGAAATTTTCAAAAATAAAGAAGCTTTTATTAATAAAAATAAAGACATTGTTTCATTGCTTGATTCGATTAAAAATCCAAATATAATTAGAGTATATCCTGATAAATTTTTCTGTGATTCAAAAAATTGCTACACACATAATCAAAAAGATTTATATTACGCTGATGAGGTTCATTTTTCTCAATTTCAAATAAGAAATTTAAACAATATAATTATTGATAAATTAAGTTTAGTTGGAATTATTAAATAAAAATAAATATTTAAACATCGCATATATTCTTATTATTGATTGTGTCCAAAAAAATGGTATTGCGAGAAAATTTAATGTGTATAATGATTTTAAAGTATAAATAAAATTATATCTAATAAAAATATGATAAAAAGTATTTAAAGTTTGACTTGGATTTTTTCTTATAAACTCCCCGTCGCCCTTTCCATACCACATAAATTTTTTTATATAAGCATCTAAATTTCCATTATGATCTTGGTATATCTTAACTTTACCTATTCCAAAATTAAAATTTTTTTTCCTTAATTTATAAATAAAATCTGCATCCTCTATTGTTTTCGTTATATAATCATCAAACTTAACCGTCCTAAAAATTTTTTTTTTGTAAATTGCAGGTGCAACACCAATCATTCTTCTCTTACCCGGTATGTTGTGTACTACGTCATAAGTTTGGTTTTCAGCTATATTTATTAAACTATTTTTCTTGTATATCTCTAACTGTGATTGGATCATGTCAAATTTAAAAAAATTCATCTCATTTATTAAATTAAGAATATTATTTTTTCTTAAGATGTGATCTCCATCAATCATTGCAATTAATTTATTCTTACATTTGTCAACTCCAAATTGTCTATCGTTCGTTAAATTAGAGTTTTTTCTAATAAAAACTTTTTTTGTAATTGTTTTGGCTAATTTAACAGTTTTATCTTTTGAATTTCCATCAACTACTATAATTTCATTTGGCTTATTTTTTTTTATTGACTTTAAGCATTGAAGAATTCTTTTTTCTTCATTCTTTACACAGACTACAACGCTAAATTTCATTAATTTTAAAATATTTTAATTCTGGGAAATGGGGTGATTATTTTAATTTTTTTATTTTTTTTTCTTATTTTATTTATGATAAATTTATTAAAATGCCAAATTAAAATGAGAATATAATCATATTTACTCAAATTCATCTTTGCCTCATTTTTGATTTGAATATTTGTCCCTGGGGTATATTTTCCAAATTTAAAAGAATTTACATCATAAATATAGTCAATCTGTTTATTTCCTATTTTACAAAATTGTAAAAGAACATTGCCTTTTGTGGATGCTCCTATACCAACAATTTTTTTATTTTTGTTTTTAAGTTCTAATAATAAATTATTTAATTTTTTTGAATGACTTTTTACTTTTTCAAAATATTTTTTATATGTGCTAGCCTTATGTAATCCTCTTTTTTTTTCATAGTTAATAAATCTATTTATTTTTATTGTATTACATTTAAATTTACTATCATTTTGAACAATATCTAGCCATATACTGCCACCATTTATATCATTATAACCAAAGTCTTTTATTTTTAACTTAGATTTTTTTATTAAAAAATTTAAAGAACTAAGTGAATAAAATTCAAAATGCTCGTGACAAAAAGTATCATAGGAAAAATTGTCTATAAAACTTAGGACGTTCGCAACCTCAATATGATACATTCCATTATCAGATAAAATTAATTTTATTTTATTTAAAAAGGATAAAGGGTCAGGTAAATCATAAAACATTGCTATTGAAGTAATTAATTTAAACTTTACTTCTTTTACTTTTAAAAATGCATTTTCAAACGTATCAATATAATAATTTGTATTTTTGTCATAATACCCAAGAAACTTTTTAATTGAAGGGTCCACACCATACTTTTTACATTTTGAAAAATTTAAAAATGTTGAATCATTAGAACCTATATCTAAAAACTTATCTTCTTTTTTTAAATCTAATTTTTTTTTTAATATAAAATATTTTTCTTTTAGATGTTTGACCATTACTGGATTTAGACCTGACCGATAGCCATAATTTTTACCATACAAGAATTTTTGGTCATAATTATGTTTAAGCTGAAGTAATTTTGATGATTTAGAAAAAACAACTTCAAAAGGTGTTTTTAAAATCTTTTGTTTTTGTTTGGGAAAAATTCCAGTTAAATAAAAATTTGGAAATTTAAATAATGTGACTAGATCTTTTTTATTTGAAACCCTACATGCATTTATTGATTTAAATATTTTCATTATTTAGATTTTTAATAATACATTTTAGCAATATATTTCAACTCATTTATCAAATTGGGCAGCTTGATTTGAAAAGCTTTTTCAAATTTTTTTAATTGCATTCTCATATCATTATTTCTTTTTGCTAAAAATTTTAAATTCTCTTTTTTAACTTTAATTAAATATTTTGGATCTAAAGAATTTATTTTAGCAAACAAATAACCAAATTGATACTTGGAAAATCCATTTTTTGAACCAATATTATAAATGCCTTTATGATTAGAATCTAATAATTTTAGAACTATCTGAATCAATCTATCAATTGAGATGGGTGAAAAATATATATCGTCTGCAAGATAAATTTTGTTCCTATTTTTAATAGAATAATATACCCAATCACTAAATGAGGCTCTTTTTTTAGTCAATGATTTACCAAAAAAATTAGTTCGTAGAACTATTGCATTAACTTTCATAGCTAATTTTTCTGATTTTATTTTACTTAAAGTATAATAGTTCTTAATTTTTGAACTTTTTTCATCATTTAATTTTTCATTATTGTACATTTGATCAGTCGAAAAATGAATTAGTTTAATTTTAAAATTATAAAGTTTAATGCCTTCACATATACTTTTTACTAATTTTACATTTACTGACTGACATTTTTTTTTATTTTTTTCACACCCATCAACATCAGTGTAAGCTGCCAAGTTAATTATATGCGTGAATCTATTACTATTAAAAAATTTACTGAAGTAAAATTTATCATATTTTTTAAATTTCTCCCTTTTAAATACTTTAAATTTTATTTTTTTTTCTAATAATATCTTTTTTAAGGAAGTTCCAAATAATCCACTTGATCCAGTTATAAAAATATTCTTATTCATAATATTTTTAATCAATTCAATCTATCAAATCCAACACTAGAAACTGGGAATTTAAGAAAATCACTAACACTTAAATTTTTTTCAAATTCTGAAATTTTGAAAAAGATTTTATCTAAAGTTTTTAAATAAGTTTTTAAATATTTATCATGATAAATACAGCAATAAATTGTGTTGGAAGCTAAGATTCCTTTTTTCAAAAATTCTTGTGTTACAAAATTTTTATAATAAAGATTTTTTTTAGACAAAAAGTCAAATGTTGGCATCGGATCTATACCTTTTATCTCAATTTTTAAATCATGTTTTTTAGATAATAATTTCCATGCTTTTTTTATTTTTCTACCAGTACTAGTTATTTTTTTCCAAGATTTAATTTTTTTCATTTTATTTAAAGTGGCTAAACCTGCTGCAGGTGCCAGGGTATCTGACCAAAATGTGCTGCTTATAAAACTATTTTCCGCATTATCCATAACTTCTTTTTTCCCAAGTACCACTGTCAATGGTATCCCATTTGCGATAGATTTTCCAAAGACAGCTAAATCTGGATAAACTTTATATTTCATATGAAGACCTCCATATACCTCTCTAAAACCAGATGAACATTCATCAAAAATTAAAATTATTTTTTTTTTAGTACATATTCTCCTTATCTCTTTTAAAAAAGTTATATTTAATTTTAAATTTCTCTCTACCTCCATAAACACAATCCCTATATTTATATTTTTTTTTAATAAATTTTTAAAAGCTTGCAGATCATTAAATTTAAATGGATGTACATAATTTCCCAATACACTAGGAACGCCGTCGGGATTTAAACCTTCTAAATGTATTTCTTTCAAATTATCTTTTTTTATATTTGCAGCTAAATACCAGTCATGCCATCCATGATATCCACATACAGCAACTTCTTTTTTTTTATTAGATAACCTTGCAATTCTTAATGCTACTGCGTTTGCTTCTCCACCAGTTCTTGCAAATACAGTTTTACCTGACCAAGGATGAGCAGAGATTAATTCTTTTGCTAAATTCACTTCATCAGAGGAAATTAAAGTTGATGAGTTAGAAGATTTTATCTTATTTATTGAAACTCTATTTACATCCTTATCAGCATATCCCAAGATATTAGTGCCAACACCCATCAATGCGAAATCCAAATATTTTTTTCCATGTTCATCCCAAATAAAACAGTTTTTCGCCTTTGAATAATAAGTTGGCCATCCTACAGGCAAATATAAATCTGGTCTTTTTGATAGTAAGCCTACACCACCATTTATAATTTTTTTGTTATTAATCCATTTTTTATAAGTTTTAAAAGAGACTATATCTTTATTTCTAGGCCAAAATCTTGGGTCATTAATTAATTTATCATTAATTGCTAATTCTTTATAAAACCGTATATATTTTTTATTTATCTTAAATTTTTTAATTTTATTTATAACTTGAAGAAATTGTTTCCTGTCGCTAAATCCTATAACTACTTTATCAAGTATTTTTTTACTAAGAATAAAATTTAAGTTGAAATCAATTAAATCAAATTTGTTATCTTTAATTATTTCATGATATCTGTTTAAATGATCTTTCCATATATTAAAAAAAATTGGAATTTTTGAGTTTTGTAATGTTAAAAGTCCTTGTAAAAAAATAGATCTTGCATGTAACTTTATCTTAAGTTTTTTTAACTTTCTTAAGTAAGCTTCATCAAATGATTGAAAAAAAATATTTAATGGAAATTGCACAACATCAGGATTAAAAACTTTTAAAATATTTTCTAATTCATATTTATTATAAACAGAGACACCAATATTTTTTATTTTATTTTTTCTTTTATAATCAAATAATATTTTTTCAATACTTTTCCATTCATTCTCTAATGGTAAAAGTGGATCGTGTAAAAGAAGAGTATCAAATTTTTTAATATTATATTTAACAAATATTTCTTCTATTAATTCTTTAACTTTTTTTTTTAAATTTTTTCTATTAGAAATTTTGGGAAGTTTTATTGATAAATTATAGTCATTCAAATTTACATCTTTGAGATAATTATCACTGCCGTTATATGAAAGTGATATATCTAAGTTAACAATATCTTGATTATTAAGTTGCTTTAAAACTTCGTAAATTTTATTGTTTTTATTAAGTCCATAACTTTTTTCTGACTGAGCGAGACCTAGAGATATTTTGCTTATCATTATCAATTTATATATAACATCAAATAGTTTTTCATACTATTCTTTCAGAAATTATAAAATCATTTTTTTTTAGATATCCAGTGTTATAAATAAAGCTTTCTAAAGCAAAATTTAACATCTTGAAAAAGATAAATTTACTCTTTCTTTCATTTAATATTTTTTGTGATTTTTTTAAAAATTTTATTTTAAAGTCATATGCATGGATTTCTCTTCGAAAAAAAATTTTATATTTTAAAACGTTCAATTTTTCTATAACATTGGAGTTAATTATAAAGTTGTATAATAAATAAAATAAATCTGAACTAACAGGCTTAAAATTTTTTTTTTTGTTAAATATTCTTCTCTTATTATTTGAGTAATATCATGATTATTTGTAGACATATGTTTTGTTAACTCATCAGTTATGTCGTTGAGTAGTTCAAAATAAAAATCGACATCTATCATGCCAACATAATCAAAATTGTTTTCTTTGAAACCAGCTTTTAAAAAATACAAATGTCCATATTTTTTAATAGTTTTATCCCTTTTATTCTATTTTCTTCATTATAATAAGATAGAATAAAATTTATATTCATAGAGTTATAAATTATTTATTACTAATCAATTTCAATTTTAAGTAATTTTTTTATACCTTTAATGTCTAAAAATTCTTTATTATTTTCTGAATTGTATTCATAATTTTCACTAACCATTTTTCCTTTTTCACCTCTTGTATTAATTATAAAATTTTTCAGTGGGTCAATTATTTTTGTAGATGGCTTAATGACAAAGTATTTCTTAAATTCTACTGTATTAATGTATTCATCTCTCGAGCATAGTGTTTCATTAATCTTTTCACCTGGTCGCAAGCCAATTATTTTAATTGGGATATTTGGCGCTATAGCTTGAGCGAGATCAATGATTTTAATTGAAGGTATTTTTGGAATAAAAATTTCTCCACCTTTCATCTCTTGAAAAGACATAAATATAAAATCAACACTATCTTTTAAAGTAATCCAAAATCGAGTCATTTTTTTGTGTGTGATAGGAATAAATTTTTCATTTTTTTTAAATAAATCTAAAAAGAAAGGTGCTACTGATCCTCTAGAATTAATTACATTCCCATATCTAACAACGGAAAATCTAGTTCTATTTTTACCAGCAATATTGTTTGCAGACACAAAAAGTTTATCAGATGCAAGTTTTGTTGCCCCATATAGATTGATTGGGTTTGCGGCCTTATCGGTTGATAATGCAATAACTCTAAATATATTGTTGTGCAAGCTTGCTTCAATTACATTTTTTGCACCATTAATATTTGTATTAATAAATTCATAAGGATTGTATTCTGCTTGATCAACATGCTTCAAAGCTGCGGCATGCACAATAAAATCGATATCTCTAAAAGCAAATTTTAATCTATCTACATCCCTTACATCACCTAAGAAATATCTGCATATGTTTTTTTTATCTGTTTTTTCAAATTTTTTTTTATGCTCATGTTGTTTTAATTCATCTCTAGAAAAGATAACTAATCTCTTCAATGAAAAATCTTTTAAAAAAGTTTTTGTTAGTTCTTGCCCCAGTGAACCTGTGCCGCCAGTAATTAGTAAAGATTTATTTTTAAAAATATTTTTATTCATATTATATGTCTATTATACTTCAGTTATTTTTTCTTCTAACATTTTAAAATGTTTAGCTATATCAAATGTTTTGTCTTTAGAGTCTCCATCTATAACCATTATCTCATCTGGTTTATTTTTTTTTATAGAATTTAAACAATTTTTAATCTTGTTTTCTTCATTTTTGACGCAGACAACAACGCTTACTTTTGCCTCATTGGTCATGGTCATAAGAATAAATTTAAATATATTTAAGCTTTTTCCATATCGAAGGACTAAAAAAGCAAAAGTCGCAGTAATATAAATAATTTCTTTTTGTATAATTGGTTGTAAGAATACTGTGTAATTTATAATTATATTTTTCCATTAATTTGAATAATTCACTAGCTTTAAAGTAATTATTATATGATTTACCAGACATATACTCTACTAAAATTATATCTACATTTCTCTTTTTTAGGAATTTTTTACATCCTTTTAGAGTCTCTAAATCATTACCTTGCGTATCTATTTTTAATAAATTTATGTGAGATAATTTTTTTTGGAAGTTATCTAATTTTTCTACTTGCACCTCTACTCTTTTTTGTTCTTCAAAATTTTTGGAAATCTCTTTTACTTTCTTACTAACCGAATGTAATGATGAGACAGTATGGTCGTTATAAATAATTAGTTTTTTTCTTTCTTTTCTACTACCTAATGCAATACCTATAAATAATTCTATATTCCATTTAGAATGGTGTGTAATTTTTTTTAATTTATCAGTTAATAATATATTTGGTTCAAATAAATAAGCATTCCCATAAATTTTTTTTTTTTCTAATGCTTTAATTAGATCAGACGTAAATTTTCCCTTATTTGCACCAACATCAACAAATGTCATAATTTTTGTGTTTAAAGTAGTACAAATCTCCGAAATTTTATCAATTAGGAAGCTGTTAGTTGTTCTTTGCAAATATTTATTAGATAATTTCATATAATATACATTAAAATTTTTTTCAGTGCATAAATCAAGCCAATTGAGCTATTAGTACTGGTCAGCTACACGCATTACTGCGCTTCCACATCCAGCCTATCAACGTGGTGGTCTACCACGGCTCTATAGGAAGAACTAGTTTTG
>Ga0209709_10000884_pt1 | contig 28091 bp, 34 predicted proteins | sample ArcticOcean_MG_C_2_FD_187435 | JGI IMG/M metagenome (GOLD analysis project Ga0209709, IMG submission 187435) | Marine microbial communities from western Arctic Ocean - ArcticOcean_MG_CB4_136 (SPAdes) (version 2) | ecosystem: Environmental > Aquatic > Marine > Oceanic | place: Arctic Ocean...
GACGACCCGACCTGCGACCGAGTAGTAACCCCGGGGAATTGCTGCGCCTTCGACTTTGCGCACAGACCCGGCCCCGACGGCGACGGGGACAAATTGTACAACATCGGCAAACTCGTAAACAACACGATGTCCCCGAAAACAGCCATTCCCCTCATCGAGGCCGAAACGAAAAAGAAATGCAGGCTCACGCACTGTCATTGCCACAAAATTCAAGAGACCGATACCGATACCAACACAGCGAAGTAACTTGTTTTTAATTGTAACCAAAATAATTTATTATTTTTGACAGAACAAAGTCGGGTATTTTAAATTGTTTTTTAACCAAAAAAAAAATGAACGAACCAACTACAGAAAAGAGTTTCTTAACATCTCCAAATAAGGACATTCTCATAGATTACAACAGAGGAGATTTAGAAATTACACAGGAACTGCGTTTACAGCAAATTTCATGTGTTTTGAAAAAAGATTATATTTTAAAAGTTGTAAAACCATTAATTGAAGGGACGCACACATTATCACTACGGTTATTAGACTTTGTATGTGTAAATTATTCAAAGAAAAAACCGATATGTTTAAAATTAACCATGACGAGTGGCCATCAAGTCCTTTGGAATCTACACCAATCTTATAGAGAATGGTTAAAATGTTGGAGACGAAAAAATTTTGATGTATTTCGGCGCAGTAAAAGAATCAACTTAACTTTAGAAAACCAAAAAATAGTAACCACATGCGGTCAACTAAACTTTATGACCTGGCTATTTAAATACGATGTCATCGATTATTGCACAAAAAACAAAGTTATCATTGAAAAAGATATGATAGAAACGTTGAACGAAGCAAAAGAAAAAATAGCTAAAAATGAAAGAAAACGAAGACAACACATTACAGAACCAACTAAAATGACCGTAAATATTTACAAAACTCCCAGACACGTTTTGTTTGACGTAGACTTATCTTCAGATGACGGTTCGTTGTCCGATTCTTTTGATCTTGACGATTCCAATGATTCGCAAGAATACGATTCACAACCATTGCGAGAATATGGTTGAAAACACAAACTATTGCTCAGTTGATTCAAAATTACTGATAAGCGTCTTCCAAAATTTTCTCTCATCTTTTCTCGTCTTCCGAATTTTTCAATAATAACGCCATTATTTTGAAGCGCGTTTACCAACTGCGGTACGCTAAACAACCCAATCGCTGCTTTTTCAGTAAAGCTTCTGTCACAATGTCCAGTTTCCTTGTTTATACTCGGATGCTTCCGATCACAGAACGAGGCCCTTAGTCCGCTATTTGATAAACGTTCACTTTCGGCGGTTGCTCGCGCGTGGGGGAACCTTTGCGTAAGCAATTTCATTACATGTTGAAATCTTTGTGGAATAGTAGGATCCCAGGGAATTTCGTAGACATATGTGACATATTTTGACCCGTAATCGTTGAACTCGATCTTAAGTATAAAATTTTCATTTTCAAGATCCGACATCAGAGATTCATATCCCGAAACCGGTACATTTTCAAATTGATTTCTAAACTTTACGATTGCAGCTGTCTCTTCCCAAGCTTCGCGCGCTGCTGTTTCTTCTGAAGTTTCCTCCACGCCATTTGTTGTTTTCGTACTTCCACTAAAATCAGCCCACTGATCAGAATCTACCCATTGTGGATGTCTTCTTTCTCGTCCCAACAGAAAGTAAATATTTCCGTATCGACGATCTCGACATATAGGTAATAAACTGCTTCCCGCACACCTCATTGGACATTTTTATAAGTCCATTTATTATAATAAAAGATTGTTAAACGCGATTGCGTTTCCGGTTCGCGCAAAAAAATAGCCCATACTTTAATTGTATATGAAAGATGGATGAAATACTGGGCGGAAATGTGGATATTTCCGTTTCTTCGCAAACAACCGACGAAAAGTGTCTTCGTCTAATCCGCGCGTTCTCCCACAATTGTATTAATGCTAGAATTACACCGACTATTTCTGTCAATGACAAAGAAATAGAAAATGGTTGTTTAATCCGTTTAGCTGGACCGGGGAATAAAAATAGAAAGTACTTAGTAAAAACGTGGCACGTTATCAGCAAGACTGGAGATTACGAGTGTGCGCATCTAGATATCACCGGAAAATTTCATGGTTGTATCCTTAATTTTATTCATAACAAAGAGTTTTGTCCCGGGAAGCTTTAAGGTTGCGGGGAATTTGGTGATAATGGAAGAGATAGGCTCGACAAAACTTGAATTCGGCTCCACAGATCTAGAATGCTTTCCATGATGACGAATTCAGTCTGTGGAATTTCAGCTTCAATCATTGTCTCAAGATGTCTAGATTTTTAGATGAGATTTTTAGATGAGATTTTATAATGTCAGAGGTATTTCCTTCGCAAAAGATTCGAAGAGGAAACATTTTCTCGGACGACCACGAGGCCTTTTCGGTACATTTTTTAGAGCCTCTCGTTTGAGCCTAGCTTTTTCAAATCTTCCCTTGGTTGCGTATTTTCCAGAAACTACGTATTTTCTCTTCAAATCGACACTTCCCGTCGGATTGTTCCGTGTTTTAGCAGGCTTGTAATTATCCGGTGGGGTTAATCCACATTCTCTTAATTTCTTATTTCTGTAATAAGTTTCTCTATAAGAAATTCTGCTTTTTTCGGTCCAATTATGTTTCCTTTTCGCACTCGATGGAAATTTACTATAGGTTTTAGTACATTTTAATATATTATCAATGTTAATATTCATCTATTCTAATTCTAATTCTAATTCTAATTCTGATTCAAATTAATCTCAATCGAATTGAATTAAAACAATTTAGAATTAAAAAATCCAGATTTTTTTGGGGAGAAAAAAAAATCGGGTTTAATGGCGCAATTAACAGCAGAACTAAAAGTTGAAACAGAAGTTGAAACAGAAGTTGAAAAACTTCAACGCAAAATCAGGTTTTCATCCGATTTTGCGTCTTCCAAGGAAGATTTATATTACAAAGATGCCATATATGAATATAAGCACGCTATTATTCCATCTCGATTGCTTAAATTGAAATGCGTAAAAATGGAAATGGAATCTATTCAGAAAAAAATTAATTCTTACGAACTTCTAAATGAAAAGGAATGGAAGGATTTTGGAGTTCAGATGTCAAATGACTGGCAACACTATATGTACCACAGCCCAGAACCTCATGTTTTGCTTTTTCGACGCCCTTTAAGCACGTGCCCAGTTACTGGTAAACTTGACCCAGAATTGGAAGCTGATAGCATATGCCAAAAAGACTTTTGTTTTTGAAATATCAAATATCAAATATCAAATATCAATCTTCAGATATGTTTCCACAAATCTCTTCATCTTCGACATCTTCTTCGACATCTTCTTCGACATCTTCTTCGACATCTTCTTCGAAAGTGTGAACTGGACGATCGTTTTTCTTTTTTGAATGAATATAAGTATAATTGGACATTTCGACTTTCCCGTAATCGCAAATAAGTGGACCACCACAGAAACCGGTCACTTCTGTAGCCTGAGCTTGTGGTTTACCGCTCTGTGGCGGAGTTTTCTTGAATTCGACAATTTCGCCAGTAATCAATTTTATTAAATGATAAGGTGCTTTTGTCGCGCGAATTTCTGATTTGTGTACAAAAACATCTTCAATGGCCTGTCCCGTGCTGGGATCAATCTGCTGAATAAAACCCATTGCCTTATCCCAATCAAACCACTTCACCCGGCCAATACACATGGCGTTTTCCATGTTCTCCATTTTTATAATAAAATGCTTTTTAAATTCAGTTTTTGAACGAGGAATTTAAAAAGTATTTTATTTCCGGAATATTACTCAACTGGTTTTTAATTATTTCACAATCCATAAATTGTCTCGCAAGAAAAAAACCAATAATCATAAAAGTTGTAGAGATCACTCCAATACTAATAAACGTCTCTTTATTGAGAAATGTTTCTTTAAGGTATGTTTTATGAACCTCGTTTTTTTGCTCTGCGTCTTCAATTCCCCGGATTTTAATGTATGATTTAGATCTGGAAATAGAAATTGTTAAAAGCAAAATTAACACTAAAATAATACTTAGATACCAAAAACTAAAGCCTAATCGCCAACGGTAATTTGAGATTAATTTGAAAAGTTCCTTGTCCGGACAATTCATTTACTTTACTTTATAGTTACGAAACAATTTTTAAATCGATCAGAGTTTATTGACGAACAACTTGAACAACTTTCGTTTTTAGAAGCATTCGAAGTGGAGACTTCAAATTCATCCATTTCTAACGGAGTTGGGGGGATTGTTTTACCTTTAAAACTATTCAAAATTGATATTATTCCTATTAAGAACAATAGTGATAAAAGGGCTACATAAAAGTATTCCATGGTTTCTAGCGTTATCCAGTCTAGAAAATCTTCGTCATCTGTCGCATAAAAATTTTTGTAAATCCCAAATAAGGTAGCAAATCCTATGATCCAACAAATTGTAATCGAGGGAATACCAATTGGGTTTTTGGTCGAAACCTTCAATGTCATTTATATTAAAAATCAAAATCTTCTCCACAGCCAAGATCTGTAATATTCGACATATCTGAGAATATAGATTCTTCTTCTTCATCTTCATCGTCCTCATCTTCATAGTCTTCGCCTTCGGTTTCGTATGCATTCGCAATGTCGTCTGGATTAATTACAATATCCGTTTCTTCGGATTCGTCTTCGTTTTGTTTTTCACCATCTAAACCTTCGTCCAACGAAAACGCCTCTTCGCTTTTCGTCGTCGTCAAGTTAGATACTTCGGCACCACCAGTGTACACGGATTGGCTCAATTCACTCAATGAAAATTTAGATTTCAATCCCTTTCTTCGTATTCTTTTATTCTCGCGCTCAAAATTCAACGGAAGTAAAACCCCCCCTTCGATTCGCACAACCACACACGGTAACATAACGGTCGCTCTATATTTAATGTCGCCAATATTTAAACTCAAGGTTTTGAAAACAGAAGTCGAAGTCTGAGTTTCACATATATATAAAATTTGTTTTTCGTTCCGATCTCGGAGTTCCAACTTTCTTAACGGAAAGTACTTTGTTTTCTCATGAACGAGCACAGAATTTTTATCGAGACCAACGTTCACCCGTTTAAGTTGTTTTGAGCTGTCAATTTTTAAAGACGAAACGTTCATATTAATTTTTCATATACATAACATAAATTGTTTTTAAATTTGAATTTTTAAGAAAATCATTTGCAAATTAAGAATGAATAGAAATATATGGAATTGTTAGAAGGAGGAAGAAAAAAAACACCAGCGGGATATAAAATTTCAAAACTTGTTAACAAGGGATATCCACATAAACAAGCAGTAGCAATTGCATTAAACTTGGAAAGACGGGGAAAACTTGGTCCCAGGGGTGGGTATCGACGTTCCTCAAAGAATATGACAATGAGCGGAGGTTGCTGGGATGGATATGAAAGGGTTCCCGGAACAAGAGAGTTTAGCAGGGGATCTTGTAGAAAATATCGTCGACAGTCTCGTCGACAATCTCGTCGACGATTGAAAGCTGGATCAATATGTACACCACGAAGAAGCAAAAAATTTGCAAGAATCGTAAATGGAAAATGCATTAGGTTTGGCGATCCTAATATGACAATTAAAAAAAATCAACCCGGAAGAAAGCGTTCATTCTGCGCCAGGCATCGTTGCAGTCAGAAAAAGAACAAAGCTACACCTGGGTATCAGTCCTGTAAAAAGTGGAATTGTTAGACGGTATCAACCAACTAACCAAAATTCCTTCAACCAGCCGCTCCATGCTCCTTGGTATCATGAATAGTCGAGTTCATTTTTAGCCGACGCGTCTTTATACGCTATGTGCGCGCTGGTGCCGTGCGTGGATGCCGCGTCCATTTCTCGCGTGCGCACTTGTATCTCAAACCGGGGAAGGCGTGTCGACGCCGGCGTGATCGTCGCATGTAGGGAGCGATAGCCGTTGCTTTTGGGTGCACGGACGTAGTCCTTTTGGTTGCTTATATCAAAAACAAACGGAGATGTCGCCAGGCAGCGTAGCACTCGATAACACAGAGCGTAACCGGCCTCGTCGTCTAAAATACCCGAGCCCTCGTCGACGACGACGCGTATGCCTGCGATGTCGCGCAGGTCGCCCACATACTTTAGGCCTTTACTTCTCAGTTTTCGGTCCGTCGACCCAGTTGTCTTAATCCGCGTCAATATGGAAAATGACGCAGCGTTGGACAAGACGTCGTCTTCCCCGAACAGCTTTTGAACATGACGACTGATGCGGTCCAACACGACCACATCGCCGGTGCGACGTGTGGCCAAGTCCCTGGCGACTTGTACCACGCTGGTCGCGTCGAGGGGTGTTTGTAAGGCAATGGCTAATCCAAGACTAAGAGCCAGAATCGGCATCGCGATTCTGGTCAAGACCATCGTGGGTTAAGTGATTAATTATAAGTAGGCGTCATTTAAAAAATCTAGAGTTTTGCTAGAGTTTCCTCAAATTAATTTGATTTGTCATTTCTTGCACCCGCGCTTTAAAAAGCGTGTCAAAGAACTTCCAAAATTATGCTCGAATCCCTACTTGAGCATAAATTAAAACAAAACGTAAAATGGGTTACAATTAAAAAAAAAAAGATTGCGCACTATCTTCTTCTGAACAAAACGGATATACGGTGTAAATTTGAAGACATTCATGATTCGTTTCCAAAATCATCCAATAACAAATTCAAAGAAGTGTATCGTAAATATTACAAGTCGAGAACTCTGAGAGAAGCTCTAAAAGAGACAAACCAATCGTTTACCAATATAAAATATGCTATTATACGAGGAAAATGCGTTTTTCCCCGAGAAGATATTGAAAATTTAGATATGTAGATTTACATAAACATCAAAAAATATATTTGTGTAGTAAAATATGCCCATGAAAACGCTACAAGAGCGAAAAAGTTTAACCCGAAAAACCAAAAAGACCAACACCACAAAAAGAACCAAAAAGAACAGGAAATATTTGAGTGGTAAGAAACGACGCAACCGAAAAAGTCGAAGAAGCGCAAGGTATGCGATGGCCGCGGCGGGTGCTGCTGCTCTAGGAGCTGGTATTTATATGGCGTATAAAAAAGGTCAACAACCCGCCGATTTTACGTCTGCTCATACAATTCAATCATCGTTTCCAACTGATTCTTTATCTAGGACTCAGAAAGCGGGTAAGGCAGCCCTTGCCGCGCAAAAGAGGATTAAAATTACTAATAAAATAAACACAAATAATCTAATCAACTTAGAGCGACGCGCAAAGAATTTAGAACACGAGGGCAAAAAATGGGCCGAGGCGCGAATGCGATTATCAGAACGGAAAAAAAGTTGGTGGTAGATTAGAATGATCGATCAGTTTGAGAGTAATAATTTCATTGTGTTAAATAAGGACAATGGCTAAAAAAATTCTTAAACTTAAGACATGTAAAAAAAGTCCAAAAAAAAGTATTAAAAAAAGAGGGAAAGGCAAAAAAAGAAAATCAAAACGACAGAGAAAGATACATAATTATTCTGCAGCCACGGCCGGCACCCTTGTGCTAGGATCGATTGTCTACATGGCATACAAAAAAATAAAAGAATTGAACGGGGAAATAGAAGAATTAAACTCAGAACTTAAGAAAGATGTTAGCAATCTAAACGCATTAAGGCAACGAGCCAAATCATTGCATCTCCAAACACAATGGGTCAAACAAAGTTTACAAGGCATCGAAGAAATCGACAACAACGAAATTGGACGGGTAAGTTTAGAAGAATTATCAAAAATCAGATCGACAAGGAGATGAATATTTGCAAAATAACGATTTGTTTACAACGCAACTGTTATTTTGCAAATATTCTGTCCTAAATAGATTTTACTTAAAACACGATAATCTAGATTATTTAGACCGTCTGTTTTCCAGGTTTTATTGTGTTCTGCAGCACTTTCCCATTTTTTAAAGTTCTTCAAATTCGGATGTTTCCTCAAAAAAAGCAACTTCGTTTCCAAGTTCAGTTTTTCCAAGTCAAAATAATATCCGTTGTCTGGACAATTCGGTGGAATAGGGCCTACATTTCCCGCTTTGTATCTTCGCATTAATTCGTCATCTTCTCCGCCCCAGCCCCAAAATGAATTAGGATATCCGTTAATTTTGTAAAAGTCTTCGAAGCGGAACGAAACAACACCTCCAAAATACTCAGGATTTCTAGAGTATCTGTCCCATTTTCTTGCAAAATGCAGTGGGTTTTTTGGATAATCTTGGTATGAATTCGCCAATTCCAAGTCGGGTAACAGATCCACATCGTGGAAAATAAAGATATCAGTTAAGGACCCTGCGGCGATTTCGAAACCAATATTTAAAAGTTTTCCACGGTTGAATTTTTTTTTATCGTTGCTTTGTTCAATAACTATAATTTTACAACCACGAACTCGTCCAGTTATGTGGTAAATGAACCTTTTAAGATGGTAATTTCGTTTTTTCGTAACATCTTCTCTAAATGGAACGATGATAAATATTTCCTTTTTTTTTGGAAAACAAAACATTTTAGTATTTCGTTTATAACGTTAAGCAGCTTTTTTTTTCCACTTAAAATATTCAACATGATGTTTCCAGCCATCTTTTGTTCTAAAACCCCACTCTTTGTAAGTTTTACCCGGTATAAATAATGTCCAGCAGTATGGGATGTTTTCATCTAATTGAATTCTATGAAAAGTATTTGCTTCCGCATATCTATAAGACATTGGACCACACCAGACTGACGCATTCTCTGTAATTTCCCAGTAACCTCCATAGAGAATTATAGTTCTAAAATTCCATGGATGGTCGTGTAGATCATCGCTGTCTGATTTTATAAAACGATGAAGAAAAATATTAAACGGGAAATTTTGCCTGTCTTTTAAAAAAATGTAAAACCTTTCTAAATATGCTTCGTTATCAACCTTTTCTCTAATGATACGATATCGACCCAAGAAGATCATTAAAGATACAAGCAAGTAATGAAGAAAATGCATTGTTTGGTAAAATATTTTTTTAACATTTATTTCAATTTAAATTTGAATTGTCATTCATGGAAAGAGCACAAGAAAAGCTTAGTCTAAAAAACAACGCCCACCCCTCAGCTGAAACACGCATTGGACTGCTTGAAACTGAGCACGTACACTCAGTAGTTGAAGAAGAATATCATATAAAAAAAATCAAAGAAATAGAAAGTAAGCGTCAAAATTTAATTGAGATATCCGATGAATATTCCCGGTTATTTTGCTAATAATAGCAAATATAACATAAAAGAATGGACAAGAGGATTAGAACGAATTAAAGGTGAAAAATGGCTTGTAAAAGGCAAAATTCAAATATGGTGTGGTAACAGATGGCGTTGCGAACATAATAGAGAAAGGTCAAAATGTAAAGAATGTGGTGGTTCACAAATTTGCGAACATAATAGACGAAGGTCAAACTGTAAAGAATGTGGTGGTGCTTCCATTTGCGAACATAATAGAATAAGGTCAAGCTGTAAAGAATGTGGTGGTGCTTCCATTTGCGAACATAATAGAATAAGGTCACAATGTAAAGAATGTGGTGGTGCTTCCATTTGCGAACATAATAGACAAAAGTCAAGATGTAAAAAATGTGGTGGTGCTTCCATTTGCGAACATAATAGAATAAGGTCAAGATGTAAAGAATGTGGTGGTTCACAAATTTGCGAACATAATAGACAAAAGTCACAATGTATTCAATGTGGTGGTTCACAAATTTGCGAACATAATAGAATAAGGTCACAATGTATTCAATGTGGTGGTTCGCAAATTTGTAGAATATGTAAATCGACACGTGGAAGTGCAAATTACAATAAATTATGCGTAACGTGTGCTATTCAACAAGGATATACTGTAAAACGCAATTACAAAACGAAGGAACTGTCTATGGTAGAGTTTATAACAGAACATACAGATGTTGATTGGAAAAATGATAAGGCGCATGATTTGGGATGCTCTAAGAAAAGACCAGATATGGTTTGTGATTTAGGAAGCCACATATTGATTATTGAATGCGATGAAAACAAACATAAACATGGGAATTATAGTTGTGAAAACAAGCGAATTATGGAATTAAGTCAGGATTTTAGTGAAAATGATATTCATAGACCGATTGTTGTAATACGATTCAATCCCGATTGTTATGTTGATTCTAATAATCAAAAAATAGAATCTTGTTGGAAAAGAGGTGAAGATGGTATTTTAAGAATAAACAACAAAGACGATTGGGATTTACGTTTAAACAAATTACTAGAAATAACTCTTCGTCATATGTCAAATCAACCAATCAAACATGTTTATTTTGAGTATTTGTTTTATGATGAGATGATTATACGAATATAATAAAATTAAGTATAATATACTTTGAGGAATTTCGTTCTATAAAGAACGAGACATTTACACTATTATGCACGACGTCAAATTTACACGAATTGACTCGGAATAATAAGGAATATATTTAAAACAATTCAATTTAGTTGTGTAGTTTGTTTGTTTATTTCAATCATTACAAACTGCCCCCATTCCGTGTTGGAGACAACGGAAAACTTATCGTCTATCAATGTGCCCTCTTCCTCGAAATCTCCATATACATCGTCGTCACAATAATAGCAAGAAAAAGTCGAACTCATTTTAGAAAATTTGGAACAAGATGATGCTATCAATCTTTGAAAACCGTTTCTTAAAAAACTTAAAGCGACCGCGATTGTATTTTCCAGATTCAGATATTTAATCACCATATAATTATATTTATTCTTTATTTTTGTTTGGAATTGGATTTGGAATTGAACATGCAAATTTGTAAAGGCACAAAAAGTCAGAAAGTGGATTTTTCGGTGGGGGATATTTTTTTATGTTAAATGAACATGATCTGGTGTGTGATATGGCTGCGGGTGCATGCTTGAATCGTTTTCCGCATAATTTTCCACAATAAAATACTTTGTTGCGCAATGAAGGAATTTTTTTGTTCGTTGCATGATGGTTACATCTACCACGCGAATAACCGACTGTTTCCAGATTCCATGTTTTAGATTTCATGTGCAGTACTGTTGTGTTTGCAAGGAGAATCAATGGTTGGGATTTTTTAGGGGTGTTATGAAAACAAACGACTGCCTCCACAACGGCCTCCACGACTGCCCCCACAACGGCCTCCGCAACGGCCTCCATGACAACGACTCTCTCCACGACTCTCTCCACGACTTTGTGGGGTTTGCTGCCCAAAAAAATCCAGATCTTTTTTAATCTAGAATCAAGAATCAAGGTGATAAAAACGATGCAAAGTGTCTTTGCCAGGCCGGACGAGAGTTTCAGTTTGATAGATGCAGATTTAATCAAATTAAATAATGACGTGGTTCGAGAAATTATAGGATTTATTCGACCGGCACTAACAGATTCGGCTATTAAACCCGCCGTTCGGGATTATCTTCACGGCGGAGATGATAAACAAATAATTGTGGCAAAATATGGCGACATCAGTAACTGGGACGTGTCGCGGGTGACGGATATGTCGTGTATGTTTTTAGAAGATGAAGATTGTGATCTTTTAGATGGCACAGAATTCTTTAATCAGCCTCTCAACAAATGGAATGTGTCCAACGTGAGAGATATGACCATGATGTTTGGTGGTATATCGTCCTTCGACCAGCCGCTCAATGATTGGAACGTATCCAACGTGGAGACCATGGGCGGCATGTTTGTAGGCGCAAGATCCTTCAACCATCCGCTCAATGATTGGGACGTGTCCAATGTGAGGGTTATGAGCTTTATGTTTCAAGACGCAAGTTCCTTCAATCAGCCGCTTAATAAATGGAACGTTTCCAATGTGACGGATATGGGAGGTATGTTTGTAGACGCAGGGTCCTTCAACCAGCCGCTCAATGATTGGGACGTGTCCAATGTGACGGATATGAGCTTTATGTTTCGAGGCTTAAGTTCTTCAATCAACCAAACAACGATTGGAATGTCATGAGGAGAACACTTTTTAAATTAATATTTCTTATATTTAGATTTGCGCGTTTAAGCTTTCGTGTTTTTTTTTACCATTACTAAAAACATGGCATCTTTACAATCAGTTAAACCAGTAAATGGAGATTCGTTAAAGTCCGCGTCTCCCGGATCAACGTTACGAGCACCAGTCCCGGTTCAATATAAAACAGAGCCTTCAAACATACCCATTCAAAACATGGAGATTCCACCAGAAGCTCGCCAAGCGGCTTCCGCGGCCGCTAAAGAAAAAGAGGTTGATTTTACGGATCCTAGTGTGATGTTTGATTACGTACTTTATTATCATTTAAAATCGAAGCCATCAATGACACTTTATAGTAGTATCGTAGAAGATTCGAATCTCAAAAATATGGTATGGTTGCAAAATATAACCCATTTGTCGGATGAAGAATTGACGAGCGCTTCTTGGTGCAACGGTGTCCCAATTTTGGTGAACAAGCGATCCGGTGAAGCGTTTCGGGGCGCTAAATCTAGCTTCAGTGCTCTACAGGGTATTCCCAGAAAAGTAATGCCAAGTGCTTCAAATGCGTTTTCTGGAAACGTAAACCCATCCTTTGGATTAAGCAAAAACTAATTAAAACTAATTCAATTAATCTTGGCGTTCCGGTCGCGCACGTGGTCGCGCACGTGGTCGTGTACGCTTCTTTCATGTATTATATCAATATAACACATCAGGCAAAATACGGAAATGCCGGATGTTAAAAGAATCGTATATGTTCCCGCTATTGAAAATAACAATGATAACATATTCATTTACTCAGCTACATATTTTTAGCTTCTAATTTATTATCATAATCTCTATCAATAATCATATCAATGTAATGTTTGGCTTTTTCCAAGTCTTTAAGTTTACCTTTTTTTTCGTGTCGACAAAGGTATTTTATTGCGTTTCCCTCCGCGAAAAGAATTTTGTTCTCGTTGATAAAAACACTTGGTTGGATCTTAAAGTCTTTATAGTGTGATCCATCAACCTGAGAATCGTACGCGGACATTTTTTGTCGAAAACACAATTTAGATTTTAAAAGAAATGCATCGTTGTTCAGATTATTTTCTTTTTTTTTTAGAATAATCGTCATAGAACGAGGCGGTTTATATGTGGGGTTGTTCTACTTATTCTAATCTCAGCCCACGCATTCGTCTTCCCGGACAATCTCACTAACATCAATTGTACGCCAATTAACTTGCATTTTGGGGTCGGGTTTGGAGTAAGATTTAGAATTACCCGTTGACCCGAACCCGCCCGATCCTCGTTCCGTTGTGTCAATTTGAACGTCTCCTTCAATAATGGTTAAATCGCTATAAATTTTCTCTACAATAAGTTGCGCAATTCGATCACCTTTTGAAACAACAAAATCTTCGTCTCCATGGTTGAACAAAACAATTCCGATTTCTCCTCTATAATCCGCGTCAACAACACCCGCGCCAACGTCAATACCCCTCTTAACTGCCAAACCTGACCTTGGTGCGATTCTTGCGTATGAATCTATTGGTATTCTTACGGCAAGGCCGGTCTTAACAACGTGTCTATTATTTGGCTTTATTCTTATGATATCTTCAACGCTACATAAATCGACGCCTGCAGAAAATCTGGAACCACGTTTTGGAATCTGCGCGTCCTTGTGAAGTTTTTCGAAAATCAAACAACTCATGATCTTTTAATCTAAAGATATATTTTTTTTTTTAATTGAACACACCAAAATTGTATGTGGTAGTATGAGAGTGATGATAAAAAAAAGTACGAAAGCTGTTCCGGATGATATGGCCTTTTTAATAGCTAAACATTTAGCTGGAAACAAAACAAAGAGGATAAAACAAACTTAAAGGGTTCAAATGTCTAAGATATCTTTCGCTCCTGGACACGTTTGAAAGAAATCTTCCACGGTTTTGAATGGCTTTGTTTGTGAGTTTCCTACAAAATGTTTTATATTTCCATGAAAAGCAAGCGAATCTGGCCACTCTTTTATAGCTGATCTGCCGCCGGCACAACAAGAAAATTCGGAGGCGCGTATTTCGTCAGCAACCTTGCAATCATTCATGTTTCTACAAGTCACTGTAACGAGCTTGTCTTCCGCTGGTGGTCTTTTGTCTGGAGCTTGCCAGTCTTGAAGCCAAAACCCCGAATCCCAAAGATCAGAATCCATTTCTATATTCTCGCTTTGAGTTGATATCTTCAACATTCCGTCAACGTCTCTGTACGAAAACCCCCCGTTCTGATGACGACCTACGGTCGCTGGTGCGCCGATGTAATCGACGTCGTCTATCCGTTCTAAGTGTTTTACGGCTCTTTCAGTGTTTATATTGCAAAATCCAGAGTCTGTTTGAAATACGAGTGTTTTAGAATTTGGATTTCTCTTTGCGTAATGTCTCATTTCTTTCCACAAGCCTGGATTTAACATGAAAGCGGAGTAGTGTCCCGCGCTGGGAAGATTGTCGACTGGAATTTCTCTCAATTTCACATTTTCTATTTTGGATGCTATATCTTTTGCAAATTCTTTATTGTTGGTTCCATGGAACCAAATGATTGGCACATCGTTTCCGATGTTTTTTCTAACGTTTTCTATGGCGGCAAACGAGGATGGATGCTCCCTTGGTTCTACTATAAGAGCGGATGATAGAGGCATATTTGATTATGAAATTAAAATAATCTACTAATATTACTCTAATTTTGCGTCATTAAACATGTCCTTCTCAACTCATCGCTAAATCGCAGAATCACCAGACCTAAAAAAGTCGAGCCGGTCATTCCGATTCTGACTCTTCGTCCGATTATGACTGCTCGACCACGTACCAAGGAGCGTGGAGCGGCTGGTTGAAGGAGCTTGCGCTTGAAAACATATATCTCATATTCGTCACAATGGAAACGTTCCAATCATTGAGGGGCTGGTTGAAGGAGGTTGCGTTTTCAAACATATAACACATATTCGTCACATTGGACACGTTCCATTTGTTACCCGATGTGTTGAGGGGCTGGTTGAAGGAGTTTGCGTAACCAAACATCATGGTCATATTCGTCACATTGGACACGTCCCAATCATTGAGCGGATGGTTGAAGGACCTTGCGTTTGAAAACATATAACACATATTCGTCACTTTGGACACGTCCCAATCATTGAGCGGCTGGTTGAAGGAGCTTGCGCTTGAAAACATATATCTCATAACCCTCACATTGGACACGTCCCAATCATTGAGGGGCTGGTTGAAGGAGGTTGCGTCCCGAAACATATTATACATATCCGTCACATTGGACACGTTCCAATCATTGAGGGGCTGGTTGAAGGAGCTTGCGTTACAAAACATTAATCCCATATCCGTCACATTGGACACGTTCCAATCATTGAGCGGCTGGTTGAAGGAGCTTGCGTTTGAAAACATATAACACATATTCGTCACTTTGGACACGTCCCAGTTACTGATTTCACCGTATTTTGCCACAATTCTTTGTTTTCTATCTCCGTCGGCGACATAATCTGTAACGGCGCGACGTAGCGTGTCGTTGGTAAAGGGCGGGATGAGCAGGGGGTGCATTTTTCCAATTTCCTTGACGACATCTCGGGGCAGGCGCCGCAGAGCAATCAACAGGTCGAACGCCATTTTGGTGGCATGGACTCTTTGGCCTGTCCTGAAATTTCTAGATTTTTTTTGTGGGATTTAGCACATAATGGCAACCGCGCAACAAAAGTACCGAACCGTGGATGAAATTAGAAGAGCAAGAAAACAGATCATTCTGATTCACCATGCCATCGAATCCGCTCAAAATGCTAAGATTAAATTTCTTAAAGAATGGGAAAAAGATTTACTTAGTCATCTTTTGCACGCAAAGAAATGCAACATAGACAAATGCGACGTTTCTCTTGGAGTGGGTGGAAATTGTTTGTGTAAATGTGAAGAACTTAAAATGCTCATTGATCACATGAACACATGCAAAAACTACAACCAGTGCCACGTGTGTTCGGTTTTCAAACTGTTGAGAAAATAATAATATTTATCATGATTAGATTCTAGGAAATTCCAGAAAATTCTAGAACATGTCCACGTTGTTTGGCTCGTTTGAACGGAGCTCGAAGAGAGCGAAACTGATGTTGGCTGTTGCACTAAGAGAAGCTGAATAATCTGAAGAATGGAAAAGTTTGGCGGAAGAAAGAGGAGAGATTTGGAACTACAAATACTATTATTATTACAAAACCAAGATTCATCGGACATTCCACTTATATGATAAAAAAAGAATGTTCAGGGCAATGGCGGGGCTTTTGAATTCGGAATGCGGCGATTTCATAAGATTTCACGTTTCTTTATGTGGCGATTCAAAACTTTGGAACTTTCAAGAGAACGATGAAATAAAACAGTTATTAGCCGTAGAAAGGGTTAAAAAGGCAAGAAACACAGACTCGGTGAATACGAAGAAGGAGCCTTGTACCAAACCCTCATCGAAAACACAAATACGAAAAAAGAAAAGTTGTTCTAGTCCAATTCCTATTCGTTTTTCCCCGACAAAAAAGCAATTGCAAGAATATATATTGCTGTATTAAGGAATGGAGTTTATTCAAAGTAGCACGCCGGGCGAAATTTACAAGAAATTACACACTATCTTAAAAAAATCGAATTTGAAGGATTGTTCGGTTTGTTTCGACGTCGATGAAACGTTGTTGTTAAACCACGAGGACGATTCCTTTTCTGTAATAAAAGAAGCCCGGTCATTTTACAACGAATGCAAAAAATTAAACTTAAAAATTTTTATCATAACTGCGAGACCAAAAACTAAAAACGGTCTTACGTACCTAATTCAACAACTTGACGAACTCAAGTATGATCTGAACTGTATACCAAACGGGGGCATTTATATGATGCCCAAAAAATATTACGAAGCGGGACAAGTAGGCTTGTTCAAATCGATTGCGAGAAATCATATTGAGAAAAAATTTAATACGAAGGTAATTGTTATGTGTGGAGATAGATGGACAGACGTTTCAGTGTCGCAAAATCCTAACGTGTCCAAAGACCTCGCGCATTTATTAGTTTGGCCGGATAAGAACGTACCAATAGGGGTAAAGCTCCCGGAAGTTGATTAATATTATTGAGTATTTGGGGTTGTTTCGTTATTCGGGTTGATGTAACTTTCTTTTTTGTTCACAGAACCCGCATCCATTGTTCTCTATTCTTCGGGGTTGTTTCGGTTTGATGTAACTTTCTTTTTTTGTTCAAAGTTTCTGCTGCCATTTTTTTTAACTCTTCAAAAGTAAAGCAACTTTTTTCGATTCTTTTTTTAACCTCAAAAGGAACCTCACTTTTTTTTGCATCACGCCCCTTTTCTTCGTAGATTACACTTAGAGAATGGATCATATCTTTGACGGCGCATACGTTCGTACCGTTAATAAACGATAATTGTTCAAATAAACTTTCGCAATCAAAAATAGCCTGACGAAGATTTTGCTTGTCGCGAGATATACACTGGATTATACTGTTCGCGTGTTTTTCCATCGTAAGAATTCGTTCTTGCGAGTTCCATAGATAGCTCGCGACACCCGGGAGTTTTTGTTTTAAGACATTCTTGTCAGCGTCTTCACTATTTTGCACGCCGCTACCGTCAGAAATTTTGTATTTAGCTATGCTTCGTAAAATGACAATCGACGACATGATCACTGAAGGTTCCGTAGAACTAAGCCACAAAACAGGGTTTCCCTTGACATATTCGAGGTGAATTGGACCTCTCTTCGGAATTGACGGGGTTCTCATGTTTAAAAACATAGCAGCGTCGCTGTAACCTTCGCTAAACGCATCGTACACGTTGTTTTCGAACTTTTGAACATCGTTTTTCGAATGCAGCATATTACAACATCCTCCTTTAATTTCCACCATTAAACGAAAGCCGGTTTCATCTACACAAAGCCGATCACATAGAGAAGCCGAGTGGCTCGTGTCTTCCACGAGCCACGTGTGGGTCGAGGAGCACGCTCGAATCATTGTTTCGAAGTTCTTTTCGAATTTTCCACCGACGACCGCGGGTTGTTCTTGAGGGCTTTTAATTTCATCTTTTTCTAAAACTTTGTTAACCAAAGAGTTGAAGTTTGTTTCTATTTCAATTAAACGGTGTTTTAGTTGGTTGTTTTCCTCTATATAATAATTATTTTTGGAATTTTCTTGTTCTTCAAGCGTGCGTTTTATCTGACTGATCAATTTCTTTGATTCTTCCGGAATAGTTTTGTTGGTTTCTTGTTTGAGAAGATTGTAAATTGTCGGGAGGATACCCAAAATATTTGCGGTTTCTTCAGTGTTTAATTCAAAGTACTGGACTGGCAAATTAAAAGATACTGGAACGTTAAAGCTAATGGTCTTGCAATTCTCATTTGACAACATGTTGCTGAAAGAACTTGTTTCTACAAAATAAATAAAAACAATTTAATTTTAAGAAAGAATAGAATTTAAATTGAACAGATATTTTGTTATGTAAATGTAAGATGGTATAATATGCCGGTGACGAGTGCTGTTATTATTGAACCAAGAAATCACGTAACTCTTGATTGGGTTATTGACAACGTCAGTAAAACCCTTCCAGACGTTCCCATACATTTTCACCATGGCTTAAAGAATGAAGAATTGGCGCAGGTTATTTCTCGGGTCTATCCAGCAGTTCATTTGCACAACATGGGGGTAGAAAATTTAAGCATTGGCGAATATAGCAATTATATGACTCAATCTAGCCTATACGAAAATCTGCCGGATGGACACACAATTGTATTTCAGACAGATTCTGCTTTTTGTAACCCAGATGCCGACGATAACTTTGAAAGATTAAACGATTTATGTATGTACGATTATGTCGGGGCACCTTGGAAGTTTTGGACAAACCAAGGAGTTGGTGGTAACGGCGGGTTTTCTCTGCGAAACACGAAAACAATGGCCCGACTTGGCAAAATATTGGAAGAGAGAACATCCGCCATGGATGTCACATGTGAAGATTCATTGGAAAAAACCGATTGCACGGCGTTAGGTTCTTCGAATCCTAACGAAAGCTGTGTTACAACATGCAGGAAAATTGCGGCCAAAAAGAGACATCCGGAGGATTTGAAAATTTCAAAATTGTGTCAAAATGATCCAGATTGCACATTGCCTACGTTACTAGAAGCTGCGGAATTTCAAAATCAACACGAAGATTTTACGGCTGCCACCACAGATTCTGAGGTAGTTAAAGAGCCAATCTCTGGAAGACGATGTTTGAAAACCAAAAGGTTAGATACCATAGGCTTTCACAAGCCTGAAAAAGTTTGTCATCGACTACAAGCCTGTCCATCTCTTGAAAATTTTCCCTGGCGAAAGCGAGGAAAAATGACCGATTCCGAACTCCAGATGAAAATTGCTGAACTGGAGAAAAATATATTTGAAAAGTAATAAACATGGTAGAAGAAGCACAATTAATAACCAAGATAAAAACAGCGTTTCCAAAGCAAGAAGCAGAATCCGAAGAGAAGGATATTCGTGGCATTGAAATTATTGCAGTTGTCGTTGGAATTTTGTTGTCTTTAGCTTTTATTACATATAGTAATTCTTCGTCATTCTTTATAATGCTAATTATCTGTCTAATGGGTGGATTTTTCGGATATTTCTACCAACGGGAAAAAATTACTGAATTTATTTCAAGTATTTTTAATCCATCAAGGAAAAAACCTAATGCAAGACGCGACGATGAATTGCGTCCCAGATCAAAATCGAAACTTCATCAAGTCGATGAAATCATCGTACAAAAACCAGAACCATTCCCCGAACCTCTAGACGAACGACTTAAATTATACAAAAACATCAAAACGGGAGAAGAGATAATGAAAAACAGAGAATTAAACTCTGGTTCTTCTATGTTTGGGGGTTATCATATCGTACAACCACCAGTTGTTTCGCTGAACGCACTTAGGAAGAGTTCGGTTCAGCCGAGCAAACGACGAAGCCTACACGAGCAAGTCACAAACAAGGTGGTTCAAAATTCCGAGTGGAATAGGAAAAACGGAAATCAACTTTTGAAAGAAACCATGCTCAAATCAAAAAAAACCCTGAATCCTAAAAGTAAAATTTTTGAGCATGGGCAGCAGAATTTGTTTGTGCAAGAATAAAATAAAATTATTTTTTAATACAAAGAGACATACATGGACGTGCAACTTATTTCACTTGTAGCTCTACAAAAAAACATGAATAAAAGCGATGGAACCCCGTTTTTAGTCGCCTTTGTAGCACCGTGGTGTGGATATTGCCACAAACTTTACCCAGTACTGCAGGAACTTCAACTACAAAATCCTAAATTTCCAGTATGCATTTTCAATGCGTCAAAGAACTCGTCCCTTTTGACAGAAACACAAATAGGCGAAGAGGAATTGGGACTTCCTTTAAAGAACGTTATTTCTGGTTATCCTACGATTGTTTTGTTCTCGGGAAAGGGCGACGCGGCCGTATACAATGGAAATAGAGACGTGCCATCCATTAACAAAGGTATTGCAAATTTCGTATCCCAAAATATGTAAAATTACCTCCTTATAATTTTACGTGTATACAATTGTTGATTGCTTCTCTTGAGGCAATGTAGGTTTCCTGGAATTTTCCCGCTGATGGGTATTTTTTTTGTATATAACATTGGCTCTGCTATTATGAACTTCTCTAGTTTTTCCTCTAGTTTTTTCCTTGCAAGTGAAAATCTTTTTTGTTGTTCATCTTTTGTCTTTTGTATAATTTTACTCCGCTCTTCTTCAAAATAATAATCGAAATTTGTGTCTGTTGCGTGTTTGGAAACGTTACCGTATTGTTCATGTGCTCGCGAAAGAGAACTCTGTATAACATCATCCTTCGGTTTAAATCGATCGTGATTTAATAATATGTATTCCATATTTCTTTCTGCGTTCAGTAGTATATCGTCCTCTTGTCCCCTAAACTTAAACTTAAACTTAAAGCTACTCTTGTTTTCTTCTTGTTTTTTTGTTCTTATTTCATTAATAATTGTTTGTCCCGCTTCAGTAAGCTCCCCGTTTGCCCAATACTTTGTTAATCCGTGGTCTATAAAGAAAACTTCCCACCTTATTTCCATAATCTCTAGAAACGCCGCCGTATGTGAACGACAATCGTTATATGTGAACGAAGGATAGAAAAATCTGCAGAATTGGTCGTTTAGGTGCAAATACCAAGAACAACACACTAGTTTTTTTTCTAAAAAATCTAATTCCCTCATCTTTTCATTTTTCGAAAATTTGTTAAAAGTCTTTTGCATTATTTTTTTAATCTTTTCATTATCTGGATGTTGCTGCCATGATTTAAATGACGATTTTTTTGAGTTTGTACGTTCTTTTTGAATTCTACGAATTTCATCAAGAGCTTCTTGGTAATAATTATTTAGTTCTGTCAAATCTGAACTAGACTGATTCGCAAATTTTTTCAAAACCCATTGAAACCAGGATTGATTCTTCTCATAATTCTGAATTTGCATTTTAAGTTTACTTTTCTGTGTAATAGCCTTGATAAATCTTTGCTGACGTTCATTTTCTTCTTGATTAAATTTCTCTTGACTAGCCCTCGTTGGTTCACTCGTGGCGTTATCGTGTCTCTTAGCCAACGAGACCTTGAATAAAAATATACTACCAATAATAAGGGATATTACACGAACCGCCTCCGCGCTTTTCAACCATTTGGATTTAGAATCTCTCGAATTCTTCTTTTTTGAAGGTGGTTTAATTGCATCTACAATAAATTTTATTTTGTCGTTCTTAGTCCTGGGTTTTGGGGTTTGTAAATCTAAAACTCCGGCATCTTCCCCCCTTTTAATGACTTGTTGTAGTTCGGATAAACTTAAGAGCTGAAGTTTTTTTTGGGTAGAAGTCATCTTTTAAATACACAACATAATTTAGAAGATCGCGTCGTCGGACATTCGATCTTGTAAATTCTCCCATAAATTGTTGTCAATCATGTCACTTTCCTCTTCAAATGCCATTTTGATGGTGCATCCAATAAGCCAGTCCATTTTTAAACACGTCTCTCCGCCGATTGGCCACGGAAGAAACGTATTTTCAAGTCTCAGACCAGCTTTATCGAGCGGTCTTCCGTAAAAATCAAACCCCTTTTCCCAGTTTACATCTTCTTTCTTGATTTTTCCACCCGGATTAAATTGTTTGAGTTTTTCCAAATATTTCGATTTCAAACCCGAACATTTTCTACCAGTATCAGTCTTGCTCGTATCTTCCCACGGCATATAAGCAATAGGAAGCTTTCGATTATTTAAATTCGTTTCAACTCCGTCGTTTTCAGTGGCATCGTAATCCCACCAATCCGCATTGACAAATGATGCGCTATCATATTTAAGTACGCGCTTTCCACCGTCCTGAAATTCAGTTTCAGGGAATTTGAAATTAACAACTTTCAAAGCTGGCGAGAACTTCCAGATTGATGGAGTATCCTGCCAATCATTGAATGCTTTTGTAAGTTTAGCGGTCATTTCTTCGTTTGATCTACGGATTTCATGCCAGGCCCATGACATGAACGGGTAATCGTCTCCTTCTTTAAACCAAAAGTCTTTTCCCGAAAATCGCTCCATCATTTCCCAATACTTTAAATGAAGGATAGCGATAAGATGACCGAAATGCAGGTTGAATTTTTTCTCTAGCTGTGGATCAATGTCTTGTTTATAAACCTCTCTAGACCATTGCATTTGAGCAATTCTTCGACTTAACGCGCCAGAGCTATCGCTACTAAAAAGTCGTTCGTTTCCAAGAAACCAGATTCTCGCACAGACCATACCAAGCCTAACGTCTTTTCCCTTTTGAGGTGCGGACATAACGGAATCGTCGCACATTTGCTTGACCAAACCCGGAGTAAGTGTTCTGCTATCAGTTTCAACTTCATTAATAGCCACAAATTTAGAGTCCATGATTTGACTCAACCCAAATTTTTCTTCGAACGTTGCGCAATCCAAAACCTGCGTATCTACGCTGCTCATTCCTCGTTTGACCATATTCAAAGCCGTTGATTTCCCAGTGTTTCCTACTCCAATGGTACCTAACATATTTTGAGTCCTATCCGATTCTCCGTTTCGGTTCTTATACTCGTTTTTTCTGTAATAAAGGCGTCCAAATTGAAACAAGATTTCGTTCCTCATCCTCATGACTTCCGTCTTGTAAAATCTGTTTGCTGCGTCGGGGGTCCTTAAATTCCTTGGGAGTTTCACCCATGGGGCTGCGTAATCGTATTGGAAGAGCAACATATCGTCCATTACTCCGAGGTCCATGTTGTTGCAAATCGAAGTTCCATCGTAACGGCTAGGTGGTTTACTGCATGTAAACTCATGTTGCCACATAAAAAAGGTTTTGTCAATCTGGATTTCTCCATTTGCGTTTTTCTTCATGAATTTGAAATGAGTGTCGCAAGATATAATTTGTTTTGATACCAATTCATCAATAGTCGATTGCAGCTGATCATAAAAACTGGATTCATATTCACCGTCGTACCATCTTTGAATATCTCGAATGCTTGGTGGCATTTCTGTGTCAAAAGCGTGCTCAAAGTTTTCCTGCCAGGCTTCACATACTGTTTTTGGACATCCACATTCCATGCAAATTTCAATGCCGTTTAATTTAACAGTGCTTGCATTCTTGAGCAAAATGGACAGATACTTATCTTCTCGGAAAGCAACATTTTCGTAAACTTGGATAGTGTCGCATTTGTAGAATTTTCCACCAGATTTAAAGAAAGGATGTTCAAGTGGAAAGAATTCAGGTTTTTCGACTTGATCGTGTTCGCAAACCAAATATCCTTCGTTGAACATAAATACGTGATCGGTAGGTGTAAGATCGAGACACTCGGGTAGGTGAGTCGTTGATAAATATTCTTTGATCTTCGGCAGAAGGTTTTTCTCCCTTAAAAAATCAACAACCGCCTCTGGGTTATGATTAATTGAAAACCACCAGTTTATAAATTCATCGATCGTCATGTGTTTTTTGTATCCGTGAGTAACAATGACTTTTCCAGGGTTTAGTTTTGGTTCAAAAATGTGACCATCCCTTATTCTGGAAATATCTTCTCCTTTGGGGTTCATCCACTGCCCGCCTTTCCACATACAAAATTCCTCACCGATTTTGTGTCTACAATGCATAAGGTCGCAACAACGCGCGCCCCTGTAGGCGTGTTTGCACTCTATTGCAATTTCACAGTTCGGGGGTAGCGACGACATGTTATTGTCTTCTTTCCATGGATAATACTCTCCTTCCAAAACAACTCCTTGGACGGTATCAAAAACAACCTTAACCACGTGTTTGTTTAATGACATAGCCTTGTAAATACCACCACATCCAACGACTTCGGCAATTTTCATCTGGTTAATTCCTGCGGAATTTTCGTTCGGTTTTGGAGTATATAATCTTCTCTGAAGGCGTTTCAGATCGTTGTTAAGCATATAAAGAAAAATTTCTCTTGCATGGTAGAGACAGGATTCTTTATCTTGATCTGGCTCTTTCGTATCTACGGTGAGAAATTTAGTAAGGTTTCCCATTGTTTTCCACTGAATGGGTCTATGTTGAAGCCGCTGGCTAGATGCAATCGCAGCACTCATTACTTTCTGATGACATTCTATCTGATCTGATGCCATTAGAATATAGTTCTTAAAAGGACCCAAATCGAAATCTTGAATATTGTCGTCGTCACCGACTTGTAAAGTCGACCATATCTTGATCAATCCTCGTCGAAACATATCGATCAATATAATATTTTCCTTGGTAGTTTTATATCCCTCTTGGAGAAGCTCTTCGTCCATCAACACCTCATCTCCACCCACTTCTTTGTAACAGCGATATGTATCCGCCTTAACCCTGGTTAGTGGCGCTTTGAAAAACGCAATACACGCGCGTTCTTCGGCGTATTTGGAAAGTTTGTTGTGCTCGTCCATCGTTGGTTTTGAAACAAACTTCAACCAAGATACACATAACTTCATGCAAGTTATAAAATGTTCTTCCCGCACGCTGGATGTGTTTTTTAGGAATAACAACATCGTTTTGATATCGGAAGAGTCAGCGATTCTTCCGATAGCAAATTCCCTGTCTCCACCTTCGTAAAAGCAGTCAAATAATCGTTTATACGAATTGTCGACCTCTAAAAAATCTATATTTCCGTTTTGGTGTTCATCCTGCTGTCTTTCGAAAAAGTTTCGGGACACCTCTAGATCTTCATGGTCGCTGGCATCGTCATCGCTGCTTTCCATTCTTACTTTTGTTTAACAAAAAAGACTTTTTAAATTGGCCTTGGCTGAAAAGTCTAGGAGAAAAAAAATCTAGAGTTTTAGCCAGTTCATCAAGAGGCCATCAGAAACAGACCACGACGCGAGATGGAAGAACCAAACATGAGGTACGTTGCAATGGTTGCCAGGGATGTCCAGATTGATCTAGCAGCAAGAACTAATTTGGGGTCTAGTTGGCTGTGCTTCCTTGATTTTGAAAAATCTAAACATCAAATATTGAAAATATTCCAATCTGACGATTTTTCTTTATTGTTACATGACCTTTACGTTGTTCTTGCGCTACGGCTTTTCACGTCCAGATCCACCGCTAAACACGTCGTCATCGAACTATTTTGCGATTGCCTCAGCAAGTGTTATACCAGAAAAATAAAATTGTGTCCAACTCAGAAAGAAATTGTTTGGTTGGCAGAAATGATGAGGGACAGTTCTAAAAATCCCGATTTCAGAAGTAAAAAAAGAAATATTGAAATGATTTTGCAGTCTATTCCAATTCTTTTATTTGCAAATATAAACGAATTTTTCCTTGATTTAAAAGAGAATATTCCAGAAAAATACACGGAACTACGTAAATTCTTTTTGAACCACAAAGACTACAAGGATACGCTCGATTTGCTTGGTGTTATACCTACTCGAAAATATGAGGCATACGATTATGTGCTAAGAATAACAAAATATGAAACGTTCTGTTCCTTGGTATCGAAAAATACATGTAATCTTTCCGACTTCACATTAGAAAAAAAAGCGATGAAACGAGAAATTATGTTGTTCGCACCAAGTTTTAAAAGTCAACGAGACGTTCTACTTAAACTAAATAGCATGTTCTTCAAGCAATATGAAAATATTTCAATTGATGAAATTTCAGAGTCAATCACCAGACGACACACTTCTATTTATACGTACATAGAACGGTGCCTCTACTTTGCTATTACTACATACGTTAGAAACAAGGCAAAAAAAAAAGCACTTCAAATCTTAAAAGCACCTAAAAGACAAAGACAAAAACACAACATGATATGTCCTGATCTTGTTAGCTCCTTAATCCTGGATTTTTTGATTTCACATAAAAATAACGGAAACGGAAAAGGACGCAACGTAATAGTTTGTGAAGACACAGAAAATCTTCGTAATATTTTGGCGATCACAAAGTTTGCTGCATCATTCATTGTGAATTCTAGCGAAAATAAAATCTCTTTTGGAGCCACATCAATTTTCAAGTATTTTCTTGTAAACCACATCGTGTTTGACACAAGTAGAACATCTACAATACTCGATGTACCGACTCCACTTTTATATCCAACTCAATGTTTATATACAACGTTCTCGACAATTGATAAAACAACAACAAATGTTTCCAATACTAATGTTTCCAAGGAAATTGTTTTTATGTTTTCATTTTTAAAATCAGTACGACGTGCGCTGAAGATTAAACGCGGAGAATTTAGACTTGTTATAAACGTTGATGAATCGTTCACTGAAGAGTTTTTTTCGTGTGTGGAAGAGCGTAGAAAATCCGCCGAAGCTGTTTCTGCTTTTGATGTGATTTGTTTATACACCAAGGAAACGAATCGCATATTAAGAGCGGGAAATTTGAAAGATGTTTTGTGTCTTTGTACGGCAGAAAGAGTCATATTTGGAGATAATTTGGCAAATCGAATTCTCCACGGAAGTAAAAAGAGCGATAGTTGGAAAAGTTGGGATTTTGTATGGTTCAAACAAATTATGTGTTCACTTCCATTTGTAAATGTTCTTGAATTCGACCTAACTCGTCCCAGGCAGACGTGGCACAATGATCACTGGGACGTTCTTGAACATGTAAGGTATTATGGTCAGCAAATAAGGACGGTTGATCTGACTAGAATCAAAAAAAGCTGTCAAACGGCCAAAAACATAATTCTAAGAAATGTGGAAGAACATAAGCCAATTTCCATCTTACACCAAAATAGAGTACTTACCATTGCAACGCTTGACCTGAGAATAATCAGTCACAACAGAAATTGTCCCCCGCTAAAATCTAGTTGAAATTTTTGAAGAATGCCAAGATCATGTCAAAAATTCAACACACAATTTTGAAGATCAACGGATAATTATGCCGGGTCGTCCCCGTTAATTCCGCGCCTTCTTCGTCGGCTTCGTCGGCGGCGGCGCAGCTTCTTAGTCTTCCCAAACCCCCCGATCGTTTGCACGGGGCGTCGGTCCTCGCTGTCGGACGTCCTTTGTACAAAAGTTAAATATAAACCTTTTTTAATTCTTTGTATTTCATTGTTATATTCTTTATTCAATTCAGTTTTTTCTTCTGGCGTAATATTCCCCAATTCTTGTATCATAGTTTTGTATTCTTCAATATAATCACATTGTTTAATTTTGTATTTGAAAGATTCTTCTTTAAATTTTTCTTTGTTTATTTTTACAACATACCTTCTCCAATCGTTTATGTTCGGAAATTCCAAATGAACAATAAATTTATCGGAGAGTTTATTTGCAGTCAATGTCTTCAGTTTTTGTAGTTCAAAATACGTTGCTTTTTTTTTATTAAGGTATAAAGCAGCTGTCTTTTTGATCGGCATCTTTATCATGTCTAATATATTTTTGAAGCGCTCATGAATTTTTCAAAATTTAAATTGTTTTTTTGGCAAAAAAAAATGGTAGTCTTTTCGTGTTCTCATAAAGGTTGTCCACGCAAGCGCGAGCGTCCCGAATTATTCGCTCCCGCGCGGGGGGCGAAGAAGAAGAAAGATTACGGGGACGCTCTCAATATTTTAAATACGGCCGATACATTTATGACGCCGTTGGAATTGATCAAGGCCGAGAAGGTTATTG
>Ga0209709_10000885_pt1 | contig 28090 bp, 10 predicted proteins | sample ArcticOcean_MG_C_2_FD_187435 | JGI IMG/M metagenome (GOLD analysis project Ga0209709, IMG submission 187435) | Marine microbial communities from western Arctic Ocean - ArcticOcean_MG_CB4_136 (SPAdes) (version 2) | ecosystem: Environmental > Aquatic > Marine > Oceanic | place: Arctic Ocean...
AAACAGAAGAAAAAAAAGTAGTAAAAGCAGAAGAATTAGAAGATGATCAAGAAGAGGAATGCGAAGAAGAAGAGGAAGAAGAAGAAGAGGAAGAAGAAGAAGAGGAAGAAGAAGAAGAAGAGGAACAGGAAGAGGAAACTATTAAACCAAATAATATCATTAATAAAGAAACGACGCTGGTAAATGAAGAAGAAGAAGAAGAAGAAGAAGAAGAAGAAGAAGAAGAAGAAGAAGAGGAAGAAGAAGAGGAAGAAGAAGAGGAAGGCGAAGAGGAAGAGGAAGAGGAAGAGGAAGAGGAAGAGGAAGTTGAAATATTAACTATTGGTTCAAAAAAATATTATCTAAACCCCGAAACAAAAGACATGTATGAATTTCTAAAAAATGAAGATATTGGTGATTTTCTTGGAAAACTTGTAAATGGGGAATTTGTAAAAAAATTAAATAAATAATTTAAAGAAATAACTAGATATAATATAGTATGAGAAATAGTCGAATATACTATCCGTCTAATATTCATGGTTCTAAAATTAGAAATGCAATTACTGGTATAACATATGATAATTGTTATGTAGGAACTCTCTCTGAAAAAAACTTTTTTAGAGTGCTTGATGCTTCTGGAAGATATGATACAGAAGGTATTAAAACTCATGGTAATCCTACTTCAAATAAACTTTTTTTTGAATCATATGCTGAATTTGAAACATTTTATAAATTACAACAAGGTGGTTACGAATATTTAAATGAAGAAGAAAATGAAGAAAAAAAATAAATAATTCAATATAATTAATAATTAATAGTAATAATTATTAATTATTCATAATTAATTTCATTCATATCAACGTCAATTTCCTTACTTTTATTATTTTCCTGATAATCTATTAATTGATTAATTAATTTTATAATTCTTATTATTTCTAATTTTGTTACATTATAACTTTCTAATTTATAAATAATATCATTTGTTTCATAATTTTTGTTTAAATTATAAAATAATGTAAATATATCTTTCTTATCTATCAAAAAAGACTGCAATAAATTATATATAAAAATATAATTATTATATTCACTGCTATATTTAGTTAATATTTTTGTAAAAATTATTTCTTCTATATTTATAGTTTTTAATAAATTATTACTTTTCAAAATAAAGTTATTTTGAAATAATTTTATTATATAATTCATTTCTGTTAATTGCCATATTTGCTTTTGAAATATAATTCTATCTATATAATCACTAAAAATAAAATTCTCTAAAATTTTTAAATAAATTTCCAAATTATTACCGTTCAATATTTGTATTATATTTTCATGAAATAATAATGATAATATTGTTCTATCGCTTTCTAATATAGTATTTATTTTATCAAAAGTATATTCATTTTCAAGAAAATCTTTTGTTATTATTTTTATATTTTCATTTGTATTATTTATATTTGTTTTATAATTTTCGTAAAATTTTTTATAAATTATTTTATTTTCATCATAAAATAATATCTTATTTATCGAAATCAAGTTATTATTTAAAAAATCTAATATATTTTTTTTTATTAATATATTTTCATTTTCTGAATATCTAAAAATATTTGGCAATAAGTTATCAATTATTCTCAATAATTGCTTATTATTTGGATTTTTTAACTCAAATACATGACATACTTTCATTAATTCTAATATTTTCTTATCATTATTTTTATTATTTATACAAATTATTGGATTATTTGTCAAATTCTCTAACTTTTGCTTTTTCGTCTTCTTTATTCTTATTAACTTTATTAATGAAATTATACCATTCTTATCACCATAATTCATACCATCTATATCATCTATTATTATTACTATTTTCTTTGGTTTATTTGTAAACATACTGTAAACATTTGAATTGCTCAAATTTTGTGAACCTATATTATCTATTAGTGATTTATTTCTTATTATACTATTATCATAATAAATTACATCATAATTTAATTTTTTTAATAAATTTATAATAAATTTTGTTTTACCTATTCCACTATCACCATATATATATATACCTTTTTTATATTTTTCATCTTTATTAAAATTATTTAATATATTTTCTATATCAATTTCTATTTCATTCCTCTCCAATATATCATTTAACTTTATAGTTTCCATATTATTATTTTTTAATCTTATATTTCTATTATTTTTTTAATACAAATATAATTACGCAAACCATCTTTTATTTTTATTTTTTATATTTCTATTTGATTTATTACTATTACTATTGCTTTTATCATAATTTTTAAATTCTTTTGATACTTTTACACCATTTACCTTTATTATTTTATCTATATATACCAAAACGTTATTACTTTTATATTTTATAGATAATAAGTAACAAAAATCTACAAAGTTTTTAAATTTCATACTTTCAAATATTATTGGTTTTTTTAATATATAATTACTTGTATCATTTTTTAACTTATATTCTATTATATTTTTTATCATCATTAATAAATCATTTTTTAATAAAAATTTAATATAGTTTAAATTTTTTAATACATAACATTCATATACTCGAATTGATTTTAAATAATATAATAAAACTCTATTATTTATATAACCTATCCTTAAAAAATAAAATTTATTAAAATTATTTTTTGTTAAACTATATTTAACCCACGGTCTTATATATCCATAAATTATATTCATTATATCATCTGGTATTCGTTCTAAAAACTCTTCTCTCATATCACACTTATTATCTTTAAATATTTAATTATTTCATAAAATTTTATTATGTCCGCCTTCTTCTAATAATTTATTTAACGCACCTTTTATAATATCTTTTTCTTGTTTTAATAAATAAACTTCATTACTTAAATCGGTAACTAAATTATCTAATTCTTTTGTCGCCGCTACATTAAATGCAAAAATACTACCATAATCTAAACTATACAATTTATCAGTCATATTTTCACTGCCACCTTTTATTACAAATGATAAATCATTTATTAATAATACTTCTTGTGCTATAAAACCTGCTTCTTTTTTTATATTTAAGCTACTATCTATACTCTCAGATTTATTATATATTTTTGGCGTCAAATTTTTTATTATATCTAATCCATTTTCTATATTTTTTTTATCAAATTTTATTCTGTCATCTGAAAAATTTAAATACCCATTTGCTATTACATTACCTAATACGCTTAATTTTTCTGTTGGATCATTTGTTGCTATTCCAAAACTACCATCGGCAGTTAATCTCATTTTTTCCACATCATTTATTTTAAATTCTATATGTTGGCTTGGCGCTGCATTTATTATTGTTATTCCTGTTGCGCTTTGAAGCAATGCATAATTTGTAATATTTGTTTGATGTAAATGACTGAAACCGGCCCAATTACTACGACCTGTATATCCTAGTGCCGCTCTTCCTATATAATGTGTAGAATCTGTATCATATCCTGCTCTAAAAAGACCACTCACATCTAATTGTGATGATGGTATTTTACCAATACCCAAATAACCATTTTCATGAAATCGCGCCATTTCATCTTGATCTCCGATTGAAGGGGCAGATATTCCCCTACCTCCATTCATTGTAAATCTAATTGATTCTCCCTGTTTACAATTTATTATGGTTTCAGCACCATCCATTTGAGCAACGGCACAGTTACTAATATCTAACATATCTTTATGCCCAAATAAAGCTGTTTCTTTACCATTATTAATAGAAGAGCCTATCTTGCTGGTGCCTCCTTGTATATTACCGACGACTTCCAATTTTGCAGCAGGAGAATCTGTTCCTATTCCAACGCTGCCATCGGCAGTTATATTAAATCTCGTTTTAGCAGCATTTTTATCATATATTTTTAAAGATGTTCCTGATGTTTCTACACAATAAATCTGCAAACTACTTTGACTTTTAAAATCTATAGAACCACTTACTTCTAATTTACTATTAAATGATACGTCACCTAATACTTCTAATGTATTTTTTAAATAACTATTATTTAATACCACCAAATTTGACATTTCAACTATACCAAATGAACAATCATTTGCCTCTTGTAATACTAATAAGCCTACGCTTGTTAATTCACTACCATCTCCTATAAATTTTTCAGCTACTACATCACCAGATACATCTAATTTACCATTAAATGATACATCACCATAAACTTTTAAAAGATTTGATATATCTACTCTATTATTAAATGAAGCAGCTATAAATACTTCTAAATTCGATACTTCTATAAAACCGAATGAACAATCTTTTATCTCTTGTAATGCTAATGACCCCGTACCTCTTAATAATGTTCCATCACCAATAAATTTTTCTGCTGATATATTTCCAGATACATCTAAGTTTCTATTTATACTTACATCTTTAACCGCACAAATATTATTATTAAAATACGTCTTATAATTATCACTTGTATAAAAATTAATATCTGATCCCGACGCCTCTATATTTAATGTATTTGAATACGCATCATATCCAGATGTTACCGCTATATAAGAAGTATCTGTTATTAGTGATGGGTCATGATATATATTTGATGTATATAATCTCCACGGTCTTACTTGTGAATTAAATTCAGTATATACATTGTCTCTATGTCTTTGAATTAACTCGTCTGTCATATTTAAATAATTAATATATAATATTTTTAATATTTTAATTATTTAATTCGTTAATTATTTAATTCGTTAATTCGTTAATTCGTTAATTCGTTAATTCGTTAATTATTTATCCGATTATAATATTTGCGGATGCTACATTGTTACCCAAAGAGTTCACCCGCCCGTAATCGTACGATTTAGTCGAACCCTCGGGATCCCATGGGGTCACTATGTAAAACTTATTATACAGCTGTACATTTAAAGAAATCGAATGGGCCGAAGTACAGATGCAGGATGCAGATAAGAGAGAGCCATAGCAGAAGTTTATCAATTTATACTGTGTACCGTCAGTTCTAATGTGGTACGAACTAATTCAACAGTTCAGAGTTTATTCCAGTGGTTGCGGATAAACATAATCATTTGTGCGATCCGCAAGGATTACATTGTTGTCGTCTATTGCGTTGTACACTCGCACTTCGTCCACTGGATCCACGTCCACTGGATCCACGTCATCTACATTGGTTAGTACATTACCCGCTTTGTATTCCATCAACCATGCTTTGAATTGATTCACCTCGATATCAGATAGTTATTGTACGAGGCCACAATGCTGCAGAACCATACCCAGGGCTATTATAGTTATCCACTCCATCGAGTTCTTTTACAATTGTCCAATTTACTTCGTCATTACTCGCAACAATTATCGGATCGTACATTGTATGATTGTTTCTAGACATGTGAATGACCTTTCGGACATCCTTTGGTGACCCCAAGTCAACATACATAGCCGGGTGTTGGTATAAGCTCCAATTTGCCCTAGTGTGTATACCTTCAAAAGCCACCGGGTCGGTAGTATAATGGTAATTAGTGTAATTGTTAAAATATGGAGATGTTGTGGAATAAAAGGTAGGCACCCCATTTGTTACATTGGTAACATACTTGAAGTTTTCATCATTCAGTATCACATCGTTTTCATCATAGAATGTTGCCCATAAATACCGGTAGTTGTTGTTTGACCATAAACCATTTTTGGACCCAACTCCCCAATACCGGAACCCCAGGCTATTTACGGTTACTGTTCTATATGCATAACCCACCCTGCCTCTTTTATCTGTGACACTATACGTTATTGTATGTGAACCAACATCGGCGATGTTAGGTGGTATGACAATTTCCACATCGTTTATAGAGAGGAGGTGAGAGTAATCAAACTCGTCAGTTACACTTTCTACTCCGGGGTCAGAAAAAAGAACACCTTCGTCAATTGACATATCGACTTGACCATTCAATTTGTTCAATACAATTACCGGTTTAATGCTATCCGGAACATAACTGTAAGCTCGGCCACCAGCAAGGATTGCGTTATTGTCGTCTATCGCGTTATATACGCGCACTTGGCCAATTCGTAGTTCTGTTGCCCCAATTTCATAATTAGTAACACCTACAGCAAGCGTCATACCGTCACTGCTTAACGCTAGAGATAATCCGTATAGGTCGTCGGTTGCATTGCCAGTTAGAGTTGTGATATTATTCCATGCACCCTGATCCCAATGATATAATATTGCCTTGCCCGGTGGAGGTAGTAGTGATGGTAGTGGTGAAAGTGCAATCACCTGTTTGCGGCCCGCGTCAGGTAATAGTGCCCATGTATCAACTGGCTGCGTGCCCCACTGACCAATCACATTCCATGGTCCAGCTGGATCTGTCGCATAAACAATATTACCTGACGATGGCCAGCGATCCACCCAGAAGACAATCTCTGCATCAATTTGCGAACTATCAATTGCATTATTTGCCTTCAAATAAACCACTGGCTTGTTATTATTATACCAATAATTATTAAATTCAGCACCGCTGTATTGGAAGTAGCCGCCACTTGTAGCAAATGGATTACCCGGATTTTGATATGGTGTTACGAAAAACTCCACCGTTGCACCATTTATTATATTATTACCATTCTGTAGCACCTCAAAGTTGAGCACGGCCCAATCGCCGGTAGAATGGGCGGTATTTCCTGTCGGCGCTAGTCCAAAGTACGCGGGAGATCTCTCTGCCGCCACCGACTCGCCGGGTGCTCCTACTGCGAGAACATTACCGTCGCTGCTAAGTGAAAGTATAGATGCCAAAGAGTTAGCTAATTCTACCAACGGAACAGAACCCCGTTGATTCCAGACCTGGTCGGACGTGTACTCGTAGACACTCACTTGAGCAGAATTGTTTATAACGGTTGTAACGTTACCGAGCTGACTAATTACGGTAGTGTCCGCGCTACCCCATGATGCTCGAATAACCCATGGACCAGTCGGGTTCGCAGCCGAAACAATATGTCCAGAGGATGAGGACATACCAGCTGTAGAGCCTTGTTCAAGAGTCGACTCCAACTCTGTGCCATCGAGCGTAACGGTTGCCCTCTTCTGAACATAGAAGAGCGGTTGATTATTTGTCGCCCATTGTGTATCAAATCCAGCCCCCCAAGATATGTAACTCGCCGAGCCTCCCCCATCGTTTGGGGCAATATTACTGACAAATGCACCAGCAGCCCACACAAAGTACGGAACATAACCTGCTCCAGGCAAAACAACGCTTCCGTTTTGTGTAATCTGCCAGTCATCTAATCGCCACGAACCGTTTGACGTGGGCGTGGTTGGAGCCACTCCGAAATATGTGTGGTCAGTGACATCCAGCGGTACAACCCTATCGTGATTCGGTGACCCCACAGCGATAATCAAACCATCATCGCTCATCGCCACTCCGTGCCGAGCACCCAAATTATCGCCCGCATTCGCTCCGACGAGCAAGTCACCACCTGGCCTGGGTTGCCAATTGTCTGTTACATAATCGTACACGCTCACTTTGCCTACATCAGTTACACCCGCCCCATTCAACAGACTAGTTACTGTGGTGGTGACGGCGTTGTTCCATGATGCTCGTACGACCCACGAGCCAGCAGTCCCATCGGGAGAAGACACAATGTGTCCCGACTTCGCTATGTAATCAAGTTCGGCATTTGCTCCTTCGCGCTTGGGGGCTGGATAATGTCTTATATTTGACGTCAGGACTGTTCCGTCCAGTGGCTCGGTCCTCTGGACGTACAAGAGTGGTGTATAGTCAGGAGATGCGCCTACGCTTGATACATATGAGGCAGGCCATCCAACTCCATCTTGACCCACAACTCCAAAGGGATGTGTTTCAGATGTTGCACTGTTATATCCATACCCACTTGGTATAACGTTGTATGTGGCAACAGCATTGAGGTCATCCATGTGTGATCTTATGGATTCATTGGGCCACGAGTCGTCATTCAAGTGTGAGTAGGTAGCAAGGCCGGAAATCCCAAAGATGTTTACTCCGTTTTGCACAACCTCCCATCCTGTCAGACCCCACATTCCATGAGTACTTTCGGGATGGTTACCAGTGGGTACGATGCCAAAGTATATGTGATCTGCGTAAGGAGGTACTGCGTCGTGATTCGGCGACCCCACAGCGAGCGTGAGGCCGTTCGCGCTCATTGCGAGAGACGTTCCGGTCTTATCGTCTGCATTCACGCTGACGAGCAAGTCACCGCCTGGTCTGGGTTGCCAATTGTCTGTTACATAATCGTACACGCTCACTTTGCCTACATCGTTGTGATTCGGCGACCCCACAGCGAGCGTGAGGCCGTCCGCGCTCATTGTCAGGGCCCCGGCACTCTGGCCATCGATTATCGTACTATTGTTTAAGCCAGATATATCCGACCCGAGCTGTGTCCATGCTTCTGACACTGCGCCACTAGAAGGTTTCTCCCACACATTAACCTTGCCACCATTCTCATATGCTGAATTTCCCAGAGCTACTTTTGTGCCATCGTCACTTATAACAACTGTCAATGGTGGTAGTGATGACGACGGTGAAATTTTATATCCTGAACCCGATGGTGTAGGACTAACACTAGTAAGAGGAACATCTAATAACCAACTATTACGAACAACCCAGGGACCACTAGGAGAAGATGCTGATACAAAATTTCCTGATAACGGAGTATGATCGTGATCATACTGTATTAGTTCAAATATCAAGGGTGTTCCGTCAATAGTTGCATTTGTCTCTACGTACCATAATGGCGTATTAACGTCGAGATATACTGGATTATTAGCGCCACCATATTGCCAGCCCCATGTTGAGCTGCTATGGATATTAATAACCGATGTATCCCAAGTAACATTATTATTATTATTTGGATCAAAATAGATAATGTCAACACCAGATTGTGTTATTTTAAATCTGTAAAATGCCCAAGCACCCTGAACAGATGATCCAGTTGGTATAACACCAAAATATTTGTGATCCACGTGATCTGTCGAAACGAAGCCACCGTCAATGGGAGCACCCCACTGTGTCCAAGTAATCCTGTCGTCTGTAGTGTAGACTTTCGTGTCGGCAGTACCAGTAGCCACGAGAGTTTTACCGTCTTTACTCATGGCAATCGAGTTGCCAAATAATTCGTTTTCTATAGAACCATTTATCTGTTTTGCCAATGAGTAACTTTGAACAAGTGGTACCAACTGTGTCGTAGATAGTAACGGCGCTACATAATTAATACTGCGACCAGCAAGGATTGCGTTATAATTATCCACGGCGTTATATACGCGAACTTGGCCAATATCGTCGGCCACTCCGTCGTGATTCGGCGACCCCACAGCAAGCGCCATACCGTCGCTGCTTAACGCTATCGATAATCCATCCATGTCATCATTTGCATTGCCAGTTAGAGTTGTGATATTATTCCATGAACTATCGTCCCAATAATATAATATCGCCTTGCCTTGTTCCCATGGTACTCCTACGGCGAGAACATTACCGTCGCTGCTAAGTGAAACAATCGGGGTGAATTCGGTGTCACTGTTAACCAATGCTGGCAATGGAGGAACAGAACCCCGTTGATTCCAGACCTGACCGGACGTGTACTCGTACACACTCACTTGAGGAGAATTGTTTGTCACGGTTGTAGCGATAATCAACCCATCATCGCTCATCGCCACGCTGCGCCGAGCACCCACATTATCGCCCGCATTCGCTCCGACGAGCAAGTCACCACCTGGCCTGGGTACCCAACCATTGACACTCGACGCTATGTAATCGTACACGCGCACCTGACCAACATCAGCATACGTTGTAATTCCACCATTCAAGAGACTAATTTCACTGAATGTTTGATAGTTAGTTACAATGCTAGTTTGAGTCCATGATGCTCGTACGACCCACGAGCCAACAGTCCCATCGGGAGAAGACACAATGTGTCCCGAGTCCGCTACGTCCCAAATGTGGGGATATTGTCTTAGATTTGACGTCAGCTGTGATCCGTCCGGTGGCACGGTTGCCTCTAAGTACACGAGTGGTGTATAGTTAGGAGCACCCGTGATTGATGCATAGCCAGCATTGAATCCAATTCCATCAGTGCCAGTGCCACTCCAGGATGGTGTAACGTTGGTGACCATGCCGCTAATGATGTCTTGCAAGTGTATGTTTTGGGGGTCAGCAAGGCCTGTAAAACCAAAGATGTTTACTCCGTTTTGTAGAATCTCCCATCCTGTGAAACTCCACGCTCCATGGGCGCTTGAGGAATGGTTAGCAGTGGGTGTGATGCCATAGTATATGTGATCAAGGTAAAGGGCGTCTACGGAATCGTGATTCGGCGACCCCACAGCGAGCGTGAGGCCGTCCGCGCTCATTGCAAGAGACGTTCCGGTCTTATCGTCTGCATTCACGCCGACAAGCAAGTCACCGCCTGGTCTGGGTTGCCAATTGTCTGTTACATAATCGTACACGCTCACTTTGCCTACATCGTTTACAATCGTTGTGGTTAGCATTGTAGTTAGTAATTCAACCTGTACATCTGGCCACCCCACGTCACTTGGCGGCCACGACCCCCTAACAACCCATTCCACCCCGTCAGCAGATGAAAGAAAGTGTCCTGCCACTGCACCATGTGTAGCGTCGTAATTAAAGATTGTGGCGGTCAATGCGGCCCCTGTGACTTCAAGTTCGGTCTGAAGGTAGAAGAGTGGTAAATAAGGTTCATCACCTAACCAACGCCACGGTTGTGAAGGGTGGTATTGCCAACCCCACCCTGCCTTGTTGTTATAAGGTAATGACCAAGTGAGATTGCCTGTAGTTGTGCTATCGCTTTGCCCATCCGCCATCTTGACAAGATCAACACCTGATTGTACAATTTTGAAAGTGTTAAATGCCCAGAAATCATTACCAGAAGACCCGGTTGGCACAACGCCAAAATACGTATGGTTAGAGAAATTGACATCTACTTGAGTAACTGTGTCGTGATTAGGCGAGCCCACAGCGAGCGTGAGGCCGTCCGCGCTCATTGTCAGGGGCGGGCTGTTCGTACTATTGTTTGCGTCAACTTGGGGATCCTTGAAATAGTACCCATATATCAAAGGCTCATCATGGCCCTCGGTAAGGGTGATCACATCCCCTGCGTTAGCAGTAAATTGTATCGTTTTTTGTAATGAATTATTGTCTTCATCTGAAACAAAGAGTTCTTGATCATTCAATAAAAATCTGGTATTGCTTCCCCACGCCAAATATACTCCTGTATCTCTATGGTAAGTTGAACTACCTACTATAAATGTATATATACCAGTTGCTGATAAAGTAAGGGTTATTTTTCCTATTTCAGCGCCGCCGCGGAAGAAGGCAAATGCATTGGGACTCCGGGAATCCCACCATGGTTCTGCTGCATAATCCCAGCTTCCAGTTGTGTACCCAGGGATAGTTTCCGTATTGTCAGTCCATTCACTGAATCCCGATGTTGTTGGTTTGGCGTAATTCACACCAGAAAAACTAAACCCGGCATCAAGCAACTTCTGGTACGATGATAAATCAGTATAAACTGCAGGAGTTTCAGGTATGCCCCAACCGTCTCCAGATATATCCGACCCGAGCTGTGTCCATGCTTCTGACACCGCGCTACTAGAAGGTTTCTCCCACACATTAAGCTTGCCACCAAGTGCTGAATTTCCCAGAGCTACTTTTGTGCCATCGTCACTTATAACAACTGTCGATGGTGCTAGTGATGACGAAACGAAGCCACCGTCAATGGGAGCACCCCACTGTGTCCAAGTAATCCTGTCGTCTGTAGTGTAGACTTTCGTTTCGGAAGTACCAGTAGCCGCGAGAGTTTTACCGTCTTTACTCATGGCAATCGAGTTGCCAAAAAGTTCGTTTTCTATAGAACCATTTATCTGTTCTGCTAATGAGTAGGTTTGAATGAGTGGTGCCAATTGTCTAGTAGTGAGGGCCGATATCTGACTCACCTGCAGTGCCACAATTGGAACTTGAATGACAGTAATCCCTCCTAATGCATTAGAAGCGGTAATCGTGGTGGCTAATCCGCTAGTAAGACGAGATAAAATATCGGCAGCATCATCCACATCCACCGCCTTGATGCTGAAATTAATTATGACCGACCCCGAAGAAATACCTGTAATGCTCACGTCTTCTGGTGCAACGCCAGCAAGCGTCGCCATTAATGCCTCTACTTCAGTTATTCTCGACGCATTGTAGTCTGCGACATCGCCTTCCGCGTGTACGGTAGTTTCAAGAGTAATTACATTTACATCACTAGACGAGTTTACCACGATAACGTTTCGCGTCACAGGTATCGCGTCGCCTTCACCATTATTGGCGTTATATGTTATCGTGTAATTCCCGGCAGTACTGAGGTTCACATCACTGGAGGATGTAAGAGTGTAACCGATTGAAGCCGTTGCACCAATATCTATATAGCTCGCGCCAGAGTCTACAGTAACTTGTACGGCCATATTTCCATTGAGTTTAATTATTGGTTCTGTATTATCTCTAAATTCTACATATCTATATGCTCTTCCAGTATTATTATTTGATTTTTTTGTAACTTTATAAGTAAATAAATATATCCCCTCGTTAGATATATCTACATCGGTAGAAAGTTCGGCAGATTCATTGCTTACTATTGTATGTGTTGCAGTAGTAATATTTTTAACATCTCGTAATACATCATACTCGGCCGAGCCTAACACATTTTTATAATAATCTATTACACTTATAAAACCTGGATCATCAAATTTAATTCCACCAGTAATATCGGTTTCATATATTATCATATTGCTATCCAATGTAATTTGTAATGGTGGATTTTCTAATAATTGCTCAAATAGGTATGTGGCAGCCGTGTTATCAAAACTATAATTACCAGGTTCAAATATCTTCCAGTATAATTTATCATTATACCACGCGCTATTATCCGGAATGTTATCATAAATAATCATGGATGCATCTATATTTAAATTAGTCCAATTAGTTACATTTATGTGATAATCAGCATTGGAAGAATTAGACCATATTAACCATACCTTTGTCCGTCTCGATAAAGTAACAAATGCAGGTGTGGTTGACATAAATTCGGTTGAACCAATTATAGGAAATGTTATTCCGGTAGAAACAAAACCAGGCTCATTATAATAAAACTGTTCGGCTATATTGGATGGTGTATTTAGTTGCGTTTTATTATGTACTTCAGTTAATGTATTACCATTCCACTTTACAGAGAAAGGAATATGTGTTTCGTAATCTTCGAACAAATAGAAGCCAGTTTTATTATCAAATGTATAATTACCAGGTAAATATGTTGCTGTGCGTAACTTTATATTATTTATATCACCTATTAATTTCAAATCTTCTCTGTAATAATTTACATATACCAGCGACGCGTCCGCCCCCGAACTCATATTTACTCCATAATCGTTTTGCAAGTTTTTAACTTCGTCGTCTGTTAATCCACCGCTCCAAACACCTATATCTTTTAAATGTCCTCGGTGATAAGAAGAATTGCTATTACTACCAATAGTTGATAACGCTGTTAAATCACTTGTAAAAGTACCGTCTGCATAATCGTTTTCACCTATTAAATTACCGTCTACATAGAACTTTATTACATTTGCTTTTTTGGAGACCACGTAAAAACGCCATTCATTTACCAACGCATTATATAATATTGAAGATACTACTCCTGTATCAGTCGTAGATGTATTAATATCAATGCTGTCTGTCACTTCCTGGTATATCATAATGGGCGAGGGTTGCGATAACTGCTTAAAGTGTGGGGGGTGAACCGCTCCTGAGAAAGTGGCTCTTATTAGCCATGGACCATCTGGTGACTCAGCGGAGACAATAAACCCGCTTCGCGGCACGTAGTCGAGCGAGTAATGCCCAACCTCTGCCTCTAATACGGTTCCGTCAAGGGTACCAGTTATTTCTATAGAGAAAACGGGCTGAGGTCCAATTTGCCCGTTTGTATTGAGTTCTCCGTTTAGATTGTTATTCCAGTAATTCGCCCAATCCCAACCCGACGGGTTACCATACTGGGAGGACGGCGGCGGTGAATACTGCCAGTTTAAAGAACTACTAGTTATGGGAGGGTTGTGCTGTGGCGTTTGTTCCTGATTCCATATCCATTGACTGGGATCATTACCTTGTCCCACTATGGCGGAACCTATTTTATTACCGCCTTGCCGTATGTAAAAGAATTTAAATGCCCAATAGTTCCAGGTTGTTCCATCAGACGTGGGCGCCACGCCGAAGTATCTATGAGTTGAAATATCGGTACCTGCTTTTAAAACCGCGCCGCTTTTATTCACCGAATTAATTGAAAATCCGCCTATATTGATAAATGTGGAATCGGATGTATCTGTCGAGTATACCGATGCAGCAATTGTCATGTCTTGTGATGCATTAGTTAATTCACTTGGGGTTGCAAAAGTAACCGCGTCATTATCTTCTGACATGGTTAATATATTCGAACCCTGATAAGTTATATTTGAATTAACTTTGTCCCATCCAGTGGTTGGTATATCGTTTGATACATCTAACATCCACGCTTTTGTTTTCTTATTAAATGTTACATTATTAATATCGCGCCCAGCATCACTTGTTCCCACTATATTACCACTCGTTAAATCAATACCATATTTTAACAAATTATTCTCATTATATCTATATTTTATTCCGCTAGAATCTGACAATACTATAGAAGAAGCCGGCGTCTCGCTATATGTAAGAACCGTGTCTCTATTAACTATATTTAGTGGATTGGCGTTTGTTCCTCCTGTTTCTACCCATGCTACATTCATATCTATGTCTTCTTCCTTCTGGAATAAATAAATACCACTCGTGTTATCTATATTATCATATCTTCCTGCGGAAAATCTTTTTAACCAAAGTTGCATATAACTAACACCACTTGCATTGTTTATTAAATTTTCACTTGAAAGTAATTGCCAACCATCGCTATTATCTATAAACAATAGTGGGTCATTCACGTCATCTGGATATTTAAGTAGGAATATTTTTGTAGCATCATTTAGAATTATACTATTGGTCGGTGGTTCGCCTGGATAGCCCTTACTAATAAAATTTGTTCCTATTATTGGTAAATCCATATAGTTTGATAGTTCTGCTGTATTTAAAGTTAACCCTAACCCGCCATATGACCATACTAGCGATGTCGTATTATTTAAATTACTAGCCATGTCACCGTCTATCGCTCCCCCGCTAATTTCATATATTGGTGTATCGTCGCTTAATATTTGTGGTAATTGAGAACCATTCCAAAATACAGAATATTCAAGAGAAGATATAAGTTTAACCTCAATTTCTAATATTGGTGATTGAGGCGTTAAGCTAGTCGCCCCCCATTCTCCGCGAACACTCCATGGACCATATGGACTCGACGATGAAACAACCAATCCATTATTTGGTGTGTCGGATGACCTAATTTTAGAAACCATTTCCGTATGACTTAATGTTTCTTCTGTTTTCCGGTAAAACAGAGGTTTTTTGTTATTTTCCCAGTAGGTTTGCCAGTTAGTGATGGACGGATATTCTATAAAATGATTCGCGTTTATATCAGAACTGTCGTTCATAAAGTTTGGAGGGGAGGATGATGCGTAGAATGTTATTCCCGATAACTCTACATATTCTATTGAATCATCGTCAACAATATCAATATTATTATCTACTATAGTTATCTCTATTGGTGCCCAGTCCCCACCTATAGAAGTGGCTGTGGGAGCCCACCCAAAGTAATTATGATCTTCATATAATGGATCAACTACATTTATTGTTCTTGAAACGCTGGCTAGATTACCGGCAGCATCTGATATATCATAATGTATAGTGTATTCACCTAATTCTGCAGTATTAATTGCTGTCGGTATTCTAGTTGTTACATTTCCTATTGGTATTGTTCCGTCATTATTATCAATTACACTTAATACGCCCGGGTCATTATAAGTAGAATTTCTAAGAATATGTATATTTCCACCACTTAATGTAATTACTGGCGCAGTTACATCTGAGATAACCTCAATAATTCTATTTACGCTTCCATCGTTACCAAAAGAATCTTCTTTTACATAGTAAATTGTAAAATTTCTACTAGTGTCTGCGCCTATATTCGTAATGGTGTTTATATCCATAATGACTCCGTCTGCATTTGTAACTACAATATTCTCCAAATCAAGAATGCCATCGTTAAAATCTTCTATCTTCTTTATCTCGTCTGCCCACGCTATAAAAGACGCATCCTTAAATAATATAACAGGACCAGGCCCGCTTAAATCAAAAACTGGTCCAGTAGTATCTTCTACTGTAACTGTTCTAAAAGCAGTAGCAAGATTACCTGCGGCATCTGATATATCATAATATATAGTATATGTATTAGAAAGATCGGTTCCGGTAATTTTTTCGTTTGTAAAATTGTTTAAATCCATGGTTACTTCGTTTTTTTTTATTGAGATAGCAACATTATTCGATGTCATATCGCCGTCGTCATTATCTATTATACTATAAATGCCCGGATCAACCCATGATGATTGTTGTGAAATTGTCATTGTAGTTTCGCCTGATAATGTAATTATAGGGGGCTCAATATCTAGACCCCTTACGTATTTAATTACTATTTTTTTAGATTGTCCCAAATAATCTCTTGCTCTTGTAGTGTAATAAATTTCACGATTTATTGGAATATTACTACGCGCCCATCTATTATCAACTACATAATTATTTCCAGCAGCAATACATAACTCCTGTATTGTTTTGGCTGTATTTGATGAATTATCACTCCATAATTCTGTATATGATAAATCTCCCAGACCAGGATTTGAGTTATTATCGTTTAATGTTACGTATCCTATAGCGGATATATCAATATTAGAATGGCCTTTTTGAACCGCCAGCGAAATGTCTGTAGTTACAGTATTTATATTATTAATAGTACTTGGGGTAATTTCAATAAATTCACCACTTATGTTAAAAGTGGGTCGTGGTGGGGCAGTATAATTATTGCCAGTAGTGTTAATTAAATGCATACATATATCCGTTGCTGTGTTTGGTAATGAATCTTCGGGATAAAATGACATAGCGGTAATAACTCTACCTGAATCAGTAACGGTTATATCAAATGGAAGATTTTTATAATCTCCTACATTATTAATAATTTCGCTTGTGATAACCTTAAATCCATATTTTGTTTTATCATATATTCTATAATTGGTATGAATATTTAATGCATCAGTATCATCGCTTTCGGTAAAATAAACTTCTGATACATTTACAGTATATGGTTCATCTACATGTAAATACTTTGTATTATCGCTGTTTCTAAATACAAATGCGAATCGCCCCTTTGTATATATATGATCATCTATGTTAGCGCTTTCCACGCTTTGTTTTGGTAGTCTGTAAACTTTAAGTGAATGTGTATATGCCGCTGTAATAGTATTGTCTGTGTTAGTATTGTCCGTGTTAGTATTACCCGTGTTTGTATTACCCGTGTTTGTATTAGCATTGCCATAAGTGATTTCTTTTGTTTCTATGTTATAATATAATACTTTTGCTTGTGTGTTTTCATTTATACCATCTACTTTTAGACCATTTTTAACTTCAATATTCTCAGTTACGGTTAAAGCGTTGGCTGTTAATCTACCAGTCATCACCATATGCCCTGTATCACCATAAGCTAATATTCCGGTATTTGATATACCATTATTCATATTTTTTAATTCCATGGATGTAAATGATGCACCTGTCGAAGCAGTTATTACGGTGCGATCAACTCCACTGAAAGTCGCAGCTTTAATTATACCAGATGTACCCGTGTCAATATTAAAATTTGACATTTTTACACCCTCAATAGTTACACCATTTTGTAGTGTATTGTTATTAATCGTATCTACTGTTAATTCACCCAATAAATCCATATTTCCGGTCTCGCCATAAGCTAATATACGGGCGATATCATTCGGCTGTTTTAATTCCATGGATGTAAATGATGCACCCGCCGAAGCGGTTATTACGGTGTGACTGCCTACATTGAAATTGTTAGCAGTAACTGTACTATTTGAACCAGCCACGATACTACCATTTAACATTTTTACACCATCAATAGTTACACCATTTTGTAGTGTATTGTTATTAATCGTATCTACTGTTAATTCACCCAATAAATCCATATTTCCAGTCTCGCCATAAGCTAATATACGAGCGATATCATTCGGCTGTTTTAATTCCATGGATGTAAATGATGCACCCGCCGAAGCGGTTATTACGGTGTGACTGCCTACATTGAAATTGTTAGCAGTAACTGTACTATTTGAACCAGCCACGATACTACCATTTAACATTTTTACACCATCAATAGTTACACCATTTTGTAGTGTATTGTTATTAATCGTATCTACTTTTAATATACCGTCTAATGTTAAATTACGTATCGTATCCGCGTCATTATTGGAATCCAATACTAATGCGTTTGATAATATTGAATTACTAATTAGTATTTTTCCCCCCATAAGTGCGTGATTTTCACATTGGTAATATAAAGTACTAATTGTTTGTGGTGTAATAAAAATCTCTGTATAACTTTCCAAGCTGCCCGGTGATAAATTATATCTAACGTTTGTTTCATATACAGTTGTCTTTTCTGCGTCCTCATAAAACTTCATAGGATGATTAAGATTAGTATCATTATCTTGTTTAAATTTATAAGTTCTACCAACCTGAAATAATAATGTAGGCGATTCTAATAAATCATTTATAAAATAACCGCTTGATGAACCTATATTGTAATATTGATGAATCGCCGTTTTTGCTTTCACGGATACATTATATTCTACCAATGATATATCACCAATTAATGTTCCCCTTAATTCTAAACTCCCCCCAACGGTTTTAAGTACAGGCTTTACTTCTCCCTCTATATCTGTGCCCATGTATAAAGTACTACTGCTCAAATATATATCTCTTATTTGCATATCGGGACTTCCTATATCATATTGTTTGTTTTGCGTAGGTATAATATGACCCCCTAAATTTATATTATTTGTACTTATATCTCCTAATACATCAATATTTGTTGCTCTTAATATCCCAGTTGTTATTCCAGCAGCAGATAAATCGATATTGGATTCCCAAATATCACCATCTACATATTTGAATGTTTTATTTCCCGATATCTCTATGCCGGAACCATATGTTTGTGTTTGATCTGTTGCATTTGAAGCTAATAATATTGTGTGGTCACTAATATCTATTCTAGATGAATTTATTATAGTTGTATTACCATCTATTTGTAACCCGCCTTTTATAATAACAAGTCCGGTATTATCTCCTACACCAGCCGGATCTATTATTAATGTTGATGGTCCGTTAATTTGCCCTGTCGTTGTTAAATCGGCACATGTTATATCCGATGAAGTAATTGTCCCCAATACGTTTAGATTATTTCCTATACGAACGTCCCCGTTTAATGATGTGTCTCCGTGTACCTGTAATGATAAATCACATGTTATATCCGATGAAGTAATTGTCCCCAATACGTTTAGATTATTTCCTACACGAACGTCCCCGTTTAATGATGTGTCTCCATGTACCTGTAATGATAAATCACATGTTATATCATGAGATACTTTTAGATTCTTTCCTATATCAACGTCGCTGTTTAATGATGCGTCTCCGTGTACCTGTAATGATAAATCACATGTAATATCCTGAGATACTTTTAGATTCTTTCCTATATAAACGTCCTGGTTTAATGATGTGTCTCCGTCTACCTGTAATGATAAATCACATGTAATATTATGAGATACTTTTAGATTCTTTCCTATATCAACGTCGCCGTTTAATGATGCGTCTCCGTGTACCTGTAATGATAAATCACATGTAATAGACTGAGATACTAATAAATTTTGATGCATACTAACATCTTCTAAAACTGATAAAGTTCCACTAATATCACTGTTATTACCTAATAACAATCTACCAGTAACGCTTTCTATTTTATCTATATAAAACTGCCAATCTTTGAGCTTATTAAATCTTAAACTCATATATATTATAAAATAAGCATTTAATTTAATTTTTTTATTTAAATTTATATTTTTTATTTTAATTTATAGTAATTTATATTTATAGTAATTAATAAATATAAATTTTATTACGGTATTAGCTTGTAAATGAGTCTAATTCTAAGAAGAAGTCTAATATGTTATATAAATCTTTTCCTTTTATATTAATATTTTCACCGCTCAATGTTATTGCGCTTAATAGATTAAACCCGCCGATATCTTTATTATCATCTACAACAACTGCTTTTGAGGATGATACTGAACCATCTGATATATTATCTATTTTTTCTAATTCTGCCTCAGTTATATTTGCTGAACCTATCACAAATGAACTCCCAGTTATTGAACCATTTACTATTATTGAACCCGATACTGTTAAATTGTTACTTACATCTAAATTTCTATTTACACTTATATCCAACCCTTTTATTGAACCTGATGTTGTAATATTTCTTATTCCTGATATATCTACGTTTGAATCTACTACCAACGCTTTTGATGCTGATGCTATTCCTAGTGTGGCAGATAATAATGTTGTGTTAGCATTTATTTCTGTAAAATGAGCCGCTGATGTATCTAGTAAACTTTGTAAACTTAAATCAATATTTGTTGCTCTTAATATAGTCGTTGTTATTCCTCGGGCTGATAAATCTATATTTGATTCCCAAACATCGCCATTTACATATTTAAATGTTTTATTTCCGGATACTTCTATTCCCGCCCCATATGTTTGTGATTGATTTGTAGCACTACTTGATAATAATATTCTATGATCACTTATATCTAAAGTTGATGAATTTATTATTGTGCTTGACCCGTCAATTTGTAATCCACCGCGTATTACTACTAGACCTGTATTATCACCTATGCCGGCTGGATCTATTATTAATGTTGATGGACCGTTTATTTGTCCTGTAGTTGTTATTGTACCACATCCAAATGAACCTGTTGCTGTTATATTTCTCAATCCTGCTATATCCACATTTCCATCTACTACTAGTGCTTTTGATGCCGCCGCTGTTCCGGGTGTTATTCCATCTATTGTTTCTAATTCTGTTTCGCTTATATTTGCTGAACCTATCACAAATGAACCACCTGTTATGGAACCATTTGCTATTATTGAACCCGATACTGTTAAATTATCACTTACATCTAAATTTCTATTTACACTTATATCTAATGCTTTTATTGTTGTTGATGCTGTAATTGTTCCAGTCACCCCAATTCCTGAATTATCAACTAGCACTGTTTCACCTCCATTTATACCTAATCTTACTTTTTTTTCTGTAGGTGCATTTAAAAATACACCTCCGTTAATATCCTGTTTCATTGCATAATTTGTATCACTTGCATGGTCTCTATGTGCAAAGCCTGCCATATGAACCGTGCTTCCAAGATAACCTATCGCTGCTTTACCAATATAATGTTTTAAATCAGAATTGCCAACATCAAGAACACCAGTAGATGTTATATTTCTTATTCCTGATATATTCAGATTTGAATCTAATACCAATGCTTTTGATGCCGCCGCTGTTCCTGGCGTTATTCCATCTATTGTTTCTAATTCTGCTTCGCTTATATTTGCTGAACCTATTGCAAATGAACTACCTGTTATTGAACCACTTGATATTATTGAATTTGCTGTTATATTTACATTTGAAATATCTCCACTATCTATATTTACATTTGAAATAAATTGATTATTTGCATTCATCGCGCCATCTAATGTTGCTATTGTAATTGTACCATTTATAGTTACCCCAGTTAAATTACCACTTACAATATTTACATTTGTCATTGCCTGTGTGTTACAATTCATAGCGCCTAATAAGTTAGAAATTGTAATTCCGGAAATTGTTCCACCGCCTATTGAATCTCCACTTAGTTGATTCGGTGCAAATATTATATTCGCTGCTTGTAAATCTAATAAAGAATCTGGAGTAAATACTATATTTCCCAATGTTCCTGCTACATCATTTATTATTCCTCCACTCAAATTTACATTCGTCATTAATTGATTGCAAAAATCTATTGGTCCATGTATTTCCGATATTGTTATATTATCTATTGTTCCACCATTTATCTTATCTCCACTTATTTCATTATCTTTCAATATTAAATTTGAACCTGATAAATCTATTGTTTTTCCTAACATAAATATATCACTGTTTGAAATTGATATATAATTCACTATTCCGCCGCTTATATTTACATTACTCATTAATTCTGTGTTACAATTCATTGAACCGCCTAATTTTGATATACTTATATCATCTATTGTTCCTCCATTTATTTTATCACCGCTTATTTGATGATTACGAAATACAAGTGTTGCCAAGCTAAAATCTACTATCATATTGTTACTTATGCAAGTTATACTATCATTATCAACTATAAACATATTATTTGATATTGTAATTGAGTTTAATATTCCTCCGCTTATATTTACATTTGACATTTGTTCATTATTACAATCCATTTTTCCGCCTAATTTTGAAATACTTATATCATGTATTGTTCCTCCATTTATTTTATCACCGCTTATTTGATTATCTTTTAATATTAATGTTGCTTCACTTATATCTATTATATTATTTGATGTTAATACTATATCACATTTAACAATTGATAAATTGTCTAATGCACCATTATTTATTTGTATATTTGTTAATAATTGATTGTTACAATCTAATGGACCGGTTAATTTTGATATTGTTATTTCGTCTATTGTTCCTCCATTTATTTTATCACCACTTATTTGCTTATCTCTTAATATTAATGAACCCAAACTAATATCTAAAGTTTTGCCGCTTCCAATATTTATATTACCATCTTGTATATAAACATTTCTTTGGAATGATACATCTCCGTCTACTTTTAAGTGTTCACCAATAAATACATCAGAAATAAAAGTTGCATCTCTAGTAACATGTAATTCTTTTCCTACTAACAAATCTTCTTTTGCATTTAATGATGATAAATTTGTTAATCCTGATATATCTAATCCGCCGCCTATAGTTACACTATTATTTATTGATAGATCACTTATTATATCTCCTCTTCCACCTACTCTTAGATTTGTTGCGACTGTTACATTTCCATTTAAAGATGAATCATTATTTACTACTATACGTTTTACGATATCTACATTTTCTTGAAATGATACATCACCTGTTAATTTTATATCTGAAGTTCCTAATTGACCCAATACATCTAAATTTCCTAAAAATGATGCATCGGTACCAACTACTAATTTTTTTAATAAATGTACATTATTTCTCACTACTAAATCGTCCGCTATATCTACTATACCATTTAATGATACCTCACCATATACTACTAATCTATTATTTACATCTAATGATGAATTTAATGATACGTCGTTTGTTACATCCATTCTACTTAATAAATTTACATCTCCCAATGCATTAAATGTTTCTAATACATCTACCTTTATTAATGATATATCACCATTTATAGTCATTTCATTAACCGTTACTCTTTTACATACTATAGTTCCTGAGCCCATAGATAAATCATTATTTTGTGTATCTATTAAACCCGCTACTGTTAATGAAGCACAACTTATATCACTTGATGTTATTGTTCCGCTTATATTTATTTGTTCTCCATATATTAATTCTTTTGTTGATGTGTCATATTGCATTACATTTTTTTTTGTATCTACACTATATCTTATTGGGTCTACATATAATCCTGAACTATCAGCACTTAATGCTGTTCCTACTGCATTTAATATTATTGAATTTGTACTTTGTGATCTTTTACCCGCCGAATAACCTATTCCTATTGAATATGCTCCTTGATTTATATTACCGGCTTCATTTCCAATACCTATACTTCCTACTCCTTGATTAGTATTTCCTGACGCATAACCTATTGCTATACTTTTGGTTCCTTGATCACTATTACCTGCTGAATAACCTATTCCTATACTTCCTATTGATTGATAATTATTACCAGCCGTATTCCCTATTGCTATTGCATTTTCGGATTGATTTGTATAACCCGCATTTTTTCCAATTGAAATTCCATTTGCTCCTTGTGTATCGTATCCTGATTTTTCACCAATTGCTATTGAATTTTCACCTTGTTCTTGAGAACCCGACTCTGTTCCTATTGCTATTGCGTTTATATTTTGAGAATTTTCTCCTGATTTTGTTCCTATTGCTATTCCATATGTATTTTGAAAATTATTTCCTGCTAGACGTCCTATTGCTGTTGTATCATTTCCGCGATCAAGATGACCGGCATAACTACCAATTGCTATATTTACTGGATTTGTTGAATTTATATTTTTTCCAATTTCTATTGTATTTTCATTTACTATTATATTTGTTGCTGAAAAATCTCCGAATGTTACATTATTTGCTTGTAAATTACCTACTATAACTGTAGCACCATCTATTGTTATATTGCCACCTATAGTTAAATTTTCTAATATATCTACATTATTATTTAAAGATACATCACCATTTACAATTAATTTATTATTTACATTCAAATCATTTGAAATATCTACTGAAGAATTTAATGATATATCACTACTTACTATTAGTTTATTTCCTATTTTTACATTTAAATTTATTGATAAATCACCTACCACATTTAAATTTTCTGTTATATCTACATTTTTATTTAATGATACATCGCTTTTTACAAGTAATTTATTATTTACATTTAAATCGTTTGAAATATCTAGTGAAGAATTTAATGATACATCACTACCTATAATTACTTTATTTCCTATTTTTAAATTATTAGAAATATCTACTGAATTATTTAAAGATATATCTCCATTTACTACTAATCGATTTGATATATCAACATTTAAATTATAAGATGTATCTCCTGAAACTACTAAATTATTAATTTTAAATAAACCGGATATATCCACATTTGCATTTAAAGATACATCTCCTGAAACTACTAATTTTTTTATTAAATTTACATTATCTAATACATCTAATTTTTTATTTAATGATACATCTCCATTTACAATTAATTGAGAACTTATATCTACATTTGAATTTAAAGATACATTTCCATCTACATTTAAACTTTCACTTATATCTGTTGCTCCAACATTTAAATTTCTACTTATACTTACATTACTATCAAATGAACTATCATAATATACTGAAAAATTACCATCGTATATTAAAAAACTATTTGGATCTAAACCTAATTGAACATTTTTTGTAAAATATACATCATTATGAAATGATGTTAATTCTGTTGCTGTTCCAGTTCCAACATTTATTCCACCAGCAATAAATACGTTATTAGTAAAACTTGAATCTCCTACTGCTTGTAAACGAGATAAAATACTAGTAGAACCATTTATTTTTGACACGGGAACTCCAGCAATAAAATCGGCATGAATTATTCCAAACTGACTATTTATTATATTTGATACATCTAAATTTCTTCCTATTGCTACGTTATTATTTAAACAAGTATCATTTATTATCGTCAAATCTGTTGTTATTGTTTTACCATATACATCTAAATTTATCTGAAAAGAAACATCGCCATTTACATATAAATTTTCGGATATATCTGCTCTTCCATTTACTAATAAATTATTTGTTGAACTATCACCAAGTACTTCTAAATTTTCTTTTATATTTACATTTTTATTCAAACTCACATCACCATTAACTGTTAGTGACCCACCTATTGATGCATTTAAATTTATAGATGCATCTTCTACAATAACCGACCTTAAATTTATGCTTTCTTTTACAATTAAATTACCAAATATTTCTATATTTTTTGTTGGACCGACTATTAATTGTATATTATTTAAACTTGATTCTATTACTAAATTATTACTAGCATCTTCGGCCGACGATTCTTGAATATATTCAACGTCTAATTTAAATCTTTTATCGGTTCTATTAAATTGTTCGAGGATTGTATCTTTTTCACGTAATTCATTATACAAATTATTTCTATTACTTGCCATGTATAATATCTTATAATAAACAATATAAAATATTATTAGCCTTTTTTTTCTAATTTATGCTATTTTTAATGTTCCGCTATCATTATATACTTGTCCTGTTACTAATCCTATTGAACTTATAGGTAAATTCTCAAAAATTACTACTGTATTTGAAGCATTTGATATTTTCAAACTTGTTGATGCTATTGTTCCATCATTATCTGAACCTAATACATGAATGGAATATGATGGATCTATTGTATTTACACCTATTCTATTATTTAAAGTATCTATACATACTAAACTATTTGGTATTGGTTGAAAACTTCCCGTATTAATTGTTGCAAATGTTCCTATTAAATTATTTATTGATGAATTTATGTCCCCTGTTGTCATTACTTTACTTTATATTATATATTTAATTATTTATTTTTATTAATTATTTATTTTTATAAATTATTTATTTTTATAAATTATTTATTCTAGTTTCTAAATTTAATAATTTACTATTTAATGATTGAATTAATGTATTTTGATTTATTATTAAATTTTTTATATTTGATAAATTTATATCTGATACGTCTGGAGTTCCCTCTGACATATTATTTATTCTATTTGATAAATTTGATATATCATTTATATTATTACTTACTATTTTATCTAAGTCTTTTATTCCTGCTAATCCATATACAAATATATTATCATATAATAGATAATATGGTCTTTCTGTATCTCCTGTTATTACTGTAAAACTTAAATCATTTATTACATTCACTTCTTGGGCTATTAAACCTGCCTCTGTTATATATGATTCATTCAGTTGACCTCTATAATTTTCTCCTTTAAATGTTGTTGTTTTTTGATAAACTTGAGGTTCTAATTGTCTTATTATTTCTAATCCATTTATTATATTTTTTTCATTATGTTTAAAGCGATCATCTGAAGTAGGCGCTATTGTTCCTGTATATCTTATATTTCCTATAACCGATAATGATAAATCTACTACTAAATTTTGTGATATATTTACATCTCCACCTATATCTATATTATTTGTAAATGATACATCACCAGTTATACCCGATAAATCTATTGCATTACAAAATATATTTTCACAACTTATACCTTCTTCTAGTTTTATTCCTCTGCTAAAAGTCACAAAACTATTATCATAACTTATATCATATTGACTTATCACATTATTTTCATTATTCAAATATAGAAAATTTGTCTTTATCATTCCACTTATATCTATCTCTCTTGTTGGGTTAGCGGTTTGAACTCCTATTCTATTATTAACTGTATCTATACATACTACATTATTTAACTGGTCATCTGGTATTGATACTGAATTGGCTAAAGCATTTACACTTGTTATTACTTTACTCAAACTCATTAATTTATATTAATAATAATATATTTTATAAATTATTATTATTTACACAAAAAAGTATTTAAAGTTTTTCGGTAATAATTTATATAAAACATGTCTGAAGAACAATATCAGTTACCTCCTGCTTCTATTTGGTCTCATATATCTAAAATTGCTATTACCGAAGATAAACCTATAATGCTTGACTACTGGGTTGATTCACTTGAAAAAAAAGTTTTAATTGGTATTAGAGAAAATGAAGAAAAATTACTTGTTAAAAACGCAGAAGAATATACAAGTCCAATTGTCAAAATTTTTAAGGTTGATGAAGTATATATTATTTGCACTGAAAATTCTATTTATTTAGCATCTTCTAAAATTGATAAACGTCGTATTTCTTCTTAATATATTATTTATTCTATCATTTTTATATAATAAATAATGCTATAATTATTTTTATCATATTTTATTTCGCTTTTATAATTTATATTATTCTTTTTACATATTTGTCTTATTATAGTTAATAAATTATTATAACTATTTTCTCTTTGCAAATAAAAGTTCTTTGAACTTTTATATTTTTCCTTTAATTCATTTTTTAATAAATCTATTTGTTTATTATATTCATACTTTTTATAAATTTTTTTATCTAATATATAATATTTATTTTCTATTATACAATGTAATTTTAAAAAATTATATAAGATATCATTTGATATA
>Ga0209709_10000887_pt1 | contig 28052 bp, 26 predicted proteins | sample ArcticOcean_MG_C_2_FD_187435 | JGI IMG/M metagenome (GOLD analysis project Ga0209709, IMG submission 187435) | Marine microbial communities from western Arctic Ocean - ArcticOcean_MG_CB4_136 (SPAdes) (version 2) | ecosystem: Environmental > Aquatic > Marine > Oceanic | place: Arctic Ocean...
AATAAATATAAGTTGGTACTGTTGTCTCATCATCAAAACTATAAACAGTTTTGATAAATGTAGAGGTTATTGGTTGCTTAAAATAATCAGTATCGATTATTTTATTATCAGCCATGAACTCGACATACCTACCACCAATGATAATATCCTTTGTTGTAGGGCCAGTTACATGGATTTCATCTCCTACTAAAGTAACAGTGTAATCTTTTGAATTGCCGCTTGCATAGGAAACTCTGTCATCTCCTCCGCCCATATTAAGAATATTATCGCCACCATTAGCAAAAAATTTCTCATAATTTTCTGTGCCGTAAAAAGTGTCCCCAAAGCGAGTTCCATGTATTGTTTCAATTCCTGAAACATTATCTCTGGTTCCAAATCCATCTTCAGACCAACCTTCTTTTAAGTTAATTATTACACCTTGATTAGCGTTCCAAAGTGCATAACTTGTTTTTGTTCCAGAAATTGTATCCTCGCCTGGTCCTGTTACAATAGTGTGTTTGCTGGTAGCATTGGTAACAGTATCATTACCTTTTCCGGGATATATATTCCCTATATCAGAATCTAATTCTGATGCATCAATTATATCGTCTTCATCTGTTCCATTATAATCAGCCATAATTAAACCGGTTTACTCCCAATGACTGTCACACGCTCAACTCTTCGAGTTGCAGGCCAATAATCACCGGTGGCATAATGTTGGCATACTCTGTTATCCCAAAAGGCTATAGAATTTTCTTCCCATTTAAAACGACATTGATATTCAGGGATTGTAGATTGATTGTATAAGTAGTTAAGCATCAACCTTGAATCTTCATCGGAGAATCCTTCAATATGGGTTGTAAAGGCTACATTTACATATATAGATTTTTTTCCTGTATCGGGATGGGTTCTAACAACAGGATGCGTTGGCTTTGGAAACTTTTTGTTAAAAGCCTCTATTTCCTCAGGAGTCTTTCCTTGTTTCTCAAGCCTCTTTCGAAAAACTGCAAAGTCATGGACGGCATAAGTACCATCAATTTTTTCTTTAATTGCGTCAGGAAGATTTTCATAGGCTGACTCCATATTTGCAAACAAGGTATCACCTCCAACAGATGGAGTTTCCAACATTCTTAAGATTGATCCAAGGGATGGCTCTAAACGCCAAGTGACATCAGAATGCCAAGCATTTTCTTTTGGCTTATTTTTTTCATTATGGGTAATTCGAAGAACTTCTGGATGGTCATCTCTATTTGTACCAAGAGGCGCAAAAGGATGGATTTCTAATTCTCCAAAATATTGACCAAATCTTAGGTGTTCCTCGGTTGTAATATCTTGATCACGAAAAAAGATCACTTTGTATGTTAGTAGGGCATTATAAATATGATCTCTTTCCTCTTGAGAAAGATCTTTTCTTAAATCAATATCATGTATCTCAGCGCCAATAGTTGTAGAAAGACGTTTAATTGTAAAAGGGTGTTTTTCAGCTTCAAATTCTTCAGGCGAGAAGTGATTTAATTTTTTTAACATATCTGAGCCTTTATTATTGTTATAATTTTACACTAAGGGAAAATTATTTTTTCGTCACCCTCTTTCCATTGCGGGTATTTCATCATGATACTTTTGAAAAGGTCGGATTCAAGGAAATTATTTAACCACATTTTAATGTTCGGCTTGTCCAGCGAATCAAACCATTGCATGTCAGCAGCTCTAAATTGACGAACGAAAGGTAATATAGAAATATCTAAAGAAGAAATATTATTGTCATATAGAAATCTTGAATTGTTTAACTCTTTTTCAATTTCGTTAATAAAAGATAAACACTTCTCTTTATGGTGCTCGGGATCTTCATTTTCATATCTTTTGGAATACTTGTATCTATCAAGGTGATGTTTAAAGTCACCGTCGTTCATCTCTATAAACTCTTTTGATTTTTCTGCATCTGATGATCTTTTCCAATTAAATGGATCGTTTAAACTTAAAGCCCATTTAATTACATCTAAGCTTTCATCAATAACTTGATTGGGCGCCAATTGAAGAACCGGGACAGTTCCCTTCGATGATATATCAATCATAGATTGAGGTTTTTCACGAAGAAGAACTTCCCTTAATTCAACTTCTTGATTACTAATTTTAACGGCCATTCTTGCACGCATGGCGTATGGACATCTTCGAAAAGAGTAGAGAATTGGTTTATTTTTTTTGCTTTCCTCCAAGATGCTTTTTACCCCTTTGCTTTGCTAATTCAATTTGTTTTTGCCGTGATTCAAAACTTTCCTTCTTTTCCTGTGTAGTTTTATCATGGCAATAGACGCAACTAATACCCTCTTTATAATGTGTGTCTTGCATTTCCTCGTCTGTAATTGGCATTCTACACGCAAAACACATTTTATAGGAACCAACTTCAAGATTTTCTGTTAGACACACTCTTTGATCAAATACAAAGCATTCTCCCTCCCAGAGACTTTTAGAATTTTCTACTTCCTCTAAGTACTTTAGAATACCCCCTTGAAGATGAAATACTTCATTAAATCCTTCCTCTTTCATTAAAGAAGATGCTTTTTCGCATCTTATTCCTCCAGTACAAAACATTGCAATTTTTTTATTTTCATTGCCTTCTGTTTCCTTAAATTTTTTTACCCATCCAGGGAACTCTCGAAATGAGCTTGTCATAGGGTCGATTGCATTCTTAAATGAACCAATCTTTGTTTCATATTTATTCCTTGTATCAATCAAGACAATATTAGGGTCAGAAATAATAGCATTCCAATTCTCTGGCTTAACATAAGTGCCAGAAATTTTATTTGGGTTAATCTCAGGTCTGCCTATTGTAACGATTTCTTTTTTTGGCCTAACTTTCATTCTATGAAATGGCTGCTCGTTAGTTGTTGAGTATTTAATTTCAATATTTGAGAATCTCTTATCGCTCCTTAGGGATGATAGGACATTTTCTATCTCCTTTGGTTGAGCTGATATCGTTCCGTTTATTCCTTCGTGAGCAATTAGAATAGTACCCAGAATATTATTCTTATTGCATATTGCATATAGATCATCCTGAAGTGATTCAAGATTATGAATCTCAACAAATTTATATAATGTTGCTACTAAGATTTTATCATTAGTTATCATTTTTAATCTTTTAAAACATTTTTAGAATCTTTTCTTAAAAAAAATTAATTTTTTAATTTATTTATTAGATTCAATTATTTATTTTTTTTATTGCCTTATAACCTAATTTTGGTATATGAAGTATTCTAATGGAGTAAACAATATGCCTACAGGTAAAGTTAAATGGTTTAATGGTCGGAAAGGTTTCGGCTTTATTGAACCGGATGATGGTGAGAATGATGTCTTTGTTCATATTTCTGCTGTTAAGGATTCTGGTTTAGAAATTCTTAATGAAGGAGATAAGATGAGCTTTGACCTCGTTGAAAATAGAGGAAGACTGGGTGCAGAGAAATTATCAAAAGTTGATAATGATCAAGCATCTGAAATATCTGAATAATTTTCTAAATTATAATTTCTTTTTAAGTAAGTCCTAAGTGTATTTAAGAATTGCGAATTTGCATTTCTTTTCGATTGTTAGGTTTAAGTTTAACAAGATAACAATTATGAACTCTCTAGGAATTTTGTTTTTTTAAAAATGGTTAATTATTTAAAAGGAGAATATAATGCCAACAGGAACAGTTAAATGGTTTAATGCTAACAAAGGCTTCGGTTTTATCGAGCCTGATGATGGCCAAAATGATGTGTTCGTTCACGTTACTGCAGTTCAAGAGTCCGGTTTAGGAAATCTTGATGAAGGTGATAGAGTGAGCTTCGAACTCATTGAAAACAGAGGAAAAATGGCAGCTGCTGATCTTAAAGCAGCAGATGCTAAAGAAGAATCTTCTGAATAATTTTATTAATTTAAAATTTTAGATTAAGCCCATGATTTAAAGGTGTGTATTCATTTTTAATTCCTGGGCTTTTTTTTATGTTTTATCTGGCTACAAAAGTTATGATATTGTATTGACGTTTAGAGTTAAAGAATTTTGGTCCCTTAGCTCAGCTGGATAGAGCACTGGTCTTCGAAACCAGGTGTCAGAGGTTCGAATCCTCTAGGGACCGCCAAGAATATTGAGGTTAGGACTATGGATAAGCTACCATTACCGGATATAAACAACTCTCTATTAGAGATGATTGGTAATACACCACTTTTAGAAATAAAGAATATTGATGTTGGTGTATGCAGGTTGTTTGTTAAGATGGAGTCTCAAAATCCAGGGGGTTCTATTAAAGATAGGGTTGCGATTTCAATTATTGAGCAAGCTGAAAAGGATGGAATTTTAAAGCCCGGCGGAACAATTGTTGAGGCAACTGCCGGGAATACAGGAATTGGGCTTGCTTTAGTGGGAATCCTAAAGGGCTATAGAGTTGTTTTAGTTATTCCCGACAAAATGAGCCGTGAAAAAATATTACATTTGAAGGCAATGGGCACTGAAGTAGTCTTTACAAGGTCTGATGTATCCAAGGAAAATCCTGAATATTATCATAATATAGCTGAAAAAATAGTTAAGGAAACCCCCGGAGCATTTTACGCTAATCAGTTCGGTAATCCCGCAAATGCCTTAGCCCATGAAAAAACTACTGGACCTGAAATATGGAAACAAATGGATCACAATATCGATGCATTTGTTGCTGGCGTTGGTTCAGGCGGAACTTTATCGGGAGTTGGAAAATTTCTCAAAAGCGTTTCACCTAAAACACAAATCGTTGCTGCAGATCCTGAAGGTTCTATTATTTTCGATGCAGTTAAAAAGGGTTCGTATTCATACAGTGGAGGTTCATGGCTTGTTGAGGGCATAGGTGAGGATTTTATTCCTGATGTTTTGAATCTATCCTATATAGATGACGCGATAACAATCCCAGATCAAAAAGCTTTTGAAACTTTAGAGATTTTATTAAAAAAGGAAGGCATACTTGCTGGTTCATCGGCGGGAACTTTAGTTGCTGGAGCAATTGAGTGGTGTAGGGCACAAAAGGAACCTAAAAGAGTGGTTTCATTAATTTGTGATACTGGAAATAAATATCTTTCAAAAGCATTTGATGATGCCTGGTTAAGTAATAATGGCTTAAACAATAGAAACTTAAAAAATGACCTAAGCGATCTTATTGTTATGAGGGCTGATCAAAAACAGATTATTAGCGTAAAAGAGGATGACACCGTTTTGATAGCTTACAATAGGATGAGAAATTCAGATGTTTCTCAACTGCCCGTATTAGATAGCGATGAAATAGTAGGAACTATTACTGAGGATGAGATATTAAGGCATTGTACTGAAAATAAAGGTGGATTTTCTAGTCTCGTCAATGTAGCGATGTCTTCTGATCTTCATCAAATAGACTGTAATTCCTCAATAAGTGATCTTTCATCGCTTATTGACAAGAGTAACTTTGCTATAGTTATGGAAAATAATACTTTTATAGGAATTATAACAAAAGTTGATTTATTGGCATATTTAAAAAAGAATATTTAAGGGGTAAGTATGAGTAAAGATAAAAAAGGATTTGATACAAGAGCTATCCACGCAGGACAAAAAAATGATCCTGTAACAGGCGCCGTTATGACACCAATATATGCAACCTCAACATATGCTCAAGAGAGCCCAGGTGTTCATAAAGGGTATGAGTACTCGAGGACATCGAACCCTACTAGAAAGGCCTTAGAGGATTGTATTGCTAGTCTAGAAGGCGGAGATAAAGGCTTTGGATTTGCATCTGGAATGGCTACAACTTCAACCATTCTCGAACTATTAGATTCAGGTGATCATATAATTGCCTCTGATGATCTGTATGGAGGCACTTATAGATTGATGGAAGATGTAAGAAAAAGAACATCAGCCCTAGAATTTAGTTTTGTTGATTTTTCTAAAACCTCTAATATTGTAGATGCGGTTAAGCCTAATACAAAAATGCTTTGGTTAGAAACCCCATCAAACCCTCTTTTAAAAATTACTGATTTAGAAGAGGTATCTTCTGCAATTAATCAAAAAAATATCATTAAGGTTTGTGACAACACTTTTTCATCTCCTCGGATTCAGCAACCTCTTGAGCTAGGGTTTGATATTGTTATGCATTCAGCAACTAAATATATTGGAGGTCACTCTGATGTTGTTGCCGGGTTGGCGGTGACATCGAAGAGTCGATCCGACCTCTCAGAAAGGCTTGCGTATCTTATAAATGCAAGTGGAGGTATGCTAGGACCTTTTGATAGCTTTCTTCTCTTAAGAAGCTTAAAAACTCTATCAATAAGGATGCAAAAACATTCTGAAAACGCACAGCTTGTCGCCGAATTTCTTGAGGATCATGCATTGGTATCTAAGACAATATATCCCGGACTTAAAAGTCATCCAGAACATGATATTGCTAAAAAACAAATGAAATTATTTGGTGGAATGGTTACATTTATTGTTTCTGGCGGACTTCCGCATGCTAAAAAAGTATTGGAAAATTTAGAGGTTTTTACTTTAGCAGAAAGTCTGGGTGGTGCTGAAAGTTTAGCTGAACACCCCGCTATTATGACCCACGCATCTATTCCAAAAGAAACTCGTGAATCCCTAGGGATTGATGACGGACTTATCCGACTTTCTGTTGGCATTGAAACTGCCGAAGATTTAATAAATGATTTAAAGCAAGCTTTGGGGTAAATTTATTTTAATTTTACCTTAAAGGCATTGTACTTATAAACCCATCTAGACTTTATTAAAATAAATGGAATTAGGTGACTTAGAATGTATAGGCCTGAATAGATAATTAATTTTAAAATTGGATTTTGTAAGTGAAATAAACTTGTATTAAATTTTGAAGATTTTTGTAAATTATCAGAGCGTCTCTTTCTATTCCTTTGAAATTTTTCCAAGGCCTGTTGTGTATTGTTTTTAGATTCATCTATTGATCGAAATAAAACGATAGAATCCTCCATGGCTGCGTTAGCGCCTTGACCGTATGATGGTGACATTGGATGGGACGCATCACCAATAATAACGGCACGTTTAGAGATCCATCGAGGAAGAGGGCTTCTTTCAAATAAACCCCATTTATTTGGTTTTTCTATATTACTGATTATTTCTATTACAGTTTTATTCCATCCCTTAAAATCATTCTGTAATTCCTCTTTAGTACCTTCTTGATGCCAGGAGTTATCTTCCCATTTTTCTTTTTTTATCGTTCCTATAAAATTTAAGAATTTATTTTTTTTTATTGGGTAATGAACAAAATGAGAATTCCTTCCCATCCAAACAGTGGTCGACATCTCTCTTGTCGATTTAGAGAGTTTTTGAAGATCCACTAATCCCCTCCACGCAACAATCCCAGAAAATCTTACCTCAGATTCTGGTAGCATTATCTTTCTGACAGATGAATTAATCCCATCACACCCAACTATCATTGAGCCTTCTATAGTTTTTTGGTTATTAAAATATGCTAAAATTGAACTCTCTTTTTCAGAGTAACTTTCAAATGTATGGTCGGTAAAGATTACCCCTGGATTAATTGAAAATATTTCGGCCTTTAGGATATTAATAATATCTTTGCGTTGCATTTGAAGGAATGGATAATTAAAAAACTTCTCGCAGCTTTCATTTAAATTTTGTTTTGCAACTATTATGCCTTTTCGAAATGTCCTTAATTCAATTGAGGTCGGTTTACTGGCAAGGTTAGTGATTTTATCTTTTAGCCCTAAATTATATAATATTGCATTTCCATTGGGGCTAATGTTAATACCAGCACCCCTTTGATCAATTTCACTTTCTTTTTCAAACAAAAGGGTGTTATAGCCATTTTTTAATAAGGTGAGGCATAGTGTTAATCCACTAATACCAGCACCAATTATAATAATTGGTTTGTTTTCCATGTGGCTACCTATTTCTCATCAATATCTTTGAATGTGGATTTTGTCATCATGTGATAGTATTCAAATCCAAATCCAGGAAAATTATTTATTATTTTTCCTTCAGATGTCTTGTACCAACTAGCACAGCCTGCAGCCCAGACAGTTGTAGATAATCTCTTCTGAATATAATCATTGTATTCGGTCATAGATTTTTTCTTAACATCGATATATTTTAGATTCTTTCCTTTTAAGTGCTGGATACACTTAATAATGTATTTTATTTGTGCCTCAATCATAAAGATAATAGAAACATGTCCAGTATTAGTATTAGGTCCGTAACACATAAAAAAATTAGGAAAATCAGGCACCATAACGCCCCGATAAGCCTCTGCACCTTTTTGCCAAACACTTTCCAAGCTTTTATTGTCAAGACCGGTAATTTTTACTGGAGAAATAAATATATTAGCCTCAAACCCTGTTCCATAAATAATTACATCGATATTGTGTTTTTTTCCAGCCTTTGTGAGAATGGAATCACTGGTAAAACTGGAAATCAAATTTGTTTCAAGAAGAACATTCTCTCTTTCAAGCGCCGGATAAAAATCATTTGTTGGTATTACTCGCTTACACCCAACAGGGTAATCTGGTGTTAATTTTTTCTTTAAAGATTCTTCAGAAATTTGTTCGTCAAGTAACATTTTTTGACCTAATAGATACATTGACTTCATACTTTTAAGTTTAAATCCTGTTGTCAATCTAGAGACTATACCCTCCCAAATATTGAAGATTTTTTTTTCTTTCATTGAGAAGGCAAAATATAATCTTTCAGCCATTATATATTCATAAAATCTATATAATCTTCCAATAAAAGGTATATTACGGAACATCCATTTTTCGCTGCTACTAAATTTACGGTCAGGTTTAGGTACTATCCAATTGGGTGTTCTTTGAAATATTACTAATTTATCAACCTTATTAGCTATTTTAGGAATGAACCCGATAGCGCTCGGTCCAGTTCCGATAACACCAACTTTTTTTCCCTTAAGATCATAGTTATGGTCCCATTCAGCGCTATGAAAGGAGTGACCTTTAAAATTTTCTGATCCTTCAAATTTCGGATATTTAGGTCTATTTAATTGACCTAATCCACTTACAAGAGTTTTTGCTTTAAATATTCTATTATTGGAGTCGTGAATGAGCCATAAATTTTCTTCAGAATCAAATTCCGCCTTCAGTACCTCAGTGTTGAATTTTATATGTGGTTTTATTTTATATTTATCGGCTACTTTTTCTAAATAATTTAGGATCTCATATTGTTCGGGATATTTTTTAGACCAATCTGAGTTTAGCTCAAACGAGTAAGAATAAAAATGAGATGTTACATCACAACACAGCCCTGGGTATGTATTATCTCGCCAAGTACCGCCAACTGATCCCTTTTTTTCTAAAATTAAGAATGAGGAAATATTTGCTTTTAACAAATTAACGCCCATACCTATTCCTGAAATGCCTGCACCAAGAATAATTGAATCATATATTCGATTGCTATTGTCATTCATATTTGAAAGATTATCTTTAAGAAGTGAATTTGCAAGAAAAATATATTATTGTGACTAAAAATTAAAAAGGATTTTCAATGAAAGCGGTAAATTATTCAGAAGGCATAATAAATATTTTAGATGTCCCCAAACCTTCCGGCGAAGGGGTTTTAGTAAATATTGATTCATGTGGGATTTGCGGCACTGATATGCATATGTTGAATAACAAGGTCCACCTGTCTCACATCGCCGGACACGAAATGTCTGGACGATTATCTGATGGAACTTTGGTAGCGGTGGAGCCTCTAAAGTATTGTGGAAAATGCCTTCAATGTGAATCTGGGAGTTATAATTTATGTGCGGCTGATAAAGCAGAATTACTAGGTTTAACGGCTGATGGTGGTATGGCGGAGCAGATCATAGTTTCAGAACACTGTATTGTTAAGTTAGATCAAAAAATTAACCCAAAAACTGCGTGCCTTGTTGAACCAATTGCTGTGGCTGTTCACGGATATGTTATTACTGGGACTCGTCCTAGGCATAGAGTTGCAGTTGTGGGCGGAGGCTCTATAGGACAATGTGCTGTTTTTGCAGCAAAAGCTATGGGGTGTGAGGTTGATCTGCATGCGCGATATGAGCATCAGATGGAAGCAGCTCAACTTTGCAATGTTAAGGAACCTTCTGGTGTTTATGATAGAGTTGTCGATTGCGTGGGGTCACCTGATGCAATTCAAACTTGTGTTGAGCTATTAAAGCCTCAAGGTAAAATTATCGGCCTTGCGGTAGGTTGGGAGGATATTAAGATTCCGGGTATAGCTGCAGTCAATAAAGAGGCTTCATATTTTACATCACGATGCTATGGCCTTGGTGCTGAAGGAAGAGATATTGATATAGCCGCAAAGATGCTTTTTGACCTTCCTGACTTAGCTTCAAAAATTATTACTCATAGATTTCCTATTGATTCTGCTGTTGAGGCCTTTAATGTTGCCGGTGACAGAAAATCTGGGTCAATAAAGGTTGTTCTAGATATAAATATCTAACTTACAGAATTAAAACGGAAGATAAATTGACCAAATACTATAATATTGATGACTTAAGACTTTTAGCAAAAAAAAGAGTTCCACGAGCAGTATTTGATTATGCTGATGGTGCATCGGAAGATGAAATTACCAAAAATGAAAATAGAAATGCCTATCTTAAGTGGAGGTTAATTCCTGATGTACTTGTTGATGTCTCTGAGGTTGATACAAAAGTGAATATTTTAGGGACAGATATGCCTTATCCGTTTGCTTTAGGGCCAACTGCTATTTCCTACCTTTTTCATCACGCTGGAGAGCCAGCCGTTGCTAGAGCAGCTGCTAAAAGAGGGTTTCCATCAACTCTGTCATCTATAGCCACTACTAATATTGAGGATTATGCCAAGGCTGCTAATGGCCCTGTATGGTTTCAAATGTATATTTGGAAAAATCGTTCAATAAGTTATGACTTTGTTAAGAGGTGTAAAAAAAGTGGTTATAAGGCGATAATGCTAACAGTGGACGCACCTGTCGGAGGTAAGCGCGAAAGAGACCTTAGGACTGGTATGACGGTGCCCCCCAGACTTACACTATCTTCAATAATCGATGCGGCGCTTCACCCATCTTGGTGGTGGAATTTTATTTTTGGTAAAAGAATTAGCTTTGCAAATGTAGAAAACAGCCTTGATGGAAAAAAACAAAAATTAACAAATATAATGACATATATAAACGAACAGTTTGATCCTTCTGTGACTTGGGAGGAAGCTAAAGAAATTGCTTCTTTGTGGAATGGTCCTTTTGCTATTAAAGGCCTGATGACAGCAGACGATGCAGAGAGGGCTATAGAAATTGGAGCCTCTGCAATTGTGATCTCTAATCACGGTGGACGTCAATTAGATGGAGCGCCAGCTCCATTAGATGTGCTTCCGGAAATCTCTAAAAGAGTTAACGGGCGAGTTGAGATACTTATTGACGGCGGCATTAGGAGGGGGTCAGACATAGTGAAGGCAGTCGCTCTTGGAGCGGATGCCTGTTTAATTGGAAGGCCTTGGGTTTATGGCTTGGCAGCTAAAGGAGAAAAAGGCGTTGGAATCGTTGTCGACGTTTTGGCTTCTGAAGTAAAAAGAACCCTTCAATTACTGGGCTGTAAGAGTATCAAGGATGTTAAAAGAAGGCACATACGTTTAAGCAAATCTTTTATAGAGAATATAGAATAAAAATATGTATCAAAAAAAAATACAAGAATATAAGCAAAATAGTAAGAATGAGTTTGATTTAGGCTTTGATAGTGAAAAGCTGGCCTATATACCTCATTATTTTTCTTCTTATTTAGAAAAGGGAAAGCTTCCTAATTTTACCTTGCTAGTGTCGCGGAATAACGAAATTGCTCATTTGTCATCCCAAGGATTTTCTAGTGTTGAGGATAAGACGCCCCTCCAATATAATTCTATTTATAGATTTTTTTCTATGACTAAACCTATAACCTCAGTTGCAATAATGATGTTATATGAAAGAGGTTTATTACGATTAGAGCATGAGGTTTCTAAGTACCTTCCTGAATTCAAGGAGGTTAAGGTTTGGGACGGTGGAACAATTGAGAATTTTAAAGTTCGTTCACCTTCTCAGCCAATTCTGATTAAGGATTTATTAACTCATACAGCTGGATTAACTTATGGCTTTATGACTGGTCACCCTGTTACTGGACTATATGGAACGAGTGGAATTGCATCTGCAAAGAATTCTGAAACTAAAAAAGAAATGAATCTAGATGAATTTTCTAATACTGCTGCTTCCTTACCCCTATTATTTGATCCGGGGTCACAGTGGAATTACTCAATTGCAACTGATATACTCGGAAGGTTGATTGAGGTTGTTTCGGGTGAGAATCTTGATACATTTTTTAATAAAAATATATTTACTCCTCTAGGTATGATCGATACAGACTTTTTTGTTCCAGAAGAAAAGCATGATCGATTTGTTGACTGTTATCAAGAGCTTGTGTCAAATGGAGGAAACCGTCTTAAGCGTTCCTTTAAGGGCGGAGAGGACTCCTACTCAAGACCAAGAAGATTTCTTTCTGGAGGCGGGGGGCTTTGTTCAACATTGGCTGATTATGCAAATTTTTGTCAAATGATATTAAATAATGGTTTTTTCATGGGAAATCAGCTCTTAAGTCCTATGACTATTGAATTTATGCGCAAGAATCACCTTCCTGGAAATCAAACACTCAGTGATATGGGTGATAAAAGTTTTTCTGAGGTCAGATATGATGGAGCTGGTTTTGGGTTAGGGTTTTCACCATTAATTGATCCTGTCAAGGCTTCATCCCCTATGTCCGCTGGGACTATTTCATGGGGTGGCATGGCTAGCACATTTTTTTGGATAGACTCAAAAGAAAATATTTTTTCAATTTTACTTACACAACTTATTCCCTCAGGGAGATATCCAATTAGACCTCAAGCACAAACATTGGTGTATTCGGCGTTGCGCGACCTTAATAAAAATTACTAGACTTTCCTAATTAACAAATGTAAGTTTACCTTACCTTAATTAAAGGGCGTGGTGATTTGAGCCAGTCGGCTTGCGGCCACGTTAAAAAAATAGCTAAAAATGACTGGGAGATACTCGGATAAATCTGGGTTTTTTATCTCTCAGCAAAAAAGGAGATAAAAATGACCACAGAAAGTAAAAATCCAGAAACTATTGCACTTCATGCTGGTTGGAGATCGGATCCAACAACAAATTCAGTAGCTGTGCCAATTCATCAAACAACAAGCTATCAATTTGATTCAACAGAGCATGCATCAAATCTTTTTGCATTATCTGAGCTGGGTAATATTTATTCCAGAATAATGAATCCTACTTGTGATGTTTTAGAGAAAAGAATTGCTGCACTTGAAGGTGGGGCGGCGGCACTTGCTGTGGCGTCAGGACAAACAGCAACAGCTTATGCTTTGCAAAATATTGCTAAGGTAGGTGATAATATTGTTTCATCAACCGACCTTTATGGTGGCACTTATAATCAATTAAACAATGTATTTAAAGATATGGGCATAGAGGTACGTTTCGTAGACCCGAAGGACCCAAATGCTTTTGCTGAAGCTACTGATGATAAAACACGTGCATATTTTGGAGAAACATTACCAAACCCAAAGCTTGAAGTTTTTCCTATCAAGGAAGTCTCTGATATTGGGCGAAAGTTTGGCATCCCTCTAATCGTTGATAATACAGCTGCGCCTATTTTGTGTAAGCCTTTTGAGCACGGGGCAGCAGTTATTGTGTATTCATCAACTAAGTACATTGGAGGTCACGGTACTTCGATTGGTGGTTTAATTGTTGACGGAGGTAATTTTGATTGGGCAGGCGCGGGTGATAGACAGCCTGCACTAAACACGCCTGATCCGTCATATCACGGAGCAATCTTCACTGTTGCTGCGGCACCACTAGGCCCTATTGCTTACATTCTTAAGGCAAGAACGACAATTCTAAGAGATCTTGGCGGGGCAATGAGTCCAATGAATGCTTTCCAATTTATTCAAGGTTTAGAAACATTGCCTTTAAGAATAAGAGAACATTCTAGAAACGCACAAAGTGTTTCAGAATTTTTAGAGAAACATAACAAAGTTAGTAAAGTAATTTATCCTGGCCTTCAGACTGGTGAAGTAAGAAAAAGAGCAGATGACTATCTTAAGGGTGGTTACAGTGGACTGGTTGGCTTTGAGTTATCGGGAGGAGTTGAATCAGGTAAAAAGTTTATTGATTCATTGGAGCTTCTTTATCACGTTGCAAATATTGGGGATGCTAGAAGTTTGGCAATTCATCCTTCAAGTACTACCCACAGCCAGCTATCAGAGGAACAGCAAATAGCGTCAGGTGTTACACCTGGATATGTTCGCCTCTCTATAGGTATTGAGCATATAGATGATATTTTAGCTGATTTGTCACAAGCTCTTGATAAAGCATAACTAAATATTTAATTTTTTAAAGAATTGAGCCACCAAACTTCTGTTTGGTGGCTTTTTATTTTTTATGATAATAAATATTAAAAATCTTATATTTAAAATTACAAATAAAGAAATTTAGTCAAAAAGTACTAGCAACGTGGAATTTTTTTAGTGAACAAAAATATTTCAGTCGATTGTTTCATCGGATAATGTAATAAAGAAAATATGATGAAAGTCAGGGTGGGTATTTGAAAGATCAAAAGCTAAACGATGCTTGGTATTAACTAATGGGTGATAAAATGAAAAGAAGAGTATGGAAGCTTATTGGACGTCCGGAAGGTACAAATTTTGAAAGCGCTTTATCATTAATCGATGAGGATCTTTTAGATCCGGCAGATGGACAAATTCAGATAAAGTTAAAGATTATTTCGATGGACGCCGGTACAAGGATGTGGATGAGTGATCGTCAAGATTCTTATCAACCCCCAATAGAGATTGGAGCATCAATGGTTGGTGTCTGCCTTGCGGAGGTATCTAAGTCTTCTAATCCTAATTTCAAAGAAGGAGATTTAGTTAGGGGTTTTGGTGAATGGGCTGATTATGCAAATGTTGATACAGAATCTTTTCTTGTCTTAGAAGGCGGACTTGATCATGAGGAGGCTTACCTATCCGCTCTGGGATTGAATGGCTGGACTGCTTATGTTGGAGTTATGGAAGTTGGAAAGCCCAAACCAGGTGAAAATTTTCTTGTTTCTGCAGCTGCAGGGGCGACAGGTTCGTTAGCAGGTCAAATAGCAAAGAGAGCTGGCTGTAGAGTTATTGGGCTGGCAGGAAGTCAGAAAAAGTGCGATTGGCTTATTGATGATTTAGGTTTTGATGTTGCTATTAATTATAAAACTGAAAATTTAGATTTAGCGTTAAAAAAATACTGCCCCGAAGGTGTTGATATTTATTTTGACAATGTAGCGGGTGACATTCTTAACACTGTTATGGCAAACCTTGCTTTAAATGCGAGAATTCCATTATGTGGGTTATTGGCTCAATACAATGAAAAGGGTGCGCGTCTTCCTGGACCAAGTAACTTTGATCAACTCTTAATGAAAAGAGCTACAATAACAGGATTTTTCTGCCCAGATTTTCTTAAGGACGGTCCAAGAATTGAATCACTTTTATCCGAATGGTATAAGGATGGGTCTTTAAAATTTAAAGCGGATATAACTGAAGGCTTGGAAAATGTTCTTGTGTCTTACAAAAAGATTTTTACTGGTGAAAACATCGGTAAAACTTTAGTTAAATTATAATAAATTTTTATTAAGGAAATTGAATGAAGCTTTCTGGTAATTTTGATGTAAGCGGTGTAATCGTCAAGGAAGATGAACGGTATCAAGTTATTGATAATAATTCATTGGAGAATTTAGTATTAAGTAGCACAAGTCTTAACCCTGGACATTCAACAAGCGGACACAAACATAGCGGCCAAGAAGAGGTTTATATTTTTGCAAGAGGTTCAGGAGAAATGACATTAGTTTACCCAAATAACGATGAAAAGAATTTTTCTGTAACTAAGGGTGATATTATTCTAGTTGAGGATGATGTGTACCACAAGGTTTCTAATACAAGCGATGATGAATTATATTTTGTTTGTATTTTTGATGGTAAACGGTCTTAGCTAAATAAGGCTATGATCCAAATGCACCTTCAAATGTTTTAGACCAGCTTCCAGTTGTTGCAGCTCTTGAGTATTCAGTAGATCTACCTTCAAAGAAGTTTGTATGTTCAACAGCATTTAACATCTCATCCATCCATGGGAGAGGATTTTTTTCAACATCATAAAGATGGGGAAGACCTAGTTGTGACAGCCTCCTATTAGCTATGTACCTTATATATTGCTTAACCTCAAAAGCTTCCATACCCTTAACTCCGCCTAACTCAAAGGCAAGATCAATAAATGCATCCTCATGTTCTATGACTTTAGAGCAAGCCTCTGTAATTTCCTCTCGGACTTTATCATTCCAGACTTCTGGATTCTCTTCTACAAAAGTTTTAAATAATTTAATAGCTGACTCTGTATGAAGAGTTTCATCCCTAACAGACCATGTTACAATCTGCCCCATTCCCTTCATTCTATTTTGTCGCGGAAAATTCATTAAGACAGCAAATGAAGCAAAAAGCTGTAAGCCTTCTGTAAATGCTCCAAAAACAGCAAGAGTCTTAGCTATGTCTTCTTTTGTATCAACACCCCATAGACGCATATAATCGAACTTATTTTTCATAGCTTCATATTCAAGAAATGCACTATATTCAGTTTCTGCCATTCCAATAGTATCCAGTAAATGGCTATATGCAGCTATATGAATGGTTTCCGTATTCGAGAAGGCGCCAAGCATCATTTGAACTTCAGTTGGCTTAAAAACCCTTGAATAATGCTTCATATAGCAATTGTTAACTTCTACATCTGCTTGAACAAAAAAACGAAATATCTGGGTCAAAAGATTTTTTTCTGGAGGGGTTAAATTCTTTTCCCAATCCTTAACGTCTTCAGCCAAAGGAACTTCCTCTGGTAACCAATGGATTCTTTGCTGTTTTAGCCATGCTTCGTAGGCCCATGGATATTTAAAAGGCTTGTATACTAATCTTTCTTCAAGAAGTGACATAATTATTCCTTATTGGCAGGCTAGACACTCGTCATAATCATTAGGATTAGACTCGGCCGCAACTTCGTTTAATGTTTTAACTTCAATCCGGCTTGGTTGATTTGAAGAATTTTCAGCTCTTTGCAGGGAGAGAGAGCGACAATAATACAGACTCTTCACGCCTTTTTTCCATGCAGAATAATGTACCTCATGTAGATAAGATTTATCACTATCAGCAGGTAGGAATACATTTAAAGACTGAGCCTGATCTATCATTTTAGCTCTATCACCAGCTAAATCAATGAGCCATCTCTGATCAATTTCAAAAGCAGTCTTGTAAACATCTTTTTCAAGATCCGACAAGAAATCAAGGTGCTGGACTGACCCACGATTTGATAAGATCGATAGCCAAACCTCATCATTATCTTGTTTTTTCTCTTTAAGCATAATCTTAAGGTGTCGATTACGAACTGTAAAAGTCCCTGACAATGTCTTATGCGCAAAGACATTTGCTGCAATTGGTTCAATCCCTGGGCTTGATCCGCCGCATATTATTGAGATAGATGCAGTTGGGGCAACGGCTGTTTTATTAGAAAAACGTTCCATAATGCCATACTCTTCAGCATCTGGGCACGGACCCTTTTCTTTTGCTAAATCAAGTGAAGCCTGATCAGCTTGTGATTTTATATGAGAAAACATTTTTTTATTCCAGGATTTAGCGACTGCGCTTTCCCACGGTACATTATTGGCTTGAAAAAATGAATGTAAACCCATAACGCCTAATCCAACGGATCGCTCACGCATTGCTGCGTATGCAGCACTTTTCATTGTATCTGGAGCATTATCAATGAAGTCTTGAAGGACATTATCTAAAAAACGCATAATGTCTGGTATAAAGTCCTTATCATTTTCCCATTCAAAAAACTTTTCTAAGTTAACAGAAGACAGACAACAAACCGCAGTTCTGTTTTCACCGTGATGATCAATTCCTGTCGGAAGAGTGATTTCACTACATAGATTTGAAGTTTTTATTTCTAAACCTGCTAATTTTTGATGTTCCGGCCTTAGATTATTTACAGTATCCTTATAAACAAGATAAGGCTCACCAGTTTCAATTCTAGCTGTTAGCATTCTGATCCAAAGAGAACGTGCTGATACAGTTTTTTGAACTGACTGATCGTGTGGGCTTCTTAGGTCCCAATCAACATTTTCTTCTACAGCTCTCATAAAAGCATCAGTAATCTGTATGCCGTGGTGAAGGTTAAGAGCCTTACGGTTAGGGTCTCCGCCAGTTGGTCTTCTTATTTCTATAAATTCTTCTATTTCGGGATGATCAATAGGTAGATATACAGCTGCCGAACCTCTTCGAAGAGACCCTTGGCTAATGGCAAGAGTTAATGAATCCATCACTCTAATAAAGGGTACAATGCCACTTGTTTTTCCTACACCACCTATTGGTTCTCCAATAGACCTAAGGTTCCCCCAATAAGAACCGATACCCCCGCCCTTAGAAGCTAACCAAACATTTTCAGTCCAAAGATCAACTATTCCTCCCAAACTATCATTTGCCTCATTTAGAAAGCATGAGATAGGAAGGCCTCGACCTGTTCCGCCATTTGAAAGGATTGGTGTGGAGGGCATGAACCATAATTGTGACATATAATCATATAATCTCTGAGAGTGCTCTTCATTGTCTCCATAAAAAGATGCTACTCGAGCAAAAAGATCTTGAAATGACTCGCCCGGAAGTAAGTATCTATCTTCCAACGTTTCCATTCCAAAGTCTGTTAAAAGAGAATCTCTAGAGGGATCAATTTTAACTCTGTTACCTTTATCAGAATGCTGAACTGCTCTGTCTGCTATTCGGAAATCCATTCGCGGCTCATTAGCGAGATCTGAAGACGGCTTTTCACCAATTTTTGATTGCGCAAATGAGTAAATTTCTTCCATTTCTTCGCTAGTATAACCAGAAATAACAGGAGTGGGAGTCTTCTTTTGATTGGAAGTATTTTTTATTTTTTTTTCTGGTTTGCTCATAAGCATTTATATATCCCTTTTTTCTTTCTTACCACCTGATTTAAAGAGAGTCAGGCTCTCTGTACAACTTTATAAGTTGTATTATTGCTTGTAACGGCAATTTAAAATAACGTTCAAAATGAAACATACTTTTAGATCTTAATCTTCTGATTATAGTATTTGCTACTACAACTAGAGTATGAAACATATCCTAACACAAAATATAGTAGCCTGTTCGTTGTAGAGGTCAATATCCAAAAACTAAAAAAAGCATTTTTTTTTCTTTTTTTTGACTTTTAAGTTAAAACACTCAAGAGTCTTCATTTGTTAAGTTAAATTATTTTAAATTGAGGTGCTAGCGTGAATCATTCAAACAGAACATTTAAATCTTGGCGCCTTAAAGAACGGCCATTAGGAGAAATAAAAACAACAGATCTGGAGCTAGTAGATGATGTGATTCCAGAAATTAAAGCTAATGAAGTTTTAGTAAGAACGATTTATTTTTCTCTAGATCCAACGAACAGAATATGGATGTCTGATGTTGATCAGTATATGGAGCCGGTCGAGATAGGTGACATTATGAGGGCGGGCGGATCTTTGGCGGTAGTTGAGGAGTCAAATGTCGAAGGTGTAAATATTGGTGAAGTTGTTCAAGGTGGAATGCATGGTGGTTGGCAAGAGTACTTCACTATTCCTGAATCTGACATAATAAAAATTCCAAAAGATACTGGCCTACCTTTAACCGCCTTTATATCTGTCTTGGGTTTTACAGGTCCAACTGCTTATTTTGGCTTATTAGATATTGGAAAGCCCCAGCCCGGTGAAACGGTTGTGGTGTCTGCTGCAGCTGGAGCCGTTGGATCAATAGTTTGTCAAATTGCTAAAATAAAAGGGTGTAATGTCGTGGCGATAGCCGGATCTGATGAGAAGTGTGATTGGTTAAAGAATGAATTGGGCGCTGATCATGTCATTAACTATAAGAAAGAAAATGCTTTAGAGGCATTAAAAAAAACTTGCACCAATGGAATTGATATTTATTTCGATAATGTTGGCGGCGAGACTCTTGATGCGGCATTAACTCTTATGAATAAATTTGGAAGGATTCCAGTTTGCGGTTTGATTTCTATGTACAACGACTGGTCTTCAGTAGGACCTAAAATGTATAGAAATATATTAATGAAAACCTTAACAGTTAAAGGGTTTCTTGTTTCAGACTATGCAGATCGATTTGGAGAAAGCCTTGAAAATTTAGGGAGCTGGGTTGCTGAAGGAAAAATAAAATTTAAGGTAGATGTTGTTGAGGGCATTGAAAACGCCCCTGAAGCAGTTAATAAATTATTTTCTGGTGAAAATAACGGCAAGCTAGTAATTCAAACCTCAAAAGAGCCTTAGGTTAAAATACCTCAAAAAGTCCAGCAGCTCCCATTCCACCTCCGATACACATAGTCACAACAACATTTTTTGCTTTCCTTCTTTTTCCTTCCAGAAGGATGTGACCTACCAGTCGGGCTCCAGTCATACCAAATGGATGACCTATTGATATTGAACCACCGTTAACATTTAGTTTTTCATTATCTATACCAAGCTTGTCTCGGCAATATAGGGCTTGGCTCGCAAAAGCTTCATTCAGCTCCCATAAATCGATATCATCAACACTTAGGTTATTTCTTTCTAGCAATCGAGGGATTGCATAAACTGGCCCTATGCCCATTTCATCTGGTTCACAGCCAGCGACAGCAAAGCCCCTGAATGCGCCAAGAGGATCAAGCCCCTTTTGTTCTGCTAGCTTTGAATCCATTACAACAACAGATGCTGCTCCATCGGAGAGTTGAGATGCATTACCTGCCGTAATAAAGTGTTCTTCGCCCCTTATAGGTTTTAATTGTGATAAACCTCCAAGCGTTGTAGAGGGCCTATTACATTCATCTTTATCAACAATATAATCTTCTACACTTTCTTCACCGGACTCTTTGTTTACCACCTTCATTTTAGTTTTCATGGGAACAATTTCATTCTTAAATAAGCCAGCCTCTTGAGCAGCTGCTGTTCTTTGTTGGCTTTGAAGTGAATATTCATCCTGGCTTTCTCGTGATATATTATAACGCTTCGCAACAATATCTGCAGTTTCAATCATCGGCATCCATAGGGCAGGATGAGATTCCATTAGTTTGTCTTCTGTAATATTATTAAAATTAATACCCTGCATTGGAACTAAAGATATCGATTCAACACCCGCACCAACAACTGCTTGCGCCCCTTCGTTTAGAATTCTACCCGCTGCCATTGCTATAGTTTGAAGGCCGGAAGAACAAAACCTATTAACAGTAACGCCCGATGTCGTAACAGGACAGCCAGCCCAAATAGCAGCTAATCTACCAACGTTTTGACCGGTAGCGCCCTCAGGGGTTCCACACCCCATAATAACATCTTCAATTTCGCCGGGCTCTAGTTTGGCCCTTTCAATAGAATGTTTGACCGCGTGACCAGCCATTGCTGCACCGTGAGTTATATTAAATCCACCCCGACCTGATTTAGCTAATCCGGTTCTAGCTGTTGAAACTATTACTGCTTCTTTTATCATCAATATCTCCTATCGAATTAAATTTATAATAACTTTTAAATAATAATTTAAATAAATCACTTTTATTTTTTTAAGAATTAAATTAAGTCATAAGTATAAGGGGTTTCTTTGTCAAATAATCTTAAAAATCATAATTATTATAATAAGATAATTGAGAGTATGCGGGAAATAGCAGAGGAAGAATTTAGAGATTATTCCCAGCCTTTAGCTATTAATATTGATTTAGGTTCTTTATTGGATCATTCAGAGGAATATTTGTTAAATTTTATAACGATTGTTGAAAAAAAAAGTAAGGATACATTATTTTTAAAAACTTCTATTATTTTTGATAATAAAATAATTGCCTGCGCAACAGCTGTTTGGATAAAAGAAAATGACTAACTCTAAACGGAAGTTAAATCTTTCCTTGATATTAATGATATCGCTTTTTCTGAGTGGCTGTGGAGGGGGTGGTAAAAACTCTAATATCTCTAACACACCTCTAGAGGAAAGCAGCAATCCTTCATCCGTTGGTAGTTTTGTGTATACCCCTAAGGAGCAATTTGAGACATTAGAATACCAAACACATTGGGGTCTCAATACAATAAATGCTTCAGGATCTTATGCGCTTGGTGCCTCAGGGAAAAATGTAGTTGTTGGTGTGGTCGATGAGGCCATTGATTGGTCTCATCACGAGTTTCTTGAAAAAGATAAATTTCATCCGGATAGCAAGTTTGTTTACTCTGGAAATAGGGAGCCAACACCGCTACAAAAGTTCCATGGGTCAGCAACTTCTTCAATTATAGCAGCACGTAAAGATAATTCCAATATAAGAGGGAACCTCCATGGCGTTGCCTATGATGCGCAAATATACTTTTTATCTGTTGAGCTAGGATCGCCTCCCGCTGAAGGTGAATACGAACCACTTGCGATAGAAAGTTTTACTTGGGAATATTTTGATAGCTCAGAATCTAAGGCCTATAGATCGTTATCATCAAAGACCTCTGTAATTAATAATAGCTTTGGATTTACAGGACAAATTACTGATCAAAGTAAAGAGGCGCTTGAAAAAAACTTTCCTAAAATGATCAAGGTTTTTTCAGAAGAACAAGAAACTTTATTTGTTTGGGCTGCTGGGAATTATAATGGAATTACTGATACTTCGGGAAAGAAGGTTGAGGCACTTAACCCTGGTTGGTTAGCTGGCCTTGGTTATTATTTTCCTGAGCTAAGAAGTAATAATGTGGCTGTTGTTGCGGTTGATAAAGAAGGTACGATTGCTGATTTTTCTAATAGGTGTGGTGTAGCCCAGGATTTTTGTATTGCAGCTCCAGGTGTTGGTATTCCTGTAGCAATTCCTAATAATATATACGACTCTTTATCAGAGCAGGAAAAAGCGTCGTCTAATCCTAATGTTTTGAGTTATTTAAAGGAAAACCCTAATGATGGCTACCTTTTAGCGAATGGAACCTCTTTTGCCGCACCTTACGTGACAGGTTCGTTAGCTGTTTTAACAGAATTATTTCGCGATAACTTATCGCCGAATCAAATCCTACAAAGACTTTTTAATACTGCAAATAAAAATGGCAAATACTCTGATAAGGAAATATATGGACAAGGCTTATTGGATTTAGGTGCGGCAGCCTCTCCAGTTGGAATATCATCTCTTTATGCAAGAGGAAGCGTCAATGGGGAAGGAATACCTGTTTCTATTTCCAATGTAACATTAGAAAAATCTTTTGGAGACAGCATTGATATTGCCTTAAGAGGTAAACTAATTTCTATGTTCGATGCTTTCGATGCTCCTTTCTTTGTGAACGCTAATAATTTTTTCAAAAAAGAAATTCCCCGGCTCGGTCTCTCTGAAAGATTATTTCATTTCAATGAAAGAAAGTATAATTACAAAACTACGGATGGCTTAAACTCAAAATCGTCATGGCAAAGGATCTCGGGTTCCGAAGATTTATTCGGTTATAGACTCCATGATGCAGCAATAGATTATTCTCATGGTAAAAAAACGTATTCTCTGTCTTATGGTATTAATCCGTCAAACAATCTTATATCTGAAAAATTCTCTTCATTGGCTCAAAAAGCCTTTAATGATAAAGACGCTTTTTTGATTCCCTGGACAAAAGCTTCATCAGAGGGATTTAATCTAGGATTTTCTCAGAACTTTAAATCTAAATTGTTACAATTTAATATATTCTCTGGATCCTATAGAAATAGTGATTGGTTTTTAAAGCCAATCCATGTGGTGCAGCGCGATGGAAAAAGCGATGGTTTTTTAGTTACCCTTAAAAATCATAGGTCAAAAAAATATCAGATAAGCTACTCTATTGGTCTAATGAATCACGAGAGTGGATTTTCTAATAATAAGTTTAGAGGTGCTTTTGATGGGGTAAAAAATTCGAAGAGTATATATTCTGCATTTAATTTACAGGTAGATTTGAAAAAAAAATGGAAGTTAATTAGCACCTTGAGTTTAGCTAAGGTAGGCCAAATGGAAGCAGATCAGTTGATTCAAAACATTTCCGAAATATTGGAAAGCAATTTTGATATAGGGATTTTTAAAGAAGGTCTCATTTTCAAAAATGATATTTTAGCATTTAGGATAAAGCAAGAACCAAGAATTGAAGGCGGTAATATAACAATAAATCTTCCAATAGGAAGAACTCCTGATGGAATAGTTAATTTTGATCTAATTGAAATCGCAGCGAACCCATCTGGGAGGGAGGTTTTCTTTGAATCATCATGGTCTTATCAAAAAGACTTTATAAAAACATCAATAGCTCTTTCGATTATTAAAGATAAAGGTCATATCAAAAGTAAAAATATTGATACAAATTTATTCATAGCAACAAAAATATCCTTCTAAACTAAAGTCCAAAATCTTTTTTTAATGGATAAAGGTCTTCAAACTCAGGGTCTTTGTTTTCTGCTTGAGAGCTTAACGCTTCCATCATATCGACTTGCGGATTATACATTCCGCTTTGCCACAAGGCTATTTGATTTAATCCTTCCTCTATTGTTCTTCCTCGCGTGAAATTAATGGCTTCTTTTGAACCCCATATAGCTAGAGGAGATTTTTTAGCAATTTCCTTTGCAATCAACATGACTTCTTTGAGCATTTCTTCAGAGGAGGAGAAAATATTATTGACTAGGCCAATCTCTTTTGCCTCCTTTGAAAACATTCTTCGTCCCGTAAATGCTAATTCTTTTAAAATACCGATAGGTATAAGGTGAGGTAATCTTGGGAATGTACCGACATCTGCTGTCATCCCTATATTAATTTCCTGAATACAGAAAAAGGCATCTTCAGTACAATAACGAATATCACAGGCTGAGGCAAAATCAACTGCACCGCCAATACATCCTCCCTGGATTGCCATTAAGACTGGTATTCTTGAATTATCAATGCAATTAAATGTCTCCTGAAGGCTTAGAAGGTTTTTATAAAAACTTGCCTTTTGCCTTCCTGTTTCAGCCTCTTTTTTTTGAGCAGAATCAGCTTTACCGAATACAGATAAATCCATCCCCGCACTAAAATGTTTTCCTGTAGACGAGATAACAATAACCCTAGCAAGTGCCTCATGATCAATCTCATTAATAATTTTTGGTAGATCTGACCAAAAAGAGGGTGGCATACTGTTCATTTTTTCTGGCCGATTTAGAAGAATGTGAGCAATTTTATCTTTAATGCTTATCTTGAAACATTCAAATTTCTTTTCTGTTAATTTACTATCCATAAATTCATCTCTTTTATTAAGTTTTAAATATTCTACCTTGATACTTACTAATTAGCATGTTTTTCTATATTTTTTTAGGAGAAAATCATGGCAATTGATTATGATAAAATTATGTTGTTAAAAAGTAATGACGTTGAGTACTCTTATACCGATAACGATACAATGCTTTATGCTCTCGGTGTTGGATTTGGAAGAGATCCATTAAATCGAAACGAATTGAACTTTGTTTATGAAAAGAGTTTAAAAACGATGCCTTCAATGGCGACTGTGGTAGCTTGGGGCGCAGGTCATATGCGAGATAGTGGAATAAATTACTTAATGGTTGTTCATGGGGAGCAAAGATTGAAGATTTTTGAACCGCTTCCTGTTGCAGCAGAAATCTTAGTAGATTCAAGGGTAACGCATGTTATTGATAAGGGTGCCGATAAAGGTGCTCTTCTTGTTACCGAAGTAGATATTAAAGAAAAAAAAACTGGCAAACTTTTATGTACACTCGGCGGTACTACTTTCGCTAGAGGCGATGGTGGTTTTGGAGGCCCAAAAAGTGGAGCACCTAAACCTCACCCAATTCCAGACAGAGAGCCAGATATTATTAGTGAGTTAGAGACTAATCCCGATCAGGCCCTTCTTTACAGATTATCTGGTGACAGAAACCCGCTTCATTCAGATCCAGATGTAGCAGAGGCTGCAGGTTTTCCAGCCCCTATCTTACATGGGTTATGCACCTATGGAACAGCATGCCGGTCAATTGTTCAGGAAGTTTGTGAATATGATAGTTCTTTAATAACTCAGTTTGATGTTAGGTTTTCTTCACCTGTATTTCCTGGTGAAAAAATCTCTACTGAAATATGGGTCGATGGGAAGGAGATATCTTTTCGTTCTTGGGTTAAAGAAAGAAATGTGATGGTTATAAATAATGGTAAATGTATTCTGAAGGGCTAACTCTTCTTAAAAAGTCTTGAGATTCCAAAGGCAATCATACATATAAGAATCAGAACAATAAATCCTTGAAGGCCTGAAATATAGTCAACACTATCCGCAGTGGTTTTTTTCTCAAAAACTTCATTCGACCTAGATACTGTCGCAGGAATTTCTTTCCCTTGTTTAACCTTGGGTGTTTCGACTATTTTATTTTCTAAAATTATTTCAGGTAAAGCATTATCTTCTGAGATAAAAGTTTCTAGCAGAACCTCTTCAGTGCTTGTGTTAGTTTCTGGTAGATTTGGTACTATTGGTTTTTCTGTTACCAACTCTTTTACTGCGTTATTTTGTTCAGCCATAATATCCCTCTTGAATTACCATATCTTAAGAAGTGGAAATTAAGAATTTTTTTTTAATTTTATTATTAAGTTAATTGAATTCTTAATTTTATTTTTAATATTTCTTTTTGAACCTCCTCTGGATACTCCATCGGAAGGAAGTGTGAAGAATGTTTTATGGTCTTAAATACTCCATATGGATCTTGCTCTTTTAAAAGCCTTAGCCCGCTTTCTTTGGTAGTGGATCCTATCTCCCCTCTGAGCAAAGTGATTGGGCAGGAAATTTTCTTTATTGAATCGGTTGCATTATGTCTCCAAGAAGAAAAGGTTGCAGCCTCCCAGCTTGGATCGCAAGTCAATTCAATATTACCATTAATTTCTTTTGTTCCGCCGTTAATATAGTCCTTTAAAAAATCATCACTCCAGGTTGAAAAAGCACCTCGACCAGAGTAAGATTTAAAAATCATCTCCTTGCTGGGAAATTTTCTTCTTCTTTTTAATGTACTCTCTGCTCTCGAAGTCATTTCTTTGAAAACAGGAAATGATTTTATAAAAGGAAATGCTTTAGCAAGTCTTAGGACACTAAGATTTAAATTTGATATTAACACTGGCTCAAGAAGAACAATTCCCGATACTAAGTCAGGTCTCTTGGCAGCAACTTGCATAATTGAGGCTCCTCCCATGGAGTGTCCTCCAAGGAGGATTGGGCCTCCTTTAATTTCAGCAAAACTTTCTACGGAACGAATTAAGTCATCACGATAGATTTTCCAATCAAACATATGATCTGGAATTGCCTTAGTCTCGGTAAAACCATGACCCCTAGCATCTTCTGCTCGTATATGAAAAAATTCTGATAGTGGATCCAGCAGTTTCCTGTATGTAAGGGAGTTAAAGCCTGTCGCATGACAAAATTGAAATCCAGGCTGTGATTTATCCCTATCCCATTCTATATAAAATACATTTCCTTCGCCCCAGTTGTGGTGTTTTTTCTTTAAAGTCATTAGGATTCTCTAAATTTCTTTATACCAGCTTGATATTATTTTGCCTATCTCATGAGGCGAGTCCTCTTGTATAAAATGAAGTCCTCGAACAGTTTTTTCCGTTTGATTTTTCCACTTTCTACAAAATCCTCTTTGTTTTCCAGTCAATATTGAGCCTGGATCTGCATTAATGAAAAGTTTAGGTAGGGTATTTTTAGACATCCACTCTGAATAATCATTAACCAAGGAGCAGATATTTTTTGGCTCTCCATCAATTGGTATTTGTCTTGGCCAATCAAGAGTTGGCTGCCTAGAGTCTTTTTCTATAAATGGTTCGCGATATATATTCATTTCCTCTTCTTTAAGATCTCTTATTATTGCATTAGGAAGAACACCCTCAACAAAGATATTTTTATTTAATATTAAATTTTCTCCAGCATCAGATCTAAAGCCTTGAAAAATTGATTTAGCATTTTTATCCCAATCACTCCAAGATAATTCTTTAACAATG
>Ga0209709_10000888_pt1 | contig 28030 bp, 30 predicted proteins | sample ArcticOcean_MG_C_2_FD_187435 | JGI IMG/M metagenome (GOLD analysis project Ga0209709, IMG submission 187435) | Marine microbial communities from western Arctic Ocean - ArcticOcean_MG_CB4_136 (SPAdes) (version 2) | ecosystem: Environmental > Aquatic > Marine > Oceanic | place: Arctic Ocean...
ACAAGAACGATGGTGGTGGTGTTCCTTTCCCGGGTGGGCAAGGACCTATCACCAAACCAAACACCAAGAACATGGGTATTGGAAACAACGTTGTCAACAATGTGGTCAATAAACCCAACACCAAGAACATGGGTATTGGAAACAACATCATCAATAACAACGCTAAACCCAACACCAAGAACACGGGTACCGGCAACAACGTTGTCAACAATGTGGTCAATAAACCCAACACCAAGAACATGGGTACAGGGAACAATGTGGTCAACAACAAGACCAACAACAACGTGGTCAACACAGGTACCGGGAACAACAGTGTGGTCAACACCAATAATAACGTCCCACTTAATTTTGCTATCGGTAAAATTAAAGGTTTAGGACTTAAAAGTGAAAAAAAATTTATAAATAAATTAAATTTTGGTGGCATTAAACGTAAAAATATAATCACAGAGGCTGAGCGAGTGAGTGAAAAAGAAAGGGAATTCTTAAGTTTTTTAGATGATTTAAACATATCTAAAACTCAACTAAATGGGTTTATAAGTCGCATGGATATCGGAGACTTAGAATTATTAAAAAAACAAGCTAAATTGGTTTCGAATGACACTTCTAATATCAAGAGTGACAAATATAATCGTATGAAATCTTTACTTGAAACACTGTCACTTAACAAAAATGAAGAAAATTCGTTTTTAGAAAGGACTAAATCAGAAAATGTAAACATTACACGTTTGATATCCGAAGCTATGAAATTAGACAATGAAAAATCGCAAAAACGTACTACGGACAAAAAAAATGAATATAGAAAGCTTATAATGAATGTAAAATTAAATGATAATGATAAAAATGTATTGGTAGCGTCAATAACAAATAAATCGAATTTGAACTTTATGAGAAAAAAGGCGGAGGAATTAGTTCAGATTAGAAAAGATGAAAAAATGGACACTATTCAGAAAAACTTATTATTCTTTTTGACACCATTAAAAATAAATCAAAAAAATAAAAACGATTTTATAAAACGTTTAGAAAATAATAATGCCAATGTTGAATCTATCAAACGAGAGGCTGTCATTTTACAAAATAAAACAGCTGAACAGACAAATGAAACAAATCGAACTATGTTAAAAACTCGATTAAATGAATTAGGTCTAAATAATTCGAATAAACTCATTATTATGAAACAATTTGCAAATGGTAATAAGAATATTAATAAGTTGATTACTGATGCTAAATTATTAAAACAAACTAGAAACAATGATACACTCTCTAAACAGCAGCAAGAATACGTAACATTTTTAACCTCTTTATCTAACCTCACAAATGAAGACAAAAAAGAATTGATGAACAATGGAAAATTAAATAAACAAAGAGCACTAGAACTATCGAACAAACGAAAGAAATTTAAAAAGGATAGCGACATTTCATCTTTGAATAAGATTTTGAATGAAATTGGTATTGTCAACCAAGAAAAATTAATTCTCATAAATTCATTTAAAAATGATAAATTGACATTCAATGGAGTCAAAAATAAAGCCTATGAAATGAAAGAAAATAAAAATAGAGAAAAACGAACCAAAAACCGTCAAACTCTTGAAAATATATTAGAAAAAACAAACCTTTCTAAAAATCAAAAAACTATACTAATTGGAAAATTTAACTCGGGTGACAAGAAATTAGATAATTTACGTAAAAATATTAATAGTATAGTAAAAAATTTAAATAGTCAGAAACTTTCAAAAACCATCGAAAAGTTTAAAGAATATATGAAAGATGCTCCCTTGTCTCAACAAGATAAAAATGCTTTCATAACTAAATTGACTTTGAATGCAAATGAAGATTTATTAAAGAGAGAATTAAATAATTTAATAAAAAATATAACATCCAAACAACGCGCCCAAAATAGAGATGAGATTGTAGAATATATTAAAACAATTGGTCTCAGTGATAAAGAAAAACAAATCATAATTGAGAAATTTGAAGCGAATGACACTATATTAATTAACGGTATTAAACAAGAAGCTAATATTTTGTTATCTGTTTCTAAGGGTGAAAAGTTAAATCGTAATGTTATAAATCTCGAAAAATATATGAAAAATCTAAATATAAATAACTTGACTAAAAATAGTTTTATAAATAGATTGAAAAAGGAAGATTTAGAGGGTATTAAGAATGAAGCAAAGAAATTCTCCGATAAAAAGAAAAGTGATAATAAGAATCAAAAAAATAATTTCATCAAAGCTTATGCAAATGACATTGGATTAACTAATAACAAGAATCAACAAAATATTATAAATAAAAATTTAAACATAAATGAAGCTAAGAAGATGGCGAATCTTATACTAAAAGGACGAATAGAAGAAAAACGCATCAAGGATAAAAATGCATTAAAACTACGTCTATCTGAAATGGGTTTGAATAATAACAATAAAAATCAATTCTTATCCAATTTTAATCTAAATACTCCAATAAATAAAATACTCGCTAACGCTGATGTTTTTATAAGAACAAAGGGGTCTGAAATACGTAACAAGGAATATGATGATCTTTTAACGTACATGAATAATAAAAGCTTAACAAATGGAGAAAAGGTTGTTTATATTACTGAATTTAGAAATAATAAAGCTAAAATAGAAAATCTTAAAGCTAGAATAAACAAATACGTTGTAAATAAAAGATCTCAAAAAAGATCTAGTGAAAGGGTGGAATTAATCAATTTCTTGAAAAAACAGAAATTAGGAGATAAAAATATCACATCACTTGTTGACAACTTCGATAACACGAATGCTAATGTAAATTCGTTGAAGAAGCGAGCTACTACTCTTAATGCTAAAAGAAAAGCAGAACAATTTGCAATTGATGAAGGTGAATTCCTGAATTACCTAGACAGATTGACTCATTTAACAGCGGACAATAAAGTTGAAATCACAGATAAATTGAATGGTTATTTTACGAACTGGAATACGATTAAACGATCTGCTACGAATCAAGATCAATCGCGTTTAAGAGAACAACAAGAGAAGTTGAGAAACGAACTCATTATTGAAATGAAGAAATTAAATTTTACCGATGAAATGATGAAACCATTTTTAACAAATTTTAATAGTAACAAAAAATCACAAAGCACCGTATTGAGTAATATTAAAAATGAAAAAATGCGACGTAATCAACAAACTAAAAATACAAATAGACAAGAACTTTTAGAATATTTAAACACTTTACATATTAATCAATCAGATGTAAATCAGGCACTAAGAAGTTTTAATGCGACTTCAAATTTGAATAAAGTCAAAGAGAATGCTAAAAGTATCGAGACAGATAAGCTCACAATAAGGCGAAATACATTAAAACAGTATATGAACAATCTCGAAATAAATGCAACGGAAAAAAATAACATAATCAAAACTTTTAATAACGACCCTAAAAATGAAGTTGAAATTCGCAGAAGAATCAAACAATTAAAAAACGAAAAAAATGTAGAAAATCGCATGAAATTACGAAATGAACTTTCTAAGTATCTCAACACTCTCAATATGTTAACAAATAATAATAAGATTGGTATTTTAAATAAAAATATTATAAATTTGAACAAAAATAAAAACACAGCTAAACAAATCCAAGAGGATAGGAAACGTTCAAAAAGGAATTCGAATACACAAATGTTGCAAAATCGAATCAAAAATATGCACCCCGAAAATCAACAATTTTTATTGAATAAGTTTAAAACAAAAAATGTAACTATACAATCTGTATTAAATAACGGAGAGTCTATGCGATTTAAACGTAAACAGGATGAAAAAGCTAAAAATAGAAATGAATTATACGAATTTATTAATAATTTGGGTATGAATGTACCAGATAGAGATAGTTTAATGAATAAATTCAATAAAGCTGATATATCTTTAACAAATCTAAAAAATCAAGCATCGGAATTAATGAAAAAAAGAATAACAAATAAACGGATATCTAACCGCAATGATCTGAATAACTTCCTAAATAATATCAATCTCAGTGGTGATGATAAAACCTCTATACTAAGTCTATTTAACGCTAACAATAATAAAACTCTCCTATCGATGAAAGCTGAAGCTGAAAACCTTGTAATGAAACGAAAAGTTGAGACAAGGTTGACAAATCGAGGTGAACTTTCCAAATATATTACGAACCTGAAGTTAAATCAATTGGATGTCAATTCGATTTTAAATAAATTTAACTCAGATAATACTATTTCATTAGCAAATGTTCAAAATGAAGCGGCTCGTCTTTTAAATAAGAGGATTCAAAATAAAAAAGATGAAAATCGTAAATCTTTGATTGATTTTATGCTTCCATTAAATATAACAAATGTAAATAGAAATGGGATATTAAAATTATATGATAGCAATTCAAATAGTATTGAAAAATTACAACAAAAATCAATGAATATTCAAAATGTTTATAAAGTTAGAAAAGAACAAAAGAAAAATTTATCAAACTACATCAATCAATTAGGTGTTAATGGGTCCACCATTCTTAAAAAATATAACAACAGTCAAACCCCTAATGTACTACAATTAAAGGACGAAGTTAACAAGTTAAAGCTGGAAAAGAACTCTAAATTAGTGAATATTAAAAGGAAAAATCTACGTAATTTTTTCGAAAATAAACGATTGAGTATACAAAATAAACAATTTTTCTTGAATAAAGTTAATGTCAATTCTAATATGAACATCATCAAAAAAGAAGTTAAATTGTTAAATGATAACATCAAGGCTAAAAATGAAAATTTCGCTCGTAAAAAGACTGAATTAACCGTTTTATTGAATGATTTAAATAATTTAAATAAGAATCAGAAAAATACACTGTTAAGTAAAGTTACCGGTCCAACTACAAATTTCAACGCTTTAAAAAATGAAGCGCGTAGACTCTCTGATTCTATAAGAAAGAATAGAGAAAACGATGAACGCCGCCGGGAAGAAAATCGTATCAAGGCCATATCCAATAAAAAAATAACCAATAAAACAAGATTAAATGTACATTTAAACGCTCTTAAACATCTCACAAATACAGAAATGGACGAATATAAGAAAAATTTTGAGAGTGGAACTGGTAATATAGACCAATTGTTAATTAGTACAGTTCAAAAGAATAAGGATAACGAAAAAGATAAAGAGACGTTACGTGAATATATAAGAAATTTAAGCCTATCACAAATTAAGAAGGAAAAATATTTAGCCGCAATCAAAGTTGCACACGTAAACACGAAACCAATTAGAATGCAAATAAATAAAAACGTAAAACAAAATAGATTGAATATTGAAAGGTTTAAAATAGAAATACAATCGAAGTTGAAATCCTTAAAAACATTGACACCCGAAGAGAGACTTAAATTTATAAATAAAATGAGTTCTGTAAATTCTAAAAATGTACTAGAAGAAGCTAAAAAATTGAATAATTCTAGATTACAAGAAAAAGCGAATAGAGAACAAAAATTAAAAAATGTTTCGAGTGAACTCCAGAGCTTGAGTGATTTAACTCGTGAAAATAGAAAATCGCTGATGAATCAATTGTCTACAAACAACAAAAATGTGGTTATTAAAAAGGCACGAAACTTGAATACATCCAGAAAAAGTGATCAAAAGAAATTAAATATTCGACAAGAAATAGAATTTAACATGAAAAAAATCAATGGGTTAACAAATGATAATATATCTTCATTTATGAAAAAGTGGAACAACTCTCAAAATAAAACTATTTTAGAGAACGCTAAGAAGTTCGCATCTACGAAAAATATCGAAAATTACATCATGAAAGCAAATATACCAAACAAACAAAAGCAGTCCTATATTAAACAAGTTGAACAAAGTGGTGCAAACGCGACACCAATCAAAGCACTTGTTAATCAAGATGTAAAAATGTATACTTTAAAGAAACAATTAAAAGTAAATATATCTAAAATTGTTACTGGTTTAACTGGTCAGTATCGACGAGGGTGGGAGGGTGCAGTAAATGATGCACAAACCGAACCCAAAATAAAAGAAATTGAAGAAGATTTGTTAAAAAAACAAAAACTCCGCAACAGGATCGAGAGTAGTAAAGTTGGACCTCTAAAAAAGAAAGGACATATGAGTCGTGTAATGGATGTAAAAGATGACGTCAACGAAAGAATGAAAATCCTTGAGCAACAATTAGAACAAAAAATAATTGAAGATGTGATCCCTTCTAAGTATAGTGCTATAAATAGATTAAAAACGTTATCGACAAATAGGAAGACATTCTACAAAACTAAAATTAAATCCGCTAAAACTATTAATAACCTTAATAGAATTCAAAGGGAAGCTGAACAAGAAAACACAAAGAATGTTGTTAAACCATCTAATATAGTTTTAAATGTGAATAATGTTGTTAAACCATCTAATGTAGTTTTAAATGTGAAGAATGAAAAAACTATGATGGAAAATAGGAAAAAAGCACAAGTAAAACAAAAAGGTATTTTAATAAATAAACAGAAAGAAGCTGAATCTAAGAGGAATATAAAAGCAAATATAGCTTTTAATCTCAAACTCGCAGAAAAGAGAAGACTTTTGAGAGAAAGGGAGGCTAAGTCGGAACCAAAAATTGTTAAAACTAAGAAAAGATAATGAATCACCCCGACGACGACTGTACCGTAGTGACCGATATGCCTCTCAGTGATGAAGTTGCAGACTTCATTGAACGGGGTCTCCATAGAGATATGACGAAGGAAGATGTTGAGCAGTGGTGTGACACAAATTTAGACGAACTCACAAGTATATATGAGAAGTACAGGGGTACATACTTCTCATATGGACAGGCTGACATGACATTATTTTTTGCACAAACAATTTACGAGAGAGATGACGCACGTGAAATGATTAGCAGTTTCGTGGATTTTCAGTAATTGTAATTTAAAGAAATAATCTACTTTTAAGTTAATGACAAATTGTGATGTTTGTTGTGAAAAGATAAATAAAATAAATCATAAAAAAGTGGAGTGTCCTTTTTGTGATTTAACAAGTTGTCGCTCTTGTTCACAACGATATATTCTTTCTTCCTTTGAAGATCCACATTGTATGGGATGTAAGACTGCGTGGAATCGTGAATTTGTTGATTCATTTTGTACCCAGTATTTTAGAAATACTGATCTTAGAAAACATCGTGAGACTATTCTATTTGAAAGAGAAAAAGCGCGCATGCCTGAAACCCAACCAGAAGTTGAACGAATCATACAGATGAGAAGACTTCGTCTTATAATTCATCAACAAAAAGTAAAACTCCTCGAACTTCATAATAAATATCAGTTATTTGAAACCGACGCTCCAATGCCACGTGAGGTTAGGGTACTTTATAAAGATATGGAAAATACATACAAGAATCTTGATCAACTCAGAAGTGGTGGGACATTGACAGATTATGAAGCTAGACGTTTTGTGCGTCAATGTCCTATCGAAAAATGTAAAGGTTTTCTTAATGAAAAGTGGTATTGCGGTCTATGTGAGTGTCAATATTGTAAAGACTGTAATGAATTACTCACAGATGACCACGAATGCAACCCAGAAACCGTAAAAACAATGAAACTTCTAAATAAAGATAGTAAATCATGTCCCAAATGTGGTACAGTCATACACAAAACAAGTGGGTGTGCTCAGATGTGGTGTATTTCCTGTCACACTGCATTTAACTGGCGAACTGGTGAAATAGAGACTGGTCGAATACATAATCCACATTTTATCGAATTTAAAAAAAAAAATTCTATGTCCCGTGAACATGGTGACATTCCATGTGGTGGAATGCCAACATTTACAGAGTTACGAGGAGTTGGTGCAAGTGATGATATTTTAGAATGTGCAACGGTTGTACGTTATGTAGAACGTGAGAATATGTATTTAGATACATTACCGATAAATAACATTCAATTACGAATATCTTACATGCTAAATGATATGAATGAAATATATTTTAAGAATGTTTTACAGCGTCAAGAAAAACTTTTAGAAAAAACGAGAGATATCTCAAATATTTACGAAATGATTGCAAATACGGGGGGTGATATTCTTAGACAATACATTCTCGATCCACAAAGGCATGATGAGATTGTAAACATGTTATATAAAATTATAGATTACGGTAATGAAATTTTCGGTACAATTCGGAAAAGATATAACTGTAAACACCCTAAGGATTTTTAAAGGTTGATGAAATGTTATAAGCTAAAGTTATTCTCTTCCCCTTTACATTCTTTTTTACAGCGTGTGTTAAATGTACCGGGAAAATCATGACAGTACCTTCTTTTATATCACAAATGTCACTAGTGTGAATACTTGTTTCAACATGTGGTGAAAACATGTACGCGTTTGTGTCTATGAATGTGGTTGAATTTTTTTGATTATCATCTTGTAAAATATAAATAAATGAAAATGTAGGATAGTAATATTCATTTTCACCTGAGGGTATAGTAGGAAATCCCTTATGGTGATGTCGTTCGAAAAAATCACCAACCTTGTAACTTGTAAACCAATGTTCTACTATTTTAGATTTATCTATTGATATTTGATAATTATCTGTTTCATTATTACGTTTTATCATATCATCTACTGGATCCCATACAATTGTGTTTGTTATAAAATCATCTAACATATATGATGGCCTTTTACTGTAATTCGTGAAAGCATCAGAACCAAGTGGGAAATAATTTGTTGTAGTTTCCGATGCCTCGGATTCTTCTAACTCTATTTTCGGTAGCAACATTTGTTTAATTTTTTCATGTTTTTCTGATTCAATATTAAACCAATATATGAAATTACCAGGTAATCTCTCAAAAGGCATTTAAAGATATATTGTATTCTATCTTTATATGGGTGGTTTATCCAATTTGAATGGTTATTCAAATTGTGGTATTTTTGGGTTTGCTTTATTACTTGGTATATTACATGTATTATTAGGCCCCGATCACGTAACTGCTGTAGTTGCACTCGTTTCCGGTGTAAAAAGGCGTCAACATGGAAGTGGTCAAGGGAAAGTGGCAATCCTGAAAAAAACAGCTATGCAAGGTTTTAGATGGAGTGTAGGGCATACGGTTGGTTTAGGTTTTATGACAGGTATATTTATGTTATTTAGAAGTCAAATACCAATCGATACAATTTCCACTGTAAGTGATATAATCGTTGGTTCACTTATGATTCTACTTGGTTGTATATCACTTATTAATCTATACTTCTGGCGGAAAAAAGATTTACGTATCAATCAGCATATAACAGATATTGAGACCATTGTACAACACCCGTCAGATGGTGTACCAATGGAAGTTGTATCTGGTTCAGAAGCTCATGTCGATGCTCACACTCACGAGTTTACACATGTCCACCTTGCAGATGGTGATATAAGGGATTCTAAATCATTATGGGATCGTTTAAAACTTACAAAAATAGGTGAAAATTTTTCCGATAACGAACGAGGTGCGTATACAATGGGTACATTTCATGGTGTATCTGGTCTTTCGGGTATTGTTTATACATTACCATCTCTATTTATAGAAAATAATGTAAAACTCATACTATATCTATTTGGGTTTTTCGCCAGCTCCATTACATCGATGACTTTATTAGGTGGTATATTGGGTTTGACTCCCGGTGGTAAAAAGTCTATTATGGTTACAAATCTAATAGCCGGTACGAGTGTAATAGGTGTAGGTATGATGTGGTTAATATTAACTTCACAAGGAAAATTAAACCTTTAAAGAATAAAAGTTATAAAAGTATATGTATATTGATAAACGTTTCAGTAAGTATGATATATATATATTTAGGAATCTAATACCAACTGATACATGTGAAAAAGTAAGAGACTTTATAGAAAAGAACGATAAATGTTGTGACCGGGCAAATAATAACTATTTAAATAATTATTATGTAACTGACGAAATAAAGGCCTGGAAAATTGAAACTGATCTTATCGAAAAATATACTAATAAAATTATTGATACTTTAGTAGATATTCCGTTTATGTACACTTGTCGTATAGCCTTTAGGAAAGTATTTGGTGAGACCAAATTACATAAAGATGGTCTAGATATGCATACTGGTAGTAAACTCGTGCGAACCTCTTCATTGGTGTATTCGTTTAGCAATAATAAAGGTGGTGTATTTACTTTTCCGAGGCAAAATGTTTCTTTTCAACTAAATGAGGGTGATGTTGCTATATTTCCACCATATTGGACACACGCGCATAGGGTTTCAGCACCTGAACCCGATACGTATAGATACACAGCTGTTTCTTGGAGTTATTATGACGCAGACAAATAAAATATAAAACTATAGTAGATGAGTACATATTTGGAACTTCAACAATTTAACTATAATGAAATGACACCCAAAGAAAGAGATGTTATATTAAAAGATTTCAAAAAGCCAGTTGTAATACGTGGACTATATCAACCAGTTGCGAGACAGATGGAATTAGATAAAGTTATTCAGTTGTTTGGTGATTCTATACTACCTGTGGAAATTTACGATACATTAGAATCTCGAAGTATGGATGCTGATGTTGGTCAGAGTACAATAAAAGAACTTTTCAATCACTGGAAAGCGAACAAAAAACCTTATCTATATTGCGCAGAAGTGGATCTTTTTGAACAAAAATTACCAATCTTACTCGAAGCACTTCGAAATCCGAATACAGAACCTAGAGATGTTAAAGCATTAATGCTTTTTTTCGGAAAAAATCATCCCAGTGACTTACATATACACGTTACATCAGATTTCATATTAAATCAATTATTTGGAACTAAAACTGTTTACATTTTCAGTAATTATGATAATCCAAATATTAATAAATATAGTGCATTTGCTTACAATTTTAATTATTCTAAGGAAGAATTTTTCAAGTTAGACCATAGCAAAATGAAAATATATAAAGTAACTCTTCAACCAGGTGATAGTTTATTAATACCTCCATGGTATTGGCATGCTACACAGGGTCACGGTATAAATATGTCAATTACTCAAATTTATACCAGGATTGATATATCTTATTTAATAAGTAATCCGAATATTATTATAGACTATCTATTTTCTTATCCAGAATTTATTATTGTACCTATAGTTGCTATTCTTATAATATATATATCGATTAGACGTCGACGATGAATACAATATCAGAGTATGAAATGTCTCGCAACTTTTCAAAATATACACATAGAGAAGGTTAAAAAAATATACCCATATATATTAAATGCATCTTAAAGAGCTCAAAGACCACTGGAAAACACTTCGTGTGGAGTTGGACACTTTACCAACAGATGTATTCATAAGTGAAAAACCTAGACCTACAGGTGAATGGGAAGGATCTGATATTCTTCATGAAATTGTTACGGATTACAGTTCTGGTAAATGTGGGTGGTTGAAAGGTGGACAAACACATGTACAGAATGAATGGATTAGTTGGCCTATCATATGGGAAAGTAAACCAGTATTAGGGAATTGTTTGAAATGTCCAGAAACATTTAAATTACTTTCTCAGATACCGGGAATTCGTATAGCTGGTTTTGCTCTCATGAAAGGGGGTGTACAATTAAAAGAGCACACTGATAGTGTTGGACCAGAATATATGTTCACGTATCATCTAGGTCTCAAGTGTCCCAATGAGTGTTATCTTCATCATAAAAAAATTGGCATGGTAAATGAGGAAGATGGAAAACATGTGATTTTAGATGGTAGAATTCCTCATTGGGCGGAGAATAAGTCCGATGAAGATCGTGTAATTCTTTACGTTGAATACTACACATCAACAACTGATTAATATATATATCGATTAGACGTCGACGATGATCGTGGGTGGACTCTCATTGTATCCATAATAACGTATACAAATCCCGAATAATTTGGTGAGACGATAGTTCAATTCATAATTGATGAGATGTTTCCAATCTTTCAAAGTCGCTTGGTAATATTCCAACCTATCTTCACTAAACACGTGTTCACGTAAAAATGGTCTTTTACGAAATTCTTTCATTTCTCTATGCACAGCCTCTGGTAAGGGTAATTTATATTTGTCGATAGACCCGAGAATATCAATTAGGTAGTATCCGTGTGCATCACATATTACATTCGCTTGCATTTCGGGGTATCCTAGGATAAATGCATTAAAATCTTGATTACTTGGGAGTGTAAGGAAAACCTCACCCACATTGGATACAGGTCGTGTTACGGATGGGTGTGTGTGATATGTGAGTGGTGAAGGCCATACCTTTTCTAATATTTCAACGGTGACAGTGTGTCTATCTCTCGATGTGACAATTGTTGGCTCACTGAAGCTGAATGTATTATTCTCAAACTTCACGTCAAACTTACCTGCATATTCCCATCGATTTTTTGAGGATAAGTCACTTATTTTTTTCAAGTCCCTAACAACCTTCCGAGATAATTGTACCCTTCTTCTCATATGTGCCACACATGAGTGGATTGAAATGGTGTTCATCCTATATTCATGATAACATTTTTATCTAGTAGAGTAATTTCACCGAGTTCATCCCATGTGTAGTACTTGATGGATATTCCAAATTTCTTACGCATGATGGGGTCTATATTACCATTCACAACCTTTTTCCAACTTTCTGGTGTGGTTTGAATATATGCGAGTGCGCTCCAGTTCACAGTTGATTTCTGAAATGGTTCAGATCTCACAAGACGATTGAATGTTTTTACAACCTCATCTGGATCTGGTTTATTCATATTCGTTTCAATGAGATCGATGACATAGTATCCCTGGTTTTCGAGGATGAGATTAGCCTGTATCGCTGGATACGCCTTTATGTACGCTCTAAAATCAGCTTCACTCGGGTATGTGAAGAGTGGGACGGCACTCATAGGGACTGGGTGGGTATGATACACGATATATTGTGTCATATCCTCGTTGGAGGGTGTCACAGAAGCCAGTTGTTGATTTGTGCGGGTTGTTGGTGTATTGAACTTCACGTAGTTTCGTGTATTCGTTAGAGTAAATGGTATTGAACCAACGTATTCAACCCTTTGTTCCCATGTTCGCGTGTATATGACTTTTAAGTCATTAATCGTTTTACGACTTAAACGAACTGATAAATAACGATCATTCGCACGGGTCACCGTACCTACGTTAAATGCATTTCGTGGTATATTCACACGTTTAAAATTATTCGCCAGACGACTGAGTGCGGTGTTGATTCGACTCTGTATCGCCGCCCGACGCCGCCTACGAGCAGTTTCAGTAGACACCATCTTATATTAGATAAAGAAGAAAAACATAATGAATATAATGATAGAAGACCTAGCTCGAGAGATATATTCTCAACTGGGACCTGGATACAGTGAGAGAGTATACCATAATGCTATGGAGGTTTTACTACGGGAGAAGGGTATTCAATATGAGTCGGAACGGATTATTCCTATTCCATTCAAGGGGCATGTGATTGGTAATTTAAGGGCGGACATTATTATTAATAACGAGACTGTTCTAGAATTTAAGACGATCAAGACCCTGAATGACGCGGCGGAGTTGCAGGGTAGAAACTATCTTCATCTGACAGGTCTGAAGACAGCGTATCTGGTAAACTACCCACCTCACCCTGATCGGGAAGTGGAGGTGCGGAAGATTCAAGTGCACTCATTAGAGGAAGAACCTGATACAAAGCTCGATAAAATCTTTGGGATTTCTCGTATTGCGTCTGAGGATCTAACACAGCTGCTTGAAGAAATTCTTGTGCCCTACGAAGAAGTGTCCGAGCTTCTTCTAGACAGTGTTGTACCGATGGGTCGTCTTGATTGATCGTCTCCAAGTGAGGGAGTACATGACTTTCCAGATCATAGAGGGCGAGAAGTGCTGGTTCGTCGTTCATATCTGATATTTGTATTTCTGAAAGTACTTAGGGTCAATTCTTACATAGACTGGTGTTCCACCACTTGGAGGCTTTCGACAAAAGTTTTTACAGTTGCAACAATCTCTCGGGTTCGTGAGTTGCCTCTTATTTGCGTAGCATCTCATAGGGAGGTATATATCCCTTTTTAGGAAGCGAACTATTCTATCGATAAGAATCATATTAGTTACCCTTTTTAAAAATCTAGATTACTTAGGTTGCTCACATAATTTACATATAGGTAATCGATCGAAGCATTCCATACATAGGAAATGTTCACACTTGCGAAACTTGAGACATTCTCCCGTTTTACAACACCGTGGACACTCATATGTCTTGAATTCTAATATCTCGTTTTTGAATCTCCAAAAACATGAAGTACACACCTTCAATCCAGGTTTAACTTGTTTATTGCATACATGGAAGTTAGGACAGTTCATTATCTATGTAATATATAAAGTTCTTTAAATAGTTGGAATATATTCCCATTTAAGATCATTGCATATTTTCTTCCATATAACGTCTTGTGCATACAATTTAGCTTTTGATTTTAAGAGTGGAAAGTACTGAAGATACTCATCTTCTCCTAGAAGTTCACAAAATTTATAAAGTACATAAGAGTAGCTAAGGAAATTCTTCCTCTCACTTGGGCAATTTTCATCGAAAGGTTTTTGTATATCTTTGAACATTATACGAAGATTAGCTTCTAATTCTGGTTTCATGGTAGGTGGTTTAATACCATTTAAAATATTAGTAATATACGGAACATGTTCATAATATTTATTTAATCTCAATTTTTTTAGAAGACTTCTTATTTTTGCATGTGTAATTTCTTCTAAATTTTTAATTTTCATTTTTTTTAATTCAACTCTTAACTGATCCATGACTTCACTCGATATTGTCGTCATTTCTTGAGCTTGAAATTGTGACAACCACTCATTAAAGTGATTTTCTCGTTTATATGAATAATTAATAATTTTTTCAGAAGTCTCTTGCTCTTCTCTATATGTAAGTTCTTCGTTTATACTAAATGCGATCACTTTTCCACATCCATCACAAACTAGATCACTCGTATCATATAAATATAAAATATTACTTTTTAAACATGTATCACACTCCTCGATTACACGCATATCGGTGCTTTTAGCTATATTCTTTTTTTCAACGTCTACGAGATAATCGGTCCATATATCCTTTCTTTTAAGACCAACAGTTTCTTTTACATCGAAAATGTTATCAGTGTTAGTATATGTCATTTGTTCATTTTCACTTTCCATATATTGAGTTAAAAATGGCATACATTTTATCATATATTTCGACATTTCATCTTGATATTTTCCTTTATTAGATGGGTCATCATCTATTAATTTTGACCATTCACTTAATTTATTATTATATCTACTTAAAAAATTACCTTCCATATCTTTATAAAGGAATGTTGGTTAAACTTTTAAGTTATCTTTTTTTTGTTTATAAACAGATATTTACCCCAAGAGATTATAGTATTATTTCAGAAGAATTGGAATATGGTATAGATCATGATATGAAATATAATGTCGAAGATGATTTTTGGCTAAAGGAGAGTAAAAGCTGGGATGATGGTATTTTAGATGAATATTATGTAAATGTTACAGGTAAGAATTTCAGACATACTATAATTCCCCAAAATGTGAAATGGTGTGTTTTACGTGTACGTTATTATTACAACGGTAAAGAATATACGGGTATATCTACAAACATTAATTTTAAACCAGGTGAACACGAAGATATGAATATGCATTTCAGTATACCACTTTCAAGTGTATGGTTATCTGATCACGATGATAAACCCCAACGTGATATTACAGATAAGGTTAAACGTTACAGTGGTCCTAGAAATGACTTTCACGGTCAAACCGTTCCTATTGAATATTTTTTGTATTATGATAAAACTATTTTAGAAGATCAATATCCTAAAATGGTGTTAAATAGTACACTTGGAATTAAGAAAAGTATAAAAACGATAGGGGGGTTTACTACTCAGATTCGTTTACCTTAGTAGCTAAGTAGAATTTTAATTCCCCTAGATTTGCAATATTATATTTAAGAATTAAAAACCGGTTATTTTCTTCTTGCATTATTTGCACAGACGCGCACATACTCGTCGCCTTTGTAAATATATTTAGATAGCGCAGTGAATAAAGACCGCTCATATACGAACTATTTTCAGGACATTCGATACATGTTTCCTGGTTTGCAAAGTCGCCTTCACATTTCAATTTAAGTTGGTTATCCACTCGTGTAATTTCAATGTCCGATCCAATATTAGACATATCTCTACACAAACGTTGAAAATCCACTGATGGGATAACGGTTATATTTGACATCTTAACATCTGGCACTTCAATGCGACTTTCATTAATGTCTAAAAGTTTCAATTTGAATGCAGTACTCGTTTTTTTATGTTCACTTGCAATGTCTATGTTCATGTACTCTTTACAATTAATACTAATAGTTAGAACATCGTTATTTGTAATCGTTTTCAAAAGTTTAAAAGTGTTTGCGATATTGATACCAGCTATAATCTCATCTTGATCGCATGTATATTCTTCGAAATTATCAGAAGATAGGTATATATCTATTAGTGATGTTCTAGCTGTATCTAATGTTATAATGTACATTCCATCTTTTTTGAAATATATATTTACATCATTGAGTATGTCTTTTAAAACTTCGAATGTTGACTTAAATGCAGACGCTTGTATTGTAACAAGTTTCATTTAATTTTATATTATTTCTAGATCTTTAAATCTGTTCAGTATAGGCAACACCTTTATTTACGTCACGACTTATCTTATCTTCAAGTTCACGAGTCATAGCAGGCTGGAGTGATTGCCCATATCCATCTAAAGTAAATATATCATCGTCGTTCTCATCCCCCTCTAATGATGTCATAGAACACATACCACCTGGTGACCAATTGCCAACTTCTTCGTTTGGTAAAAGAGAGTCTAACCAATTCCTAATCTCGTTACCAACTAGCAATTTTCCATTCTTCGTTAACAATGTAGGTACTCGATTGATTTTACTTTTGTACGCGGGTGGTATACCCTGGGTGTTGACGTTATGGTAATTTACAAGCTGCTTCAGTTGTGGTTTTGACTGTATATACTCAATTATCTCAGACGAATGTTTACACCTTGGACTAAATAATAGTAAAGACATCTAATATGTATTACGGTATTTTCTAAAAAAAAATTGACGCATAATATAAGTGACCATGAAATTACTGTTGGTTGTAATATTCGTACTAATTGCTGTTATACTACTCACGACCAAACGTGAATCATTTACAGAATCATTTGGACTGTCTGGGTATAATAAACCCAATGGTCAGATAATGTTATCTGACTCAAAACCTAATTTAAACAACTATACTCAGGGTGAGTCGAAGATATCACATGACATGATTGAAACATTTGTTTTACAGGCGAATGAAGAAATTTCCAAACGGACTGGTTTGTGTACATATATCATCGAAACAGTGTCAGTGAAAAAATACACCGGTAGCGATAATGATATTTATGAATGTGTATTTTTTACTATAAAGAATAGCGGTTTCGCTTTCGGGTTTTCTGTATACGCTGCATTTAAGGTAATTGGTGATTCTGTTAAACTTGTTTCTCTTAGATCCCAGCCATTAGACGGACAGTCGGAGTCTACAATCGCGCCATTCCTCGATGGTCAATCTGGGCAAGAGTTTGTTGAATACGAGCTTATCAAAGAGAGTGTGGTTCCAACTGTAGGTGAGTTAGAAAATGCTAAAAATAAATTACAGTAATTGTAATGCTGAGCATCCATGATGTCACTAAAATTGACGAAAGGAAAAAACAGATAAAAAAGGAAATATACACCAAGATATATGAACAGTTTTCACGTAAAATTAGACAAAGTGTTGAACTTGGTCATAAGACTATAATATTAACTACACCGATATTTTTGATAGGATATCCAACTTTTAATCGAGAATCTGCTACGAAATATGTTACACGACAGTTGCAGTTAGGTGGTTTTATAGTCAATCCAATTAATTTATATGAAATTTATGTATCATGGAACGTACCTAAAAGGGTGAGACCTCAAAAAGAAGCCGTAGACGATGTAGAGTATCCAGATTTAATGAACTTGAAAAAGATGGCAGATAAATACAGGAGAGAACCGCGCAGTAAATAATATAATAAAAACCCCCCCTTAATCATAAATGGATAATAATCTTAACATACTCGTTGAAGCTAAGAAAGAGTATCTGGGTCAACTTTACACGATTATGTGTCCAACTATGATTGACGTTTTTCAGGATATATACAATGAATCTGTTAATTTATCCAAGGGACGCCAAACTCTTATAATGTTTCAAAAACTATTAAAAGAAGTTCCGAATTGGTCGAATGCGATGTCTAAGCAGCATAGTGATAACATTACAAATCGATGTGCATGGTTTGACGACTTACTCGCTGCTGTGTTTGTTGCGTGTACTAAAATTCTTTCTGCAGTTCGACTCAGGTCTGATAACAAGAAGATAAGTCTAAAACTACCAACAAATGAGATATTTATTCAAACGTGTTATAATAACGTAGCTAAAGATCTATACAAGGATCCTTACATTTTTCATGAAGAGCAGAGTGAATATATAAGAGACGATAAATTGACAGCTCGCTTCACTACCTGCATTGAAAATACCGTGAAGGAGCTCATCCCAGTTCAACAAATTCTCCAGACATATATGTCACAAGAGTCTAAAAATATAGATTTAGATGGAGAAGTGTACGCTTCTGAAGACCCAGATGTTTTAGAAGGTTCAATGGAACCTGAGATGCCAATGGAACCCGAGATGCCAATGGAACCTGAGATGCCAATGGAACCTGAGATGCCAATGGAACCTGAGATGCCAATGGAACCAACTGGATTTGAAAATGAATTCAAAACTATACCAAGTGTTCAATCCCCTGATATCGAACCACCTATAGAAGAATCTCAGGAAGACGACGTTTTATTTGGGGATGCACCAGATGATCGTACAAAAAAACTTGGTTATAATTAAATGGAACTCTCCGAACAATTACGTGACCCCTTAACAGCTGGACTAATCGCTGCTGGTATTACTGCGGCATACATTCACGCTAAGGCATATCTTAACAATGAGGGTAAACTTGAATTAAATAAATACACAAAACCTGCAGTCTTAAATGCTATATTAGTTTTCTTTATTGTGTCTAACGGTGTAGGTAAAAGAGAGACTATTTCCAATGATCCTTTTTAAACTTAAAGATTAAATCATTAAATTAAGAAAATGACTTCGGTTGCTGCGTTTAACGAAATGCTTTCTCAATTTCTTGTGGAACTGCATAAGACATTTCCAGACGAAACTGGTATCAAGAAAATGATCACTTCATTCGAATTGATTAAACACACCAGCCCTAACCTAGTCGTTGACACTTTCATGACAGGTGTATCCCCGTATGCGGATAAAATTTCAAGTAAAGATGAATCATTCCTTCTAAATGAAATTGATACCATTGATTTTCTCAAAGATCTAAACATTAAAAGTTATTGGGGTCGTATGTCTGATAGTACTAAAGCGGCGACGTGGCAGTATCTTCAGACACTTTACATGTTAGGAACTACCATTAAGTCTATTCCTAGTGAGACGCTTAGTATGATCGAAACGATCGCTAAAGAATGTGCTGACAAAATGGAAAAGGACGGAGGTGAAATTGATCAGGGTGCGTTAATGAATATGATGGGTAGCCTTCTTGGTAATCTCGACAAAAAATAAACCTAATATATACTAAATGAAAACCTGGTTTACTGATCCCCAGGAACTTATAAAAAGTGAGAAGGTTCTCGATTTTTGGCCCACGAGTGACCAATTACCATCTGAACGAATAAATGCAGCTTCTCGGTTCATCATATATGCGACATGTGTTTTGTATCTAACGAAAAGGGATCCTCGTGTATTTGTGTTAGGTGGAACAGTTCTGAGTATCTTATATGTTATGTACAAAGCTAAAATGGTTAAAGAATATTATAGTGTAGATGAGACTGAATGTCAATTACCAACAAAAGAAAATCCAATGGGTAATGTTTTAATGACAGATTACACTGATGCACCAAACAGGTTACAAGCTTGTTACTACCCCACTGTCAAACCACTTATGCAGAATATATTAGATGATCGTATTCCATATGATAGTGGACGTTCTCGTAGCCCCCTTCCACAATATCAACAAAATGCCGCAGACCGGCAATTTATAACCATGCCCGTTTCAAGTATTCCAGGAGACCAGACGGGATTCGCAGAGTGGTGTTACGGTAAAAAGAACGCTCCGATGTGCAAGGGTGATCCTCGACAATGCAGTCCCGATGCGCGTGGTGTGCAACTAGAAGCGTTTGCGGGTTTAGATTCGAGTGGGGATATCAGGGGTCAGCGAGGTGGTGGTGCAGTTAGAAGTGGTAGCGGAAGTTACGCGTAGATAAATATTCTTATGTAATAATAAATGGCGTATCAACTCCAACCTGGTCTGTCAATAGTTCAAAATAAGGGTGCTATCGCCCCCGTTAAAGCGACCGATGAAATTTTTGTATACCCTCAGCCCAGTGATCTTAACGGTGGTGGGTCTCGCCCCAATACTATGTTATATGGTACAGCTCCTTATAGAGCCGGTAAGGGATCACCTGCTCAGTATATAGAAACATCTGACCAGTTACGCCCCCAGTCGACGTCCACTTTCAATAAACATATTGTACAAACTTACGAGAGGAACTTATTTCCACTTTCCAATATGGAGTGCAAGGTTCCTTTGAGGACAATGTCTTACGAACCATCTAGTACACGCGCAGATCTCCAGAATGGACTTTTTCACCAGAGATACCTTAATAAAAATGTTAATAAGAAGTAAGAATGGCTGACCCCATTTCACTCGCAGCTATCGCTGGATTGATTTATGCTGGGCGTACGTTAAGTAATAAAAAAGCTCAGGTATCTCCAGTTGAGATGCAAAGACGGATTGTGGAACAGACACCAAATCCACCTGCTATATTTGATCGCATAGAGCCTCTACCCGATATGTCGAATTTATATGAACCAAGAGTCGAAATTCCCCACAAAAAAGAAAACGATAGTTTTGCTGTTATATCCGCTCAACATCGCACTAATGGTCAGGAAGTTTTATCTATGCGAGATCGCATGTTTGACACTGGACGTATGAATAACCTTTCTCCAATTGAGAAGCAATTGGTTGGTCCAGGTTTGGGTGTCGGTGCAGATGTCCCAGCTTCCGGTGGGTATCAACAGTTAGTCCGGGTGAATCCAATTAACGTTGGTGAACATCGATTGACTACATTACCAGGACGAACTGGTCCAGCTGCGGATGTCACAGGTGGACGTTCTGCTGTCATTGGTCAGTTGACACATAACAAACCAGATACAACCACTTACTTACCTAGTCGTCTTCCTACAGTAATGGGCCGAGCTCAGGGAATGACGGGGCTCATCCCGAGACAAGAACACGAAAAAACTAAACGTATAACTAATCGTTCCGAAACAGGTAATCGTACAGATGGTTTAGGTTTCAATGGCGCTAAGCGTTTTGTATCAGCACAGGCAATGCCCCAGGACCCTACTAGATTCAAGAGTGATAGAAATGATCTTCAGTCTGGATATTATAATCAGGCACAACCAGGTATCAGTAATCATCTTGGTGCATATACCAACAGTGCGGCTGTTCAGGTCGCGAACAAGACAAATGAAGAACTTATGAAGTATGGTTTCCGTCCAGAAGATCGTCGCGGTAAGGCCAACCGTTTGGGTAACAAGGGTCGTATGAATGTGAGGGAAAGTGCACTTAAACAGGGTGGTGCACTCACAGCTGTTCGTTCGGATACTTCCCGCGTTGATGGTCGTGTGGGTGGAGCAAATGGTGGGTGGACACAAAATTATAAACAAGAGTCGTTTCATAAATTCAATTCATACAAAGGACATGAAAATCCCCATACTCGTACACTTGATATCGCTAAAAAACAGATGTCTACCAATCCTTTAGCTCAATCAATTTATTAATGAAATATCGAAATTTAATAAATAAAAACACTCATTAAAATATTGTACATGTATTTTAATGAAGGTTCATACCCTTGATATAGATTCTGGTGAACGTGATACCGAACTGTACGAGTGTGCTAATAATTACAATATCACATTGAAGACGATAATATATAATATCACTAAACTTGAAGTAATTTCCACGAGATTACCGAAACCCAGACTATTCAATCACTTTAACAATAAATTTACTATTCATGATGATAATGGAACCTATAACGCTGAAATTGATCCATTGAATGTATCTCTTATTAATAATCCAAGTAAATCTACAGTTGCGACATATTTACAAGATACAGTCATACCATCAACAGGTTGTACAACGATCGATCAGGTTTCATATACAAATGGGCGCTTCGAGTTTTCTAATACATTAACCACCAGTGATTTTAATCTTGATTTTTACAATGGGGTGGATGGCTGGACGTCAAATGTTATTAGTAGAACCACACCCAATCAAATATTTGGTTTAAGTTCTTCTAATGTTATGTCGTCGAGTGGCATTATACGATGTGGGCAACCTGATATATCATTTGCACCCAAGACGTTTGTCTTGAAGATATCATCTGGGTCTGATGATTTTAATCAAGATTCTTACACAAACACCCCATTTTATACCGGTGTATTTATGAATAACGAAACAGATGCAACACAAGAATATTTAACATTTTACAGTCAAGATGATCTATTTGTACATGAGTATAATAACGGTTCACAAAAACAAATATCTAATCTAAAAATTGAATGGTATTCTAAAGAAAACAATAAACTTATACCGATAGATTTTAAGGAAAGAGATCACGCTATCAAGTTAAGAATACATGGTTCTACTGACAAGCTTATAAACTTACCACAGAACCAGGAAGAAACGATACACGAAGAAACGATACACGAAAAGTCAAAAATAAACATTCCCGAAATCGTGGAAAATGTTTATATATGGAAAGAGTATATTTACATTGGTGTAATTATATTAATAGGGTTAATACTCACACTTTTTATGAAGAAAAAGCCCAAAATTACCGGGTGATCGCGAATATGGGCTCAGTGGGCTTCTTTACTCGAGTAGAAACACGAGAAATTACCAAGTAAACAACGATGGAAAGTAGAGTGGTAAGGATAGCGGTGAATACGTATTGAGAACCACTGTTCTTAGGTACCTTGATGATTTGAGTGATACCCCATCGAACGAGGTCCATCCAGCTGAGAGCAGCGGCAAAACTGAATCCAGCAACAATTGAGTTGAGAGACTGCGCTTCGAGTTCCCGGCTGACGAGAGTGACAGTTTCCATAGCCTGAGCTGTGACGGCTTCCATTGTGATTTATAGTATAGAAGTAGAAAATTTATTCAGGTAACAATATTTCTTTACTAACTAATTTTTTATATTTAGTTTTTCTGATCATCGATGATTTAGCAAATAATTGTTCATCATCTGAATCATCGCTATCACTACTCGTGTCAGAAACCTCACCACCAACAACTTTAAATGATTTATATTCAGAAGTCGTCCACCCCTCCAGCTCCGAGGTGCTCATTAGTATTAATAGCATTTTTTAAGAGATGTTCTGTCGGATTTTGTGGGTTCCAATCATGCCACATGTCATATGCAGTGTTTACAGATGTAAACTTTGGATCACTGCCTGAATATCTCTCAAATTCCGGACATTCGCCTGGGTCAACGAGATCATCCTCGTCTTCATCTTCACCCGAAGTCTCCTCGTCATATATTTCTGGCATTATAGAACCTATAGACTCTCCAACAGTGTTCATTGCACAGAATTTCAATGCATATTCCCAGTCTTCTGGAAGAAGAATATCTCTTCCACAAGCTTTGGAATATTCAGCTGCTAATAATACAGTTTTTTCTATCACTGGTGTGATAATGTTTGTCATGGTTTGAATATACTGTTCAAGTATGTTATCACTCCCATCTCCGAATCCTGATTGCATATTCATATTTAATATTTGATATCAAAAAGAGTTCGAGTATATTCCCCGTCTACACGAAGAATGTTATAATTTACTGCGTACACGCGAATTTGCCTTGAATAATCTATACATGGAGTTAAACTTAGGTTTAATATTTGCTCCTTTATGAGAGAGAAATTGACCTGTCCTGTTGGATACCATTTTTCGGGTTCTAGAGCGAAACTGTATGAATAAAATCTTCTCAAAAGTTGTGTTTTTGAGTGATGTATAGTTGACTGTATAGCTTTTAGAAAAATTACATTCCCCGTTTCTCTTGTGATAATTTCTTCATTATCAAGTCTGAGTGTTAGATGATCTAAATTTTCATACAAAATATATTTATCATCTACTTCTTCTAATGTATTGTCATAGTCGAAGGGGGTTATGAATTGACCTTCAGCTGTTCCAATATCTCCTTGGCGTTGTATTATGAAATACAATTCTTTCACTGGATTTTTAAAATCTAAATTGAATGAACCAGATGTTTCCCCTTTCTCTACATTAAAAATGTTAGTTTGTAATTGTGTAATAACAAAGTCTTTTCTAGTATTTTCAATCTTAATTCTTTCACATGGATCTACAAAAATCATTTCTGCACATAGTTTACATTCTTCTATAAAAATTCTACCTTCCTCTAAAGTGGTTAATAATTCACCAGTTGTACTTTTTATGATCAAGTGGTCATAATCACGAAGTTTTATTTCGACCTCGACATCTTGGGTTTTTATTGCACACAAAGGAATAGCTAAAGATGGATTATTATAGAAATAAAATGGTATATCAACAAAAAACTCTTCAATTTCGTCAGCTCTTCCGATACTTCCCAATATTTCCTTATCTGAAACCCTCGAGGAAATTGTACGTTCTGGGTACTTTCCAATTAATTTTTTTAAAGCTCGTTGTTTCGTCTGTGTAACATGATGTTCTGTGTATATCTGAAGATAATCACTAGGTATTCGTTGAATAATTTTACCACCTATTATGAGGTCGACGTACTCTATAACCGCATGTCCAGCTGATTCTATATACGTTGCGAAATTTGTATCAGGTAATGCGGGTAACTTAATTTTTACACTGAGTGTATTTATCAAATCTCCTAGATTGTGTGGAATTATAAATTTTACTTTATTTCCAAAGTCAAAGCTATTTTCTGGATCAATATCCACATATTCTCGCGCAAATGCAGAATGTTTTGCAAATCTCTCTATAAAATAACTATGGTCTGGATTTGTCGTAAAAAATACATCTTGAGGCCCTGATTGTAAAAGTTGAATACGCCCAGCCATTACTAATATAATAACTTAAAATTTTAAACCAGCTATTCCATCACTGATTGTTAAAATATTATAATTAATTGCGTATATTCTAGTATCATTATCATCTACATCGTTGAGTGGGTCAATTTCAATAGTAAGAAGCTTATGTGCTATTCTACTCATATTTACTTGTCCAGTTGGATACAGCTTCCCTGGTTGCAATGCAAAGCTGTAGATACCGAATTCGGATTTGAGATACGATGCTACTGACGATTTATCACTTGGTGAGTTTACATAATGTTTTAATGCTTGTTCGTATACAAGAAATTTTGTATCTCTATCAAATACAGTTTCATTGTTGAATTTTAATTTTATATTTTTTATTGTATTATATTTATTTGGGTAATTGTTGGTAATTGAATCATATGATTGAGAAACGAAAAATAATTCTCTTACCGGGTGTGAAAAGTTTATCATCACACTTTTACTATTTGATCCAGCTTTCATTTTAAATTTAGAAAGTTGAACCTGTGTTATGATATAATCAAGAGGTCTAGACATTAAAAATCTCTTTTCAGGTTCAGTCACTAAAGCAAATTCACAATCTAACGACATTTTTTCGATTTTAGATGAAACATCAACTGAAGCTCCACTCAAAATTAATTCATTGAGGGGTCTTAATTTAATTCTAACTTCTACCAATTGTTTGGTAAGAGCACATGTAGGAATTGATAACCCTGATGTTCTATAAAAATAGAATGGTAAATCTATAAAATACGTATACGAACCAGCATATGCCAGGGTTCTACCATGACCATTTAAAAAATAGAGTGTTTGATCAATATCATCGTCTGTGTTATGTAATTGTTGATGTATATAGATATATTCACCTGTAATTTTTTCAATTACTTGACCACCTATTGAAAGTTCAGCATATTCAATCATATGACTAATTACTGACGGAACCCATTCATTCCCTGCAGGAGATGGGTCTTGTAATTTCACCTTTAAATTCATATTTCGTATTAAATCACCTTTGTCTCCGGGTATTCTACACGTCACAATTTCACCAAAGTCTATGTCTCCATTAAATTGACTCTCCACATAATCAATAGCAAATTTGCTATGTCTTTTATAATTCATTAAGAAATAAGACATCATTGGATCCCCTGTAAGCCACTGGTCTTGAACACCTTTGGTAGCTAATTGCAGTTTACCTGACATTCCTATTTTACGTGAGTAAAATTTTGTTAAATAAAACGAGACACTATAATAGATAGAATGAATCTTCAGTTGAAGAAGTTTAAGCCTGAAGGTATCGCTGATGATAAGGTCATCGTATTTATCGGTAAACGTAATACAGGTAAATCAACCCTCGTGAAAGATATCATGTATCATAAGAAACACCTTCCAGCTGGTATTGTTCTTTCAGGGACAGAAGAAGGGAATCATTTTTATTCCGAGTTCATTCCAGATTTGTTCATTTATGGTGACTACGACAGAGATGCCATAGAGCGTGTAATGGGTCGACAGCGAAAGTTAGTTGGTGGCGGTAAAACAAATTGTGGCGCTTTCATGCTTTTAGATGATTGTATGTACGACAATAAATTTCTCAAAGATTCGTGTATTCGACAATGTTTTATGAATGGTAGGCACTGGAAGATTTTCTTCATGTTGACGATGCAGTATTGTATGGATTTACCTCCAGCACTTCGAGCCAATGTTGATTATGTATTCCTCCTTAGAGAGAATATCCTCCAGAATAGAGAAAAGTTGTATAAATCATTTTTTGGTATTTTCCCGAGTTTCGATATGTTCAATAAGGTGATGGATGCGTGTACAGAAAATTATGAATGTCTTGTATTGGATAATACAGTGAAATCAAACAAAATTCAAGATTGTGTATTCTGGTATAAAGCGACAGTTAGAAAGAATTTCAAAGTTGGTAGTCCAGATCTATGGAAACTTCATAAAAAAATGTATAATCCCAAACACATGGATCAGAAGGAACAGGATCCGAAAAAAGCGTCTAAAAAAACATCTCTCACAATCACCAAGAGGAAATAATCACAGGGTAGGATTCGCGTTATGATTTACTATGAAAAAACTTATATACTATTAAATGTCTGCGGATCGCACGGTGACTATGAATTTATCCGATAATGGTGACGGAATGGTTTCTATACATAATAATCCAACGACTAGTTTTATAAATAATGAAATGCCTAAAAGTCAAGAAGCGTTTTCACGTGAAGAAAAAAATGTAAGTGAAAGTAAACAGACAATGGATTCTACACCTATTAACGATATAATGATGGATGCACCTATGATACAGGACGAACCTAGGATGCAAGGTGTGATGTCCCAGATGAGTGCTCCTAATCCCCAGGGTGCCTATCAAGTGCAACCCACTCAACAGGCTGCCACTGAAAGTAAAAATCCATTTAATTTGACTGATGATCAAATAATTGCACTCGTCGCCGGTGCTGCTGCTGCTTTAGCTGTGAGCAAGCCCGTTCAAGATAAACTGTCTACCACTATCCCCAAGTTCATAAATGAACAAGGGGGTAGGAGTGCGATTGGTTTAGCTTCTACAGGTTTAGTTGCTGCTATTGTTTTCTACTTTGCGAAGAATTACGCAATTAAACAGTAGATTCCCAACCCAAATTACTGTAGATAGAGGTATCAATACCCATAAAATAGGTCGCTAGGGCACCCATAGCGAATGTCCCCGCGAGCAAGGCACTCAATTTAAGTTTCTTGCTTGTGGACGCATCGGAATCTGTCACAGC
>Ga0209709_10000889_pt1 | contig 28020 bp, 31 predicted proteins | sample ArcticOcean_MG_C_2_FD_187435 | JGI IMG/M metagenome (GOLD analysis project Ga0209709, IMG submission 187435) | Marine microbial communities from western Arctic Ocean - ArcticOcean_MG_CB4_136 (SPAdes) (version 2) | ecosystem: Environmental > Aquatic > Marine > Oceanic | place: Arctic Ocean...
AAATATTTTAAAAATAAATTTCATTAATTTGGTAGCGGGAAGTGGAATCGAACCACTGACCTCAGGCTTATGAGTCCTGCGCTCTAACCGACTGAGCTACCCCGCCACTTAATTATCGTTGATTTATAATACTTTTTATTTTTTGTGCAATCAAGTATTTACAGGTAACTATTTTAAAGCGGGCAATGAATTATATAAATCATTTAATGACAACTCCTTAATTACTTTAATTCCATATTCTTGAATTTTTTCTTTTGAAGCAAGTTTATCTTCAGTGTTCATAAATCTGGATCCGATATACTTAGTTTTGTAAGATTTTAAAGCTCTTTCTTTTGAATTTAATTTAACACATTCTTCAATTAATTCTTTGTTTGAACAATCATATCCATAAAATTCAAATATTTTTGAAAAGGTAGCTGTTTCCTCTAGGATAAGTTTATTAAATTTAATAAAAAGATATTCTGTCCTACTTTTTTCTTGTGAAAATTTTAGCCAATAAGAATAGTATTCTTTTAACTTATTTAATGAATTTACAATAAGCTCTCTATTTAAATTACCATCTAAATCATATCTTTTATTACCGTATTTGGTGTAATAAGAAGTTAACCAGTCCAATGGCTCTCTAAATAGAACAACAGGTCTTATTTCATTAAAAGAAAATAAGTCATTAGCATACTGACCAAATGGGTACCTGCAGAAAACCACTTTTTTAGATTGATAATCTTCGTTAGAAAAATAAAGTTCATTTTTTGATTTTTGAATTGAATATCTGTCTACATCTATTGAGTTCCAGAAACCAGCTGAAATAATTGGAGAGTTATTAAATATCCATGAATTATCTAAAGTATTATATTTAGGAATTCCATTTCCAATTTTATAATACAATTCAAAATAACTTGATAATGAATGTCGCACAAAAGTACTACCTGTACCCGGCGTTGAAATTAAAAAATTTGTGTTTTGATTTTTTTCAACATTTTTCTTAATATTTGTATAAATTATTTTTTTCTTTTTAAGAATTTTTTCAAAAAAAATTAAATTAAATATAAAATTTGTATAAATAGATTTTATACCTTTGAAGTGAAAGGTGTCTGGATAAATTTTTAAACCTAGAATCTTTCCTATAGACCTCATTTTCCACCTAATATCTTTATCCATAAAGAGGTGGATTTTTTTTTTTAGTTTATCTATTAATTTCATTTTGAAAATATATTTTTAAAACCACTGGGAGTTTTCATATAAAATTCTCTTTAAGTTCTTTCCGCCAATTTTAGATAACTGTTCTCTGACCTGTAAATTTAAATTGCCTTCAACACTCATTATTAAAAATTTAGAATCTTTTTTTAATAACTTGTGACTAGTGAAAGGCTTCAAGTATACGGTGTCACCTTCTTTCATATTTTTGGTTGATTTATCTATCTTAATAGAACCATTCTTACTTAGTAAATAAATATAACGATGATAGGGATCTATAATTTCTTGAGAAGATTTATCTTTTAATATAATTTCACTGAAACTAGAATTTGGTACAATATTACTCTTAGCTAATCCTCTAGTGATAATTTTATTATTTTTTATTTTGAGGATTGCATTATCATATTTTATAAATGATATTTTCTTAATATTTTTATCTTTAGAGCTGAATAAATTTTTATTTAGGTTTTTAATATCAAGGGTAACTAATTCATTTTGAATTTCAGTATTAATTTTGTCTGCAAAAGTAATAGCAATAATAAAGGATTTTAAATCTTTATTTCTTGTGGCGAAAGTGTGAGGTACATAAGGAGATATATAAACACTATCACCTGTGTTCATTTTAATAACTTTTTTTACATTTCTATCTTTATAATAAAAGTTTATTTCACCAACAAAATAAGTAAACTGGTGAAGTAAATGACCTTTATTCCATTTTAACTTTAAGTCTTTTGCATTATTATTTTTTACATAATGTAATACTCTAATCCATTCAGGTTTAAATGGAGCATTTCTCTCCATTACGGTGTCTTGATATTCATAATAATCATTGCCACCTCTTTGCATCGTTCTTGAAGTTTTAATTGAATCTTTTTTTTTCATTATTTTAAAATTTGAATTTTCGTAATAATATGGATTGACAAAATCAGAAATTTTAATTGGCCAAACTGAAACTGCTTTTTTAACGAAAGATGAATCTATTTCTTTTTTTCCATTTAATATTAAATTAAGTATATTTAGGTTCATTCCAATATCTGATGCTGCATCTATCGGTCGTCTCTTTATATCATTAAGAATTTGTCTTAATCTTATTGAACTAAAAATATTTCTTTTATTTATTTTTTTAATCATTTAAAAAATTTCTGTGCTCTAGAGTAATCTTGAGGCGTGTCAATTTCCATCCAATTATTCTTAATTTTAATACATTTAATTTTAATATTATTTTTAATCAAATAATTCAAAAAGTCTGCAATATATGCTTTTTTTAAATTCATAGAATTAAAAAACATCTTATTTTTAAATTCTTTTTTGGCTAAATCATAATATTTTTTAAATATCATAGATCCCTTATTGCTTAACTTTAACATTCCAATAAATTCACCATTAGCTGACTTCATGTCAATATTTTTTCCAATATTTTTTAAATAACTATTTTTATTGATACTAACTTTTTCTGCTTCTGAAAAAGGGTGCATAGTCCTACCTTTATATATTTTTTTCCAATTAATATCTGTTAAAATTGCAATATCATCTTTTGAATTAATTAATCTATCAACAATATTTCTTTTAAAAACTATATCAGAATAGCTAATTAAACATTCCTTATTTATTTTAGATCTTGCGTAAAATAATGATTCTAGGATATTATTATTTTTAAAATCTTTATTGTAAAAATATTGTACATCAGGGAATGAAAATTTTTCTTTTTTATAACCAACAACTATGTTTATTTTTTTAATTTTTAATGATTTATAAATATCTAAATGACTTTGTATAATAGATGTACTTCCAACACTGAGAAGGCCTTTAGGTAATTTTTGAGTATGGGGCCTTAACCTTAAACCCATACCAGCTGCAATAATAATAACTTTAAGCATAAAACAATTAGATAAATAAATTATTGTTATGAATATTAGAATTTCATTTCATTGCAATTAATTAATCGATTTTTTACAAAAACTTAAGAAGCTTAATTTTTTTATAAGTAGCAATAGTGAATTTATCAAAGGTTTTGTTGGTGTTATTATCAAAATTATTTAAAATTACTAAGTCAGATGTTTTTGGTATTTGCGGTTTTAAATCATAACCCCATAAATTTTTTTTATTTTTTAAGAAAGGTTTTTTTGAATATATTTGATTTTTTTTAAAATCTGATTCTATATAAATTTCATAATATTTTTTTAAATTATTTCTATTCCATTCTCTTACATTTTTATTAAAACCTGATGTTGAGATAACTACATTTATACCTCTATTGTTCAAAAACATGCATAATTTAGAATATTGAAAAAGATATTTTTTTCTTGATTTAATATCAAATTTTTTTAAATTAAATATATCTCTAATGTCATCACCACTAACCTCAACTGTATTAATCTTTTTTTTATTAAAATAGTTATGTATTTTTTTTGCGAATGTAGTTTTACCACATCCAGATAAACCCATTACATAAATCGTAAAACCTACTTTTTTCATCAATTTTCTATCTTAACAAAGTTTCTTTTTTTAATTCTTCGATTTTAATTTTTTTATACAAACTATTACTTTTATTATAAAGTAAATTAAATTTTATTTTTTTATTTATTTTAATAATTACACTTTTAATATTTTTAACTTCTTGGTTATCTGCCACAGCATTAACTGGTCTTTTTTTAATATCTAAATTTCTAATTTTTATGACAGTTTTATCACTAACAATTTTTCCCTTCCATCTTCTAGGTCTAAATGGACTAATAGGTGTGATAGCTAGTTTTTTTGAGTCTAGGTTTAATATTGGCCCATGAACAGAAAGGTTGTAGGCTGTACTTCCTGCAGGTGTGGATACTAATATTCCATCAGATATTAGTTTTTTAATTATGTATTGTTTTTTATTTCTTACTGAAATAATTGCTGCTTGTTTACTTTTTCTTATAATTGAAATTTCATTTATGCCAATGGTTCTTTTTTTATTATTTTTAGAATCTGTTGTGATCATTTCTAATGGGCTTATTGTTATCATCTTTAATGTTTTTATTTCTTTTAAAAATTTTTCCTCAAAAAACTTATTCATTAAAAACCCGTAGTTCCCAGAATTAATTCCATAAAAGGGTTTTTTTTTTTTATAAAATTTTTTTAGAGTTTGCAGCATAAAACCATCACCACCAACTATAATTATAAATGAAGCTTTTTCTAATGTTACTAAAGAAATCTTTTTTTTTAATATAGATTTGATCTTTAAAGATTTTTTAGTTTTATCAGAAATTATGTGAGTTAATAACATCATAATTTAATGGTGCCCTCGGCCAGACTCGAACTGGCACTCCCAAAAGGGCAAGGATTTTAAGTCCTTTGTGTCTACCAATTTCACCACGAGGGCATTCCAGATTTGCATTGTTATACTTGAGTAATCTTATAACTCAATATCTTTTTGTTTCAAAATATAAATATAATCAGAGTAATTTCCGTTTTATTAATTTTTAATCAAGATTCTACAGGACCTGTCTACCCTATGTAAAAAAATATTTTTATCTAAAAAAAACTCATCTACAGCCTTTCTGCAGCCAGGCATATCACCATAATCATCAATAATTAATATTCCATCATCAGATAACAAAGGGTATAGAATTTCAAGTTCCATTTTAGTGCTTTCATACCAGTCAGTATCAAGCCTTAATAAGGCAATTTTTTTTGGTAAATTAGTAGAAATCTTTAAAGTATCTTCAACTTTGCCCTTAATCAGGAACAAATTATCAGTTTTGTTAAAAATCTTTTTTGAGAATCCCCTAACATCATCGATACTTACTTTAAACCATTGTTCATTTTTTGAGATAAAATTATTATATACATCAATCATTTTTAATCCATCATGTGATACAGGCTTGGGCATACCTTCGAATGTGTCATATCCATAAAAATTTCTTTTAATATCTTTATAATAATTTTCTTGTGTATCTTTTGAAATAAATAAATTTCCACCTCTCCAAATTCCACATTCCACAATATCACCATCAATATTTTTCTTATTAATATAATGGATAGCTTGAATTAAAGACCATCTTCTAATCAATGGTGTCATTGAATAATAACCAAGGTCTTCAATTAACTGTATTTCACTATCTTTTATTTCGGGAATTTCATTAATCCAATCATTTTCATTTTTATTAGAAATAAAAGATCTAACTTTTCTAAAAAAGTTTCTTATATATCTGACAAGTTTCTTCATTTATCTAATAAATTTTTTTCTGATTAGTAATTTCATTTTTAGCTCAATATACTGATAAATAAAAAAAGAACTAATAAATAAAGTGAAGAAAAATATAATAAAAATGTAATTACTATCAAAATTTATTTCATATAAAGACTTATCAATTAAAGAAAAAATAATTTGAATCACAAAGTGTAAGAGGTAAATTGTGTACGACAAGTCACCAAACAACTGAAAAGGTTTGCCTAAATTTTTAAAGTAAAATTGAAGTATAGAAAGGTTTAAAATTATCATGGGAAATTTTATTAAAAACAATAAAATATAAAAGTTTTCACCAATCAAGAATTGTAAACTTTTTTGATATTCTAAAAAAAAATTATTTAAAAATCTACCAAAAACTATAATATTTAATAATAACAATATAATTAGTATTATTTTTTTTTGTAAATTATTTTTTAGTAATATTTTTTTTATAATACTGGAAATAAAAAAGGTAACACCACCAATATAAAAACATACAAGCCCTAAAAAAATTCCCTCTATATAATCTAATGTCAAAACAAATATTGTAAATGATATAACAAGAGCAAGGAGGGATTTTCTTAGATTATTAATCCCTATAAAAACTGTTATAAAAAAAATTATATATAATAAAATTTCAACTGATATTGACCAAGAAGGATGATTAAAAGCCCACCCTTCAGCAAAACCCCATTCTTGAATTAAAAAAAAATGATAAACAAAATGCTTAAAATCATTAATATTATTAACAAAATAGTCACCGTTTAAATTAAAATAAAATAGTTGAAGAATCATTACAGAAATTAATGTTAATATATGCAATGGATATAATCTTGATATTCTCAATATAAAAAAATTTTTAATATTTACTTTTCTTTCATAAATGCTTTTGCTGTACATTAAAAAAAAAAATAAAGCCTGACAATACAAAGAAAAATTGTACTGCTACGGTTCCAAATAAGTAAAATGGTTTTAATAAATCATAAAATGGCTGTTGATCTCTTACAAAATTAATTGGATAATTTCTTCCAGATATAAAATAAAAATGCTGGTAGTGTTGTAGAACAACACAAATAGCAGCTACAGCCCTAGCGATATCTAATAAATAAAATCTTTCTTTTTCCATATCTTACAAATAATTTTATCTTTTTTTATTTATTATTAATGATTTAAAATTTTAAACTTTTAATTAAATACTTTTTATCGAGATTACAATCTTTGTACCCTTTTTTAATAATATTTAAATAACGTTCTGAAGGAAAAGTAAATACTGTTTTTTTTGTCATAGTGTAAGTCATTACTTTTTTTCCATAATAATTAAAATAATATTTCTTATAAACAATTGGATAATCTTCATATACGTCTAATTTTTTTTCGTCACTTTTGGAAATTTCATATAAAGCGCCTGTAACAACTAGATTTTTTTTAAATTCTATATCCGCATACATATTTCTAAATGTTAGTCGAAAATCTTTTAAATTTATTTTTTTTAGAAAAACACTATTTTTGCATCTTTTTTTCATTTGGAAATGATGAAGATTACTTCCATAAGCAAAATAAAACATTTGATTACCTAACAACTATTTCTATTTTTTTTTTATTAACAAATTTTAGAATCTCTAAATTGCATTTATCAATTTTCAATTGATCTTCAGAGCGTATAACAATTGAAACACCTAATTTACCTGCTTGAAAAAAAGGATAACTACCAATTTCTACATCTTTATTATTATCTTGAACATCAGTTAAAGAGTTTGCAATTTCACTTTCAACTGTTTTTAAACTTATTGTGTGACTTAGTATTGGATCTCCACCTACAATCTTATCTTTTAATCCACCCAGCATTGATTTTAAAATCGATGGAACTCCTGGTAAACAAAAAACATTCTCAACATTAAACCCAGGAGCACCACTTGTTGGATTTAATATCAAATTGGCATTCCTTGGCATCCATATCATTTTTTGTCTGCCTTCATTAAACTCCCCAATTTTATAATAAGCCTCCAATATTTTGAATGCTTCCTTATGAATCTCATACTCCAGCTTAAATGCTTTGGAAATAGATTGAGCAGTAATATCATCATGCGTTGGACCGATACCACCAGTTGTAAAGACATAGTCATTAACTTTTCTTAAATGATTAACAGTTTCAATAATGATATTATCGATATCTGGAATAACTCTTACTTCATTAACCTTTACACCAATTGAATTCAGCCATTGTGCAATTGTGCTAGTATTAGTGTCTTGTGTTCTTCCAGAGAGAATTTCATTGCCGATAATAAGTATTGCGGCATTAAATTTTGTATTTTGATTCATTATTAAATATATAATTCAAATATGGAATTTACCAAAGCTTTAATAAAAGGCAAACTTATCAAACGATATAAGAGATTTTTTACAGACGTTAAGATCGGTAAAGAAATCATTACAGCACATTGCCCAAATACTGGATCTATGAAAGGTTTATTAGATGAAGCAAATGAGGTTTTTGTATCTAAAAATGATAATCCTAAAAGAAAGTTAAAATATACACTTGAAATAATTAAAGTTAAAAAAAATTTAGTGGGTGTTAACACTCATTTTGCAAATAAAATTGCCTTCCATGGCTTATCAAATAACTTAGTTAAAGAAATTGCAAATAATGACAGTATTAAACCCGAGGTATTTTTTAATAAAGAAACACGATTTGATTTTTTAGTTGAAAAAAATAAACAAAAAATATTTGTAGAAGTAAAAAATGTTACTTTATTTAGAGATGAAAAAACTGCAGAATTTCCAGATGCAGTTACTACTAGAGGTTCAAAACATTTAAAAACTCTTATAGAAGCTGTTAAAAAAGGTTATAAATCTTATCTATTGTTCTTAATTCAAATACAAGGTGTTAATAATTTTAAAATAGCTAAAGACATTGATAAAGAATATTATAAAAATTATTTACTTGCCAAAAAAGCTGGGGTTATCTTTTTAGCATATCAATGTAAAATAAGTTCAAAAGAAATTAAAATAGATAAAAAAATTAAAATTATTGATGCCTGATTATTTAGAAAAGTTTAAAAAAATGAGAGTTGCTGGAAATCTTGCAGCAAGAACTCTTGATATGCTTACAGACAATATTAAACCAGGTGTGACTACAGAATTTATAGATAAATTAAGTTATGAATTTATTAGAGATAATGGTGGATATTCTGCTCCACTTTTTTATAGAGGTTTTAAAAAATCATTGTGTACATCTTTAAATCATGTTATCTGTCACGGCATACCTTCTGACAGAGTTTTGGTTGAAGGTGATGCTTTAAATGTTGATGTCACAGCTATAGTAGACGAACATTATGGTGATACTAGTAGAATGTTCTGTGTTGGCAAAACTCCTGTTAAAGTTAATAATTTAATTGATGCCACACATGAGTCTATGATGAGGGCAATTAAATTATTAAAACCAGGATTAAGACTTGGAGATATTGGACATGAAATACAATCTTTTGTAGAAAAAAAAGGTTACTCTGTTGTTAGAGACTTTTGTGGACACGGGATAAGCACCACATTTCATGAGCCTCCAAATGTTTTACATTATGGTAAAAAAAATACTGGTATGGAGCTTAGACCTGGTATGACTTTTACAATTGAGCCCATGATAAATGTGGGTGAATGGGATGTAAAAATGCTCAAAGATGGATGGACCGCAGTTACAAAAGATAAATCTTTATCAGCACAATTTGAACATACATTGGGGATTACAGAAAATGGTTATGAAATCTTTACAGAATCTGTTAAAGGTTATTCAAAGCCCCCTTACTTATAATTAATGATTGAAAGATACTCTAGAAAACAACTTACTGACATATGGTCAGAAAAAAATAAATATCAAATTTGGCTTGATGTAGAAGTTGCTGCAGCTGAAGCAATGGAAAAATTAGGCCAAATTCCAAAAGGTGTGGCCTCTGTTGTTAAAAAAAAAGCAAATATTAATGTTAAAAGAATTCATCTAATTGAATCTAAAGTTAAACATGATGTAATAGCTTTTTTAACTTCTGTTACAGAAAAAGCTGGAATTAAAGCGAGATATCTTCATCAAGGAATGACATCATCTGATGTATTAGATACAAGCTTAAATATTCAATTGGTTCAATCCGGTAAAATTCTTTTAAATGATATTGATAAAATATTAAAAGTTTTAAAAAAACAGGCTAAAAAATACAAATATACTCCATGCATGGGAAGAAGTCATGGAATACACGCTGAACCCATTACTTTTGGTTTAAAACTTGCATCGTTTTATGAGGAATTTAAAAGAAATAGGAAGAGATTAGTTGATGCTATTGAAGAAATCTCAACTTGTGCAATTTCAGGAGCTGTTGGAACTTTTGCTAATATAAATCCAAATGTTGAAAAACATGTTGCAAAAAAGCTCGGTTTAAAAGTAGAGCCAATTTCTACTCAAGTCATACCAAGAGACCGTCATGCATTTTATTTTTCTGTTCTAGGAATTATTGCAGGATCTGTTGAAAGAGTTGCAATTGAGATTAGACATTTACAAAGAACTGAAATTTATGAAGTTCAAGAATTTTTTTCAAAAGATCAAAAAGGTTCTTCTGCAATGCCTCATAAAAAAAATCCTATTCTAAGTGAAAATTTAACTGGTCTTGCAAGAATAGTTCGAAGTACAGTAATTCCTGCTTTAGAAAATATTGCACTATGGCATGAAAGAGATATATCTCACTCAAGTGTTGAAAGAAGTATTGGTCCCGATGCAAATATAACTTTGGATTTTGCTTTAGCAAGACTTAGTAATATTTTAGATAAAATGATTGTTTATCCAAAAAAGATGATTGAAAATTTAAATATAACTAAAGGTTTAATTTTTTCACAAGAAGTGATGTTGGAGTTAACAAAATCAGGTTTAAGTAGAGAGCAATCTTATAAAATAGTTCAAAATTATTCAAAAAAATGCTTTGCTGAAAATTTAAATTTATTTGATGTAATTAATGAAGATAAATTTATTATGACTAAAATTTCTCCCAAAAAACTTAAAGCTATATTTAGTTATTCATCTCATTTTAAAAATGTAGATTTCATCTTTAGAAGAGTTTTTAAATAATGAAAAAAGGTAAAAAATTATATGAGGGTAAGGCAAAGATCATCTATGCTACGTCTGATAAAAATTTAGTTATTCAATATTTTAAGGATGATGCTACTGCTTTTAATAATTTAAAAAAATCTAAAATTGAAGGCAAAGGAGTTTTAAACAATAGAATATCAGAACACATATTAACAAACTTAGGGCAAATAGGAATTAAAAACCATTTAGTAAAAAGATTGAATATGCGGGAGCAAATTATTAAGCTTGTTGAAATTATTCCAATCGAATTCATTGTAAGAAATGTTGCAACAGGTTCAATTACCAAAAGACTTGGTATTGAAGATGGTACAATTTTAAAAGAACCTTTGTTAGAATATTGTTTAAAAAATGATAAATTAAGTGACCCTTTAATTGCAGAAGAGCACATATTAGCTTTCGAATGGGCCTCAAAACAAGAATTAGAAAAAGTTAAGAAAATTATTTTAAGAATTAATGATTTTATGATTGGGATGTTTAGAGGTGTTGGAATTAGATTAATAGATTTTAAATTAGAATTTGGAAGAATAAAAACAAACGGAAAATCTGACGTCATTTTAGCTGACGAAATTAGCCCTGATACTTGCAGGTTATGGGATTCAGTTACGGACAAAAAACTTGATAAAGACCGATTTAGGAAAGACTTAGGCGATTTAATACCTGCCTATACTGAGGTTGCAAAAAGATTAGGAATTCTCCATGAGAACACCAATGTAAGTGCTGTCAATGTTACAAAACTAAGATCAATTAAGAAAAGAAAATAATATGAAAGTATCTGTAATTATTACACTTAAAAAAGATGTGTTAGATCCACAGGGTAAAGTTATTCACCAAACCTTAGATGGTATGGGTTTTGAAAATATTAATGAAGTAAGACAAGGAAAGTATTTTGAAATTAACACAAAAGAAGATGATAAAAAAAAAGCTGAAGCAAAAGTTGAAGAGATGTGTAAAAAACTCTTAGCAAACTTAGTAATAGAGAATTATAAAATTATCGGATCAGAATAATAAATAATGCATTCATCCGTAATAACCTTTCCTGGATCCAATTGTGACAGAGACATGGATGTAGCCTTAAAAAAATTTGGCTTTAAAAATAAAATGGTTTGGCATAATGATATAGAGTTACCAAAAAGTGATTTAGTGGTTTTACCAGGTGGTTTTTCATATGGTGATTACCTTAGATGTGGCAGCATAGCATCAAAATCAAAAATTATGAAATCTGTTTTAAACTTTGCACAGGGTGGTGGTAAAGTTATGGGTATCTGTAATGGTTTCCAAATTTTAGTTGAGTGTGGTTTGCTACCAGGAGTGCTACTTAGAAATAAATACCTAGAGTTTATTTGTAAAAATATTTTTGTAAAAGTTAATAATAAAGACAATTCTTATTTTAAAGATATTAAAAAAGAAATATTTGAATTTCATATTGCGCATAATGAAGGAAATTATTTTTGTTCAAAAGAACAAATTAAAGAAATTAATGATAATAGTCAGATAGCTTTATTTTACTCTGATGAAAATGGAAACGTTAATAAAGATTATAACCCAAATGGTTCATTACAAAATATAGCTGGTATACTAAATAAGCAAAAAAATGTTCTAGGTATGATGCCTCACCCTGAAAGAATGATAGACCCTGCTCTATCAGGCGAAGATGGTTCAATATTTTTTGAAAACTTAATTAATAATTTAAAATAATGATAGTTAACGAAGAACTTGCAATCGATCATGGTTTAAAAAAAGAAGAATATAAAAAAATCTGTGATTTACTAAAAAGAGTTCCTAATATTACTGAACTTGGTATTTTTTCTGCAATGTGGAATGAGCATTGTTCTTATAAGTCTTCAAGGTTACACCTTAAAAACTTACCTACTAAAGGAAAAAATGTAATTCAAGGACCTGGTGAAAATGCTGGTGTTATTGATATAGGTGATGACGATGCAATAGTATTTAAAATTGAAAGTCATAATCACCCTTCATTTATCGAACCTTATCAAGGTGCAGCAACTGGTGTTGGTGGAATTATGAGAGATGTATTTACAATGGGTGCAAGACCTATAGCTAATTTAAATTCAATTCATTTTGGCTCACCTCAGCATAAAAAAACTAAAAATTTACTTCGAGGTGTTGTTCACGGTATAGGTGGATATGGTAATTGTATGGGTGTTCCAACTATTGCTGGTCAAACTAGTTTTGACAACTCTTATAATGGTAATATTTTAGTAAATGCTATGACCTTAGGTCTTGTTAAAAAAAATAAAATTTTTTATTCAAAAGCTGCAGGTTTAGGAAATCCTGTAATCTATGTTGGTTCAAAAACTGGTAGAGATGGAATTCATGGCGCTAGCATGGCTTCAGCCTCTTTTGATGATAAAATAGAAGAAAAAAAACCAACTGTTCAAGTTGGAGATCCCTTTACTGAAAAACTTTTACTAGAGGCTTGCCTAGAATTAATGGCAGGGGATTCAATTATAGCTATTCAAGATATGGGGGCTGCTGGGCTGACGTCTTCAAGTATTGAAATGGCTTCAAAAGGAAACTTGGGAATTGAAATAAATTTAAATAAAGTTCCTTGCAGAGAAGCGAATATGTCACCTTATGAAATTATGCTGTCAGAGAGCCAAGAGAGAATGCTTATTGTTTTAGAAAATGGCAAGGAAGAAATGGCTAAAAAAATATTTGATAAATGGAATTTAGACTTTGCTGTAATTGGTAAAACGACAAAAAGTAAAAAAATTGAACTTTACTTTGATGAAGAAAAAGTAGCAGATATTCCTATTAATACATTGGTTGAAAACTCACCTATGTATGATCGAAAATGGAAAAAGACTAAACTTCCAAAAAAAGTAAGGATTATAAAAGAACAATTTAAAAATTTAAAAATGATAAATGTTTTAAATAAAATTTTATCTAACCCTAATGTGTGTAGTAAAGAATGGATTTGGCAGCAATATGATCATACAGTTATGGGCGATACTATTCAAAAACCTGGGGGAGATGCTGGTGTAGTTAGAATTCATGGTACATCTAAAGCTGTTGCAGCTTCTGTAGATTCTTCAGCTGTATATTGCTGGGCCCATCCTTTAAGTGGTGGAAAACAAATTGTTTGTGAAAGTTGGCGAAATTTAATTTCTGTTGGGGCAAAACCAATTGCAATCACTAATTGTTTAAATTTTGGTAGCCCTGAAAATCAAGAAAATATGGGTGAGTTTGTAGAATGTGTTCAAGGTTTGGGTGAAGCTAGTTTGTATCTAAATTTCCCTGTAGTTTCTGGAAATGTGTCATTTTATAACCAAACAAAAGATATTGGAATAAAACCTACACCAACAATAGGTGGTGTTGGACTAATCTCAAACTATGAAAATATGGTTACAATGGATCTTAAAGAGACTGGAAATATTATTTTAGTTGTTGGAAAAACTGAAGGACATTTGGATCAAAGCTTATTTTCTAGAGATATTCTAAATGAAAAAAATGGTCCTCCTCCAGAGATTAATTTATTTAATGAAAAAAATAATGGAGAGACAATTTTAAAACTTATAGATAAAAAATTTATTAAAGCTGCTCACGATGTATCTTTAGGTGGTATTATTACTGCTTTATCTAAAATGTGTATTAAAGGTAAAAAAGGTGTAATCCTTAAAAAACCTAGTTATTTAATTAATCAATTTGAGTACATGTTCGGAGAAGATCAAGGCCGATATATAATAGAGATAGGTAAGAATAATCTTCAAAATGTGATTAAAATACTTTCAGAAAATTCTGTTCATTTTGATGAAATTGGGACAGTAAATGGAGTTGATTTAATTATTGATGATAAGTCAAAAGTATCAATTGACGATTTAATTAAATCACATACAACTTGGTTAACTAACTACATGAGTAAATAAATGGCAATGGATTTAAAAGAAATTGAAACACTTATAAAAGATGCTTTACCTGACGCAGTAATCGAAATCCAAGATTTAGCAGGTGATGGTAATCACTACTCTGCAACAGTAACCTCAGGTAATTTTTCTGGAAAGAGTAAAATTGAACAACACAAAATGGTGTATAATTCCCTAAAAGGAAAAATGGGAAATGAACTACACGCTTTAGCAATTAAAACAAAGGAGCAATAATGAACCAAGAAACTAAAGATTTGATTAATAACGAAATTACTAATAATGAAGTTTGTTTATTTATGAAAGGAACACCTGATGCTCCACAGTGTGGATTCTCTATGGCTATTTCAAATATGTTAAAAATTTTAGAAGTAAACTATAAAGGTATAAATGTTCTTGAAACCCAATCGTTAAGAGAAGGTATAAAAGAATTTAGTGACTGGCCTACTATCCCACAAGTTTATATTAAAGGTGAATTTATAGGTGGCTGTGACATCGTTAAAGAAATGTACGAAAACGGTGAACTTAAGAAAATTCTTGAGGATAAAGGAATTAATTTTAAAAAATAAATATTTATTATCTAGAATAATATTCAATTACTAGATTAGGTTCCATCACAACAGGATAAGGAACTTCTCCAAACTTAGGCACTCTTACAAAAGTAACTTTTTTATTTTTTTCATCCATAAGAATATATTCTGGAGTTTCTCTTTCCTTATTAGCTAATGCGATATCAATAAAAGCTAGTTGTTTAGATTTATCTCTAATTTCAATCGTGTCTTCTTCGCTAACCATATAACTTGAAATATTAACTTTTTTACCGTTAACTTTTACATGGCCATGATTAATAAGCTGTCTAGCAGAAAATACTGTTGTTGAAAATCTTGCTCTGTACACAACTGCATCAAGTCTTCTTTCAAGCAATCCAATTAAATTTTCACCAGTATCACCTTTTTGCATTGCTGCTTTTTTGTAAATATTTCTGAATTGTCTTTCATTAATGTTACCATAGTAACCTTTTAACTTCTGTTTTGCCTGTAATTGAATTCCGTAATCAGAAGGTTTTCCTTTTCTACCTTGCCCATGTTGTCCGGGTCCATAATCTCTTTTATTGAAAGGACTTTTGGGTCTACCCCATAAGTTAATCTTTAACCTTCTATCTATTTTATGTTTAGAACTTATTCTTTTTGTCATTTGATAGTTGGGGTTATAAACTTACTCATTATTTTGTCAATCAACCTTTTTTGGCTAAACTAGCAAATACACTTGACAAAATACGTGTTTCTTTCTCAGATAGCTCCATTTTAGAAAAAATACTTCTTAAGTTTTCTAGCATAATAGGTTTCTTTTCTGAGGGCTTAAAAAAGCTCTTTTCTTCTAATTTTTTTATACATAAATTGGTCATTGCTTGAATATCTCTTTTGCTTGCAAGAGACACTTTTTTTGATTTAGAGTATTTAACTCCTTTTAAATTAATGATTCCTGCGACTGTGTGTGCAATAATAATGAGACTATGAGATAGGTTCAAAGATTTGAAATCAGGATTAGTAGGTATTTGCATAGTATAATTTGCATAACTAATTTCATTATTAGATAATCCAGATGCCTCAGAACCAAATAAAAATGCAACTTTCTTATTAAAATCAATTTTCTTCAAATCATTTAATTTTATATGTTTAATATTCTTGTTTCTAAATCTTGCTGATGTAGCAATAACATAATCTACTTTTTTAACTGCAGATTCTAAATTTTCATAAATCTTTGCATTTGTGATTAGATCTCTAGCACCAACAGATGTTGCTAAAATTTTATCATTAGGAAAAATTGGCTTTGGATTCACAATTACTAATTTTTTAAATTTAAAGTTTTTTATCGCTCTAGCACAAGCACCTATATTTTCAGATAACTGAGGTTCGTGTAAAATGAATGTAATATTGTTAAAAAACATTACTGGTTCAATTAACCTAATCCGTGATTTCTACTGTAATTTGATTTTTTCGAACTAGTTAAATCTTTAATAAGATCTTGTGGAGCTGACCAAATTGAAACTTTTAATGGATAGCATTTAACATTATCTGAAGAATGTTCTGATCCACAATCACCACCAGGGCAAGTTGATAAAACACCAAGTAAATCTGTTTCAGCAAAAAATTCCAAATAATCACCTGGTCTTACTGGGCTTGATTTCATAAAATATTGTTTGGTATCATTAGTAAAGCCAGTACACATAAAAACATTTAAAACATCATGAACTAATTTCTCAGCTTCATTAATCTTAATTCCTTTTTCATTAACTAAAGCTCTTGTTAAATTTGAATGACAACAAAAATGATACTCACTGTCTGAAAGTAACTTTGAGGTATATGGGTCACAACGTGTTCCTATAACATCGTGAACAGATCCTCCATCTTTATCATACCCATACCAGTCTAAAGTATCCCAAGTAATTGTAGCTAATGATCTTAAGTAAGGAAAATTACTTAGCATTTTATCTCCTGTTGAAAGATGGGTTCCATAAAGAGCTCTAGTCTTACCTGAATAAAATTTCTCTTCTAAATTATTTGCTTGAAAAATATTTAAATCACCTACTTGAGGGCCTTCTATACTTTCAATTCTGAAAAAATTGCCTTTTTTTACTTCAAAAGTTTTTGCATCTCTTGGTGGTATTGTTATTTCACTTATACTTTTTAATTTTTTTCTAGCATGGTGCAATAAAGATAAATTACTCTCTTTTAAACTATCTATTGGGTAACATATAATAGGTTTAACACTTATTCTGTCTTTAACGTTTATAGGAGCTGTAGAGTACATTTTAGTCTTCATAGTTATTTACTTGCTGGAGCCTTATCTTTAAATAATTTATAATCCAAGCTATCTACCAATGCTTTAAATGAAGCATCAATAATGTTTGCTGAAACGCCAATGGTAAACCAATTTTTTCCATTTGAGTCTGTGCTTTCTATTGAAACTCTCGTTATTGCTTCAGTTCCAGTGTTTAAAATTCTAACTTTATAATCAACTAACTTAAGGTCTTTTAAGTATTCTGAATATTTATTCAGTTTGTCGACATTTTGTCTAATAGCATTATCTAATGCATTTACTGGTCCATTACCTTCTCCTTCACAAATAATTTTTTCACCATCCACTTCTAGTTGAGCTTTTGCAGATGAGATAATTTTTCCAGATGAATTTTTTTTAACTGACACATCGTATTCCTTAATCAATATATACCTTGGTATTTTACTTATAATCCTTCTTGCTAATAATTCAAAAGAAGCATCAGCACCATCATAACTATAACCTATAAATTCACGATCTTTTACTTCGTCTAATAATTTTTTAATTTTAGGATCATTTTCTTTTATTTCAATTCCAATAGTTTTTAATCTTGAAATAATATTTGATTTACCAGATTGATCTGAAACTACAATGTTCCTAGAATTTCCAACTTCTTCTGGATTAATGTGCTCATAAGTTTTTGGGTCTTTTTGTACTGCAGATACATGTAAGCCACCTTTGTGAGAAAATGCTGCGGCACCCACATAAGGTAAATGTTTGTTAGGTTTTCTATTTAATATTTCATCTAATAGTCTAGAACATTGTGTTAAATTTTTAATATTCTCAGGTTTAATTTTTAATTCAAATTTAGAAATAAAATCTTTTTTTAAAAAAAAAGTAGGAATTAATGTCATCAAATTAGCATTGCCACATCTTTCACCCAAACCGTTTATGGTTCCCTGAATATGTCTAACACCAGCCCAAACTGCTGCCAATGAATTAGCTACAGCATTACCAGTATCATTATGTGCGTGTATTCCTAAATTTTTACCAGGTATAATTTTAATAACCTCAGTCACTATTTTTGTAATCTCGTGAGGTAAGGTACCCCCATTAGTGTCGCATAAAATTATCCATCTCGTACCTTCATCAAATGCAGCCTTAAGACAAGATATTGCATATTCAGGATTTGCTTTATATCCATCAAAAAAATGTTCTGCATCAAACATGAATTCTTTATTTTCTTTAATAAAATGTTTTGCACTTTCTTTTATGTTTTCTAAATTTTCTTCATTAGAAATACCTAATGCGATATCAACATGAAAATCCCAAGATTTGCCCACCAAACAAACTGCAGGTGTATTTGAATTTAAAAGTGCAGATAACCCAGGATCATTATTGGCACTTCGACCTGTTTTTTTTGTCATTCCAAAGGATGTTAATTTTGCATTAATAAATGTATGTTTTTTTTGAAAAAACTCAGTATCGGTTGGATTTGCTCCAGGCCATCCACCTTCTATATAATCTACACCTAAATTATCTAAAGCAGAGGCAACTTTTACCTTATCATCCACAGAAAAATCTACACCTTGAGTTTGTGCACCATCTCTTAATGTTGTGTCAAATATATAAAGTCTTTCTTTGCTCATTTAAGTTTCCAAATTGTTTTACCATCTTTATCCTCTATTAAAACACCTTTATCCAAGAGTTCATTTCGAATTTTGTCAGCTTCTTTATAATTTTTATCTTCTCTTGCTTTATTTCTTAATTTAATTTTTTTTAAGATATCTACTTCATTAATTAATAGCTTCTTCTTTTTAAAAGATAACCACTCTTCTTTGGTTTTATTTAGAATACCTATAAAATTACAAGCTAAAACAAAAAGACTTTTATCGTTATTATTTCCTTTTAATGCTTTTTCATAAAGTTTATGTAAATTTGCAATATAACCTGGTGTATTTAAATCATCATAAAGTGGAGATAAAATATCTTCATTAAGTGTAATTTTTTGATCAATAATTAAGTGAACTTCATACCATTTTTCAATGGTATTTTGACAATCACTTAAAAGCTTTTCATTCCAATCTAGAGGCTGCTTGTAATGAGCACTCATAAGAGCAAGCTTTAAAACTTGACCATCAATATTTTTTTTGAAATCTTTAATTTTTAATATGTTGCCAGTTGATTTAGCCATTTTTTCATTCGACATAGTTATAAAAGCATTATGAATCCAGTAATTTGCAAAAGATTTAGTATTATTTGCACATCTTGATTGAGCTATTTCATTTTCATGATGTGGAAAAAGTAAATCAATGCCTCCTCCATGTATGTCAAATACATCTCCAAGATATTTTTTTGACATAGCCGAGCATTCTAAGTGCCAACCAGGTCTTCCTTTTCCCCATGGCGAGTCCCAGAATGGCTCATCACTAGATGATGGTTTCCATAAAACAAAATCTTCTGCATTTTTTTTATTTTCTGAAACTTCTACTCTTGATCCAGCTATTAAATCTTCTAATTTTTTATTTGATAACTTGCCATAATCTTCAAATTTATTTACTTCAAAATAAACATGATTATTTTTTTTATAAGCAAAACCTTTTGCTATTAAAGATGAAATCATTTCAATCATTAAGTCAATATGTTCTGTTGCTTTTGGCTGTTGATTGGGCTCATCTAAATTTAAGTAATTACAATCATCATTAAAATCTTTAATTATATTGCTACTCAATTCTGATATTGAAATATTTTTTTCATTTGAAGATTTTATTATTTTATCATCTATATCTGTAATGTTTCTCACATAATTTACTGAGTTATTCCCATATTTTAATTTTAAAATTTTAAATAAAATATCAAATATAACTAAAGGCCTTGCGTTACCAATATGCGGATTATCATAAACCGTAGGTCCACACACATACATTCCAATTTTTTCTTTGTGTATAGGGACAAATTTTTCTTTTTTATTTTTTAGATTATTAGTTAAATAAATATCTTTATTCATTGATATAGAATTATACTTAAATTTAAGGTTTGTGAATCTATAAGATTAGTTGGGAATCTTACAAACCGGTATAGGTTGCATTTTGTGTAAGTTAGTCTTTCTTATTTTTTCATATTTTTCTCTATTTATTGAATTAATGTTTTTCATAGCCTCTTCTAACTCTTCATATTTAAGACCTAATTGACCTTCATCAGTTCTTCCATCATCCCACAAACCATCAGTTGGAGTTGCTTCAATTATTTCTTTTAATATATTAAGCTCTTTACCAATCTCCCAAACTTCTGTTTTATTGCAATCTGCAATGGGAGAAATATCAACTCCACCATCACCATACTTGGTATAAAAACCTACACCAAAATCTTCAACTTTATTACCAGTGCCGACTACAATTCCTTTGTTTGCTGCAGCTACTTGATAAAGTGTTGTCATTCTAAGTCTTGCTCTTGAATTTGCCAAGCCATGCTCACTTTCAAATTTAGATAAAGTATTTTCGAATGTTTTAAATAATTTATCTAAATTTAGAGTTTGTGCTTCTACATTTTTAAAATTTTTAACAAGCCATTCTTGATGCATAAGACTTAAATCATGTTGTAAAGATTTCTGTTTAATTGGAAGTGATAAAACAATTGTTTTTAAACCAGTCATGGCACACAAAGTACTTGAAACTGAAGAATCTATCCCACCAGAAACTCCTATAATCAAAGATTCTGCTTTTTTAGACATCGCTTCAACATAATTTTTAATCCAGTTACTTATATAAATTACTTTTTCAGATTGTTTCATATCTATAAAATTTAAACGAAATTGTATTTAATACAATCGATTAAGATGCCGCTTTAATATTATTTTTGGAATAAGCTGCATTCTTTTTAATTTCATCAGAAATTAAAAAAGCTAATTCTAGAGCCTGATTGGCATTAAGTCTTGGGTCACAATGCGTATGATATCTGTGAGATAGATCTTGATCAGATATTTTCTGAGCTCCCCCTGTGCATTCAGTTACATCTTGGCCTGTCATTTCTATATGTAAGCCACCAGCATAACTTCCTTCACTTTGATGGCATTCAAAAACATTTTTAACTTCTTTAACCACATTGTTAAATGGACGAGTTTTATATCCAGAAGTAGCTTTTATTGTATTGCCATGCATTGGATCACATGACCAGATTACATTTAAACCTTCTTTTTTTATAGATCTAATTAGTTTGGGTAAATACTTGGATACATTGTCAGCACCAAATCTAGAAATTAATGTAATTTTTCCTTTTTCATTTTTAGGATTAATTCTGTTACATAATTTAATTAATTCATCACTTTTAAGAGTTGGACCACACTTAATTCCTATAGGATTTTCAATTCCTCTGCAATACTCGACATGGCCACCGTCTAATTGTCTAGTTCTATCGCCTATCCAAACAAAATGAGCAGAAGTAGCATGATGTTCGCCTGTTGTAGAATCAACTCTTGTCATTGACTGCTCAAATGGTAACAACAAAGCTTCATGGGATGTCCAAAAATTTACAGTTTTTAATCTTCTATTAAAATCTGAGTTGATTCCACATGCATCCATAAATGCTAATGCATCAGCAATTTTGTCTTCTAGTTCTTTAAATTTTTTAGCAGTAGGAGTTTTTTTAATAAAACTTAAATTCCATGTGTGCACTTTTTTGAGATCAGCAAATCCGCCATGAGAAAAAGCTCTTATAAGGTTAAGTGTTGATGCTGATTGAGAATAAGCTTTAAATAATCTCTTTGGATCGGGAATTCTTGATTTTTCATTAAATTCAATTCCATTAATATTGTCTCCAAGATAGCTAGGTAATTCTATACCATTAATAACTTCAACCGGTGAACTTCTTGGTTTGGAAAACTGTCCTGCAATTCTGCCAACTTTAATTACTGGCAAAGACGCGGAGTAAGTTAAGACTAACGACATTTGAAGTATTAATTTAAATGTATCTCTAATATTGTCGGGGTGAAACTCTGCAAAACTTTCTGCACAGTCGCCTCCTTGCAATAAAAAAGCCTTACCATCAACCACTTGGGAAAGTTGTTCTTTTAAATGTCTAGTCTCCCCAGCAAAAACTAATGGAGGAAAATCTTTAATTTTATTAAGAACATTATCTAATTCTTTCTTATCCAAATACTCGGGTATGTGTTTTGAAGGATAGTTTCTCCAGCTATTAATTTTCCAATTTTTCATATTCAACCTATCCGTGTTTTAACAGAGTTATATAATTATTCAACTAATTCAAATGCAAACTAAAATATTTTTTGTCTATCAATTTAACTTACTTATAAAGTATTAATTAACCATATTATTCATATATATATGTAATAATTAATTTAGTTCTTATGACTTAAGTGGTAATTAAATTGATATAAAATATCAGTTTTTATAATGTGTTTAAATTACGATATATGAATAATTCAAAAAATGTTCTTGGTGAAGATCTAGAAGAATGCTCTAATAATCCTTTAACTGGATGGTACCGAGACGGATGCTGTAGCACTGATGAAAACGATCATGGGGTTCACACAGTTTGTGCAAAAGTCACTACTGAATTTTTAGAGTGGTGTAAAGAAGCTGGAAATGATTTAATCACACCTCATCCAGAGTTTGGATTTCCGGGGTTAAAAGATGGAGATGGATGGTGTGTCTGCGCTAGCTGGTACGCTAGAGCTGTGAATGCTGGAAAAGGTTGTCCAATTTATATAAAAAGAACACACGAAAAAACTCTAAATCTTGTTTCAATGGATGCTTTAAAAAAGCATGCTATTGATTTATCTTAGTTAATTATAAGTTTTAAATCATTTTCTTGAAAAACTCAAAATGAACTAATAGGTTTTATAAATGGAAATAGCTACAAAATTAGCTCCAATCGGTTTGGCACTTATAATGTTGGGACTTGGAGTGAGTTTAACTATCCAAGATTTTATTAAAGTAATTAAAATTCCAAAAGATTTTTTGGTTGGCTTTATTTGTCAATTAGTTTTACTACCAATCATAGCACTGTCTATAGCTTTACTATTAAACTTACCTGCTGAACTTGCTGTTGGACTAATGCTAATTTCATGTGCCCCTGGTGGTGTTACATCAAATGTCCTTACTAAATTTGCTGATGGTGACGTTGCACTTTCAATATCACTAACTGCAGTTATTAGTTTGATTAGTATTATTTCTGTTCCATTTATAATGTTTACATCTATTGATTTTTTTAAAATTAGCATTGTTAAAGAAATATCTATGACTGGTATTGCTTTAAAAATGTTTCTTGTTGTTACAGTTCCAGTAATAATTGGAATGTTAATTAAACATTTTGCTGGAAATTTTATTGATAAGCAAGCCTCACTAGTTCAAAAAATTTCAGTAATATTATTTATGTTAGTGTTTGCTGCTGTTTATATAGAGGAATGGGATAATATCATTTCTTATATTATGAATGCAGGTTTGGTTGCTTTAATATTAAACTTAACAATGATGATAATAGGTTTTTATATTGCAAAATATTTTGCGTCCGGAGTTGCACAGCAAAGATGCATTTCAATAGAATGTGGTCTTCAAAATGGAACTTTAGCACTTTTTGTTGGTACACAAATTTTTGGTGAAAATATAACTACTTTTATTGTACCAACAGCTGCTTATGCTTTAATAATGATAATAACTTCAATAATTTTTGTATTTGTTCTTAAAAAAAATACCTAAAATATAATTATTTTATTAAACTCAAATTATAAATACGTGCAGCAAATTTAGATAAATTGTTAAAAGTATTTTTTTGTACCTCTAAGATTTTTTTTTGGTGAAAACCTGATACAGAATAATGTTTTTTAATATCTATTTTTAAAAATTTTTGCTTAACCAGTTTATTTAATTTTCTAATAACTGTAGCTCTTGGGATGCCTGTAATATCTGAAATAGACATTGCATTAATGCCTGAAAATTCTTTATGATCACTAAAGAAATATTTTTCTAAGTAAAATTCGTTACTCATTTCACTATTATCAATTTTTTTTGAGTTTATAGCATGATTGCTTATACAAATACCACTAACATGAAAGGATTCTAGATCACCATAAATTTTTTTAAAGTTTAATAAAAAAGGCATTTGCATTTCATAATAGAGTTTCCAAACAAATGAAAAATATTCCTTAGATGTTTCTATTAGTTTTTCAGTACTGATTGGTTCTGATATTAATCCTTCATTAAAAACTATTTTTGAAAAAGTTGATAAAAAACGTGACATATTTTTCAATGTTTCTTCAGGTTTAATGCTTGGCCAAGTATTTCTGTCGATTATGAACTTTCTATTTATTCTTTTTATTGTTCCTAATTTTATTAATTCATTAATTTTTCTTCTAGTTGTTTCTTTTGCTATGTTAAGAGATTTTGATATTTCCATTACATTAATTGTTTCTATTTCAATCTCAAATTGATTAAAAAAATCTTCATAATTTAACTTCACAAAATTTCTGGAATAAGCTTCAAATGTCTTCATCATTAAATGTATAATGATCATAAATTTTTCATGATCATAAAAAGTTATATAAATATTATTCACCCATCTCATTTGTAGCGGTATCCAAACAGGTGCTATCGAAGTATAGTTTTTTTCTAATATCAGCAGTAAGTCTTCACTGCGGATTTGCTTTGATATTTCAGGAAGTAATTTTAACATAAAGTAATTATTAACCCAAAATGAACATTATTAAGGTGACTGTCAACCCAAAATGGTCATCCGTCAAATTGTATATTCCCTTTATAGATGATTTATTATTTATATGAGTACAGAAAAGATAATCTCACCAGAGATTAATGACCTTCCTCTATTAGGTAAACCTAAAATGACTGAGACTAAAAAATCTGTGCGTGTTGATATTAATCATTTATTAGCAAGAGCTAGAAAAATAAAAGAAAAAGAAAATAAAACAAATTTTATTTTTTTTGGATTATTTGCTGCTCTCGTATTGTTTACAGGGATTTTACTGTCTTTTTAAAATAATATTTTTATTACATATTACCATATTTTGGACCACCACCACCTTCTGGTGTGACCCAAGTAATATTTTGTGAAGGCTCTTTAATATCACATGATTTACAATGAATGCAATTTTGTGAATTAATTATAAATTTATTAACTCCATTTTCATTTAGAACTTCATAAACTCCAGCAGGACAATATCTTTGCGCCGGTTCATCAAATTTTTCTAAAGTATAACTAATTGGTAATTTTGGATCCTTAAGTTGAAGGTGTACTGGTTGATTTTCAGTATGATTAGTCCCTGTTAGATAAACTGAGCTTGTTTTGTCAAAAGTAATAATATTATCAGGTTTTGGATAATCAATCTTTGGCATTTCATTTGCTAGTTTTAAAGTTTCATGATCTGCATGTTTATGTTTTAAGGTAAATGGTAATTTTCCTCTAAATACAATTTGATCTATTCCAGTAAATATTATTCCAACTATTAAACCCCAACTAAAACTAGGTTTAACATTTCGAGCTCTATGTAGCTCTTCATAGACCCAGCTTTTTTTAAACTTATCTTCATAAATCGATAATTCTTTATTTTCTTTTATATTTTCAAATATTGTTTCTGCTGCTATCATTCCACTTTTCATTGCTGTATGGGATCCTTTAATCTTAGGCATATTTAATGTTCCCGCATCACAACCAATCATTAAAGCACCGGGCATAAACATTTTTGGTAAACTTTGTATACCACCTTCAATTAAAGCTCTTGCACCATAAGAAATACGTTTGCCACCTTCAATTATTTTTTTTATTGATGGATGTGTTTTAAATCTTTGAAACTCATCAAAAGGTGAAAGATGTGGATTTTTATAATCAAGGCCAATTACATATCCTAAAAAAATTTGCTTATTTTCTGCATGATACATGAAGCTTCCACCATAAGTGTTGTTATCTAGTGGCCAACCTGCTGTGTGCATTACCATTCCTTCATCATGATTTTCTTCACTAACTTCCCAAATTTCTTTAAATCCAATTCCATATTGTTGAGGATCTTTACCTTCTGATAAATTAAATTTTTCAATTAATTGTTTTCCAAGATGCCCTCTACAACCTTCTGCAAATACTGTAACCTTTCCTAATAGCTCAATACCAGGTTCAAAATTATCTTTTTCATTTCCCTCTTTATCAACACCCATATCTTGAGTAGCTACACCTTTAACTGAACCATCTTCATTATATAAAATTTGACTTGCTGGAAAACCTGGAAATATCTCAACACCTAAAGCCTCTGCTTGTTCTGCTAGCCATCTACATAAATTAGCCAAGCTAATTATATAATTATTGTGATTTTGTTGAACTGACGGAAGTAACCATGTAGGCCAACTTAAAGATTTTGACTTTCCTAAAAACAAGAATTTCTCCTTAGAAACCTTCGTTTTAATAGGAGAATTAAGATCTTTCCAGTTAGGTAGTAGCTCGTCTAAAGCTTTAGTTTCAAATACGTTACCACTTAAAATGTGAGCTCCTATTTCAGAAGCTTTTTCAAGTAAACAAACATTTAATTCTGGATCTAATTGTTTGAGTTTAATTGCCGTAGATAGTCCTGAAGGACCACCTCCAACAATTACCACATCATAATCCATTGCTTCTCTAGGCATATCTTGAATTTTTACAGTACTGATTATTTTTGTATACTATTTAATTTGTTCAATTCTTCTAGGAATTGAGGTAATGCCTCGAATAAATCAGCTTCTAGACCATAGTCTGCGACACTAAATATTGGAGCTTCACCATCTTTATTTATAGCAACAATTATTTTACTTTCTTTCATTCCAGCTAAGTGCTGAATTGCCCCTGAAATTCCAACTGCAATATATAAGTCAGGTACAACTACTTTACCAGTTTGACCAACTTGGTGTTCATTGCTTATATAGCCTGCATCAACTGCTGCACGTGACGCTCCAATTGCAGCATTTAATTTATCTGCAATATCAGCAATCAATTTGAAATTCTCTCCATTCTGCATTCCTCTACCACCTGAAATTACAATTCTAGCCGTTCCAAGCTCAGGTCTATCTGATTTAACTTCTTCTCTTTTAATAAATTTTGACAATGTAAACTCTTCAGTTGCTTCAATTTTTTCTATTGGAGCAGATCCACCAGATGTTTCACAAGGTTCAAAAGAAGTTGGTCTAATTGTTATGCATTTTTTCGTATCTGTACTTTTTACAGTAGCAAATGCATTTCCTGCATAAATAGGTCTTATAAATGTATCAGGTGATATGACTTTAGTAATATCGCTTACTTGAGATATATCTAAATGAGCTGCTATTCTTGGCATCAAATTCTTACCAAATGTATTTGCAGAACTAACAATGTGAGAATAATTTTCTGAAACTTTTACAACTAATGGTGCAAAGTTTTCAGCTAAATAGTTTTCATAATAAGTAGCTTCAGCATGTAATACTTTTTTAACAGCTGGCATCTCCGATATTAATTTAGCAACATCTCCACAATTATTTCCAATTAATAGAACATGTACATCAGTATCCATTTGTGATGCTGCAGTAATTGCATTCAATGTAAAAGGTCTTATTTCTTTATTATTATGTTCTGCTATTAATAAAACTGACATTATATTACTTTTGCCTCATTTTTAAGTTTGCCGACTAATTCCGCAACACTCGCAACTTTAATTCCTGCTTTTCTTTTGGGTGGTTCTTCTACTCTAATTTGCTGAACTCTAGGTGTTATATCAACTCCTAGGTCTGCAGCTGTAAATATCTCTATAGGTTTTTTTTTAGCTTTCATAATATTTGGTAAAGACGCATATCTCGGTTCATTTAATCTTAAATCACATGTAA
>Ga0209709_10000890_pt1 | contig 28005 bp, 32 predicted proteins | sample ArcticOcean_MG_C_2_FD_187435 | JGI IMG/M metagenome (GOLD analysis project Ga0209709, IMG submission 187435) | Marine microbial communities from western Arctic Ocean - ArcticOcean_MG_CB4_136 (SPAdes) (version 2) | ecosystem: Environmental > Aquatic > Marine > Oceanic | place: Arctic Ocean...
AGCAACAGCTCTAGCTAATAAGGTTTTACCAGTCCCTGGTGATCCTACTAATAGTGCTCCTTTTGGAATTCTACCTCCGAGTTTTTGAAATTTTCTTGGATCTTTTAAAAATTCAACAATTTCAACTAACTCTTCTTTTGATTCATCTACACCGGCAACGTCATTAAATGTAATCTTGTTTTTATTTTCATTTAAAAGCTTAGCTTTTGATTTTCCAAAACCCATAGCGCCACCTTTGCCACCCTGCATTTGTCGCATAAAGAATACCCATACTCCAATAAGTAAGAGCATAGGAAACCAAGAGATTAAAATTCCTAGAATAGAAAACCCATCATCAAGAGGTGCTGCGGAAATATTAACACCCATATTAGTTAATTTTTCTACTAGAGTTGGATCATTGACTGCGTAAGTTTTAAATTTTCTTCCATCTGAGAAATTTCCAGAAACATTATTACCACGAATAGTAACATCGTTTACAGATCCATTCTTAACATTTTCTAAAAATTGAGAATAAGTTAAATCTAGAGTATTGGCAGTGTTACTGGCATTAGGATTGAACAGATTAAATAATCCAATTATAATTAAGCCAATAAAGAGCCAGAGAGCTATGTTTTTTAAATTCATGATTTCAAAATAATATTAATATATATGTAATAACTAATTCAATACTTACAAGAAATATAGTAAACCAAATAAATTATATAAATCAATAGCTTATTGATGCAATTATTCTTTTAACTGTGAATGAATATCAATTAACTCATATTTTTTAATAGACTTAATATTTTTGTCTGAATAATTAATGTCTGGAACGGCAATTAATTTTTTACCTTTCCATATACTTAAATGTGAAGGCGGGTAAATGTCTTTGATTAATTTATTGCTATATCTTTTGGGCACTGATTTTATTCCATTTTCTCCGAGGTACTGAATAGATAGTCCTTTAGCATAATCATTTTTCATAGTTACCTTGTATTGTTCATTCCAAATAAAATTACTTGATGCAATTTTAGTAACACAAAGTTTTCTAGTAACTTCAGGTAAAAATAGTATTTCTTTTTTTTCTTTCTTAACTAAACACCCAGCTATTGTTAGACTTTTAAAATTATTTTTAAAAATAAGATCTAATAGATTCAAAATATTTTTAGATCTTGGAGTATTCTTTCCTTTTCCAATAAATATAAGAAGTTTTGATATAGATCTAAATTTTACTTCTTCAGGCAATGGCTTAAATTGATCTATTAATATAGATATTACCCCTCTACTGTTAATTTTTATAAAACTTTTCAGTGATGAGTTAATCAAATAGTTAATTGAATTATTTGCTTCTTTTAGATTTTTGATAGTATTTAAAAGCCTTTTATTATTTAATCCTTCATTGATTAAATGACTAGAAACCTTACGTACTCTTGATCGATCAAAATTATTATCAGTATTGGTTGGATCCAATATATATTTTTGTTTTTCGTTTGCTAAATAAGAAATTAAAGATTTTTTTGGATATTTTAATAAAGGTCGTAAAATATTTACCTTACTCTTTTTAAAATTAAATTTTTCTTGAAGGGACCCTAACCCTTTAATCCCACTCCCCCGAATAATACGTAACAAGACATTTTCAACTTGGTCGTCCAAATGGTGGCCTGTGAATAGATATCTAATATTTATTCTTTCACATTCTTTGATTAGAAGCTCATATCTTTTATCTCTTGCATTGGAAAGAATGTTTGAGTTTGGCTTAATATTTTTCCATTTTATTATTTTATGCTTTATTTTTCTTTTTTTAAATTCAGATGCTAGCCATTGCAATTCATCTTTAGATGATTTTCTTAAACCATGATCAATACTAATAGCTTTTAAAGCAATGTTATTTTCTAAAGAAAATTTTTGTAGCAATATAGTTAAAGCTAAGCTATCTGGACCTCCAGATACAGCGACAGCAATTTTTTTACCGAGCTTAAATTTTAAGAGACTTTTAAAAAAATCTTGTTCTAATATTGGATCAAAAGATTTTGATTTTTTTGGTTTAATTAACTTTACAGCCATTTCTCTGAATCTCAATATCACCTCTGTCTAGAATAGATTGCTCTGTTTCTGGATAGCTAATTCTTAACTTAGCTAGAGAAGCACATCCTTGTTCTAATTGGCCCATTTTAACCAACGAAATTCCCAATTTTAATAGTCCACTTGGTGCCTTGGGACTATCTGAATGATTTTGATATAATGATAAATAATTTTTTGCAGCATCTTTAAAGTTTTCTCTTACATAGTAAGTTTCTGCAAGCCAAAAATATGAGTTTGATAAAAGCTTCTCATCTTTAGATATTTTAATAAATTCTTTTAAGGCACCTTCTGCACCTTCATAATCACCTGAAGTTAGCAAGTTTATACTAAAGTTATATTGTTCAATTTCTGAGCCTTCTGGTAGAATTAATAATTCTGGCTTCTTGTCTTCAACCAAAATCAAGCTTTCTTGATCAATAGTAGCTGTAATTTCTTGCTCACCAGCAACAGTATTATTTTCTTCTAATGGCACTGCAAGAGTGCCAAGATTTTTTGGAGCTAGGTCATAATCTACAACTTCGTTCTCAGTTGATACTACTGCTTGATTGTTGTTAGTGGAAGTAGCAACATTTACATCTGAAAATCTCATCTCTGTATCAGCTTTAAAATTATTAAAATTATTGATTAATGTTTGAAGGCTAAATAAAACTTCTTCTATACTACCAGTTAACTCTTGTATCTGGTTTTGAAGTTCAGAGATTTGAATTGATTGTCTTGTTATAATTGACTCATAATCTCCAGCACTAAAATTATTTTGGCTAGAATTTGTTTTATTGAATGTAGCTTTTTCTAAAACTTTTATTCTATTTTCTATTGAATTAATTTTTGCAATAATATCATCAGTTGAATTTGAACTAGCTGTTGAGCCTAACCCAATTATAAAAATAAAACTTAAGATAATTGTTTTAGTATTTGAACTAGACATAAAATGACTCATATTTTATTTATAAGTCAAACACAGCTATTTGTCTAAATAAAGGCAAATAGCTGAAGTTAAATTTGAGTTTTGTAATCTTAATTTGTTCTGACTGAAACCGAGCGTCTGTTTTGAGCCCATGATGTATCATTCGAACCACTTTGTACTGGTCGTTCCTTACCATAACTAATGGTGCTTATTCTATTTGAGCTAATTCCTTGACTCATTAAATAATCTTTTACTGATGAAGCTCTTCTATCGCCTAGTGCTAAGTTATATTCTCTAGTGCCTCTTTCATCTGCATGTCCTTCTATAGCAATTGCAATAGATGGGTTTGCTTTAAGCCATTTTGCTTGCTTACTCAGAGTTGCTTGAGCAGAAGCTGCTAATGAATAACTGTCGTATGCAAAGAAAACTCTATCTGGAACATTTACTGCTAACATTTCAATAGTTTCTGTTCCAACGTAAACTCCTCCAACAACTTGACTTTGACTAGTCGATGAAGTTTCTGTAGGTGCGGTTGCACAAGCTGCAAGAAACGAGGTTAATAGGAAAATAGCAAAGAAATTGCTAAATTTTTTAATGCTTTGATTCATTTGTATGTTTTCTCCAAAAATTTAATATTGCCCCTTTTAGTACTCTATTTACTTAATAGTTCCAAGTCTAGATAAAATTAAGTGTATTTTTTAGGTTTTACTGTAGCAAATTAGACCATGATGGATCAGATCCATCTTGAGGTGTATCAATTTTTCTTTCATTAAAACCTGTTAGGTCGATGGACCATAAAGTTGAAGAATGACCTTGGCCAGTGTCATTTGCTGGAGTTTCCCTATAAAAAGTAAGTACTCTTCCATTTGGCGACCAAGAAGGTGCTTCCTGATACCAACTTTCAGTAAGCAATCTTTCTCCCTCTCCATTAGTTCTCATTACTCCAATAGCATAACTACCCTTAAAGTTTTTTGTAAAAGCAATTAAATCTCCCCTTGGTGACCATACTGGCGTTGCATAATTTCCACCTTTATTGGATATTCTTTTTTGATTTCTACCATCGTTGTCCATTACATATAATTGCTGACTTCCACCTCTATCTGAATTAAAGGTTATTTTTCTTCCATCTGGTGAATAACTTGGCGAAGTATCAATTGCTGCATTAGTTGTTAATCTAGTAACAACTCTACTTTTTAAATCCATTACATAGATATCTGAATTTCCATCTTTTGCTAAACTCATTATAATTTTACTTCCATCTGGAGAAAATCTTGGGGCAAATGTCATACCAGGAAAGTCTCCAACAACTTCTTGGTTTCCAGTTTCAATATTCAACAAATATACCCTTGGCAAATTCTTAAAATATGAAAGATAAGTAATTTCTTGTTTAACTGGGTTAAATCTAGGAGTTAATACTAATTCCTTACCACTAGTTAAATGACGATGATTTGCACCATCTTGATCCATAATTGCTAATTTTTTAATTCTTTTATTTTTAGGTCCACTTTCTGAGACATACAATATTCTAGTATCAAAATAACCCTTTTCACCAGTTAGTCTTTCATAAACTTTATCAGAAATCATATGGCTAATTCGCCTCCAGTTATCTAATGTAGTTATTAGAACTAAAGCCTCAATTTCTTTTTCTGCAAGTGTATCCCACAATCTAAATTCAACTCTCAATTTGTCTTCATCAACAATTTTTAGTTTTCCAGTGACTAGGGCTTGAGATTTAATTAATCTCCAATCTTCAAACCTTGGTCTTAAATGCATTGCAGAATTTTTCTGAATGAAAGCATCTTCATTAATAGGAGCAAATAAACCACATCGCTCCAAGTCTGCCTTAACAACATCTGAGAGATTATTGGAAATTTCATTTAATTTTAATGAGTCTACTTCATCGTAGAAAAAATCTGAAATGGCGATGGGTAATGGTTCTCTATTGCCCTCCGTTATATCAATTTCTATTAGTGCTATTGCATTGGTAGTTAAGCAAAAGCTAATAATTGCAAAAAATTTTATAAGTCTTATCATGATAGTTACCTTAGTATTTCTCTTGGATCAAAATTAAGTTGAAGAGTTTTCCAATCTTCATATCTATCTATTGAAGGAGTTTTAATTGGATCACACCTTCTTACTGCTCTTAAAGCACTTTCTGCCAATACTTTAAAATATTTTTGACTTGGTTTGTTCATTCTCTGATGATCAGTTACTTCAGGTGGTTTCATTAATGAGCCATCTTGCCTTAATGATATCTTAACTTTCACCACCAAGCTATCATCTTCGGGCATTCCTATGGGTATACTCCAACAGCGTAAAAATTGTGATCTTATGGCGTCTTCTTCGCTTAATGTCAGTTTGTCGACCAGAGTATCGGTTGAGTCTAGAGACTCGTATTCTTCATCCTTAGCGTCTTCAATCGGCTTAGTGTCTTGTGCCATATCAATAAGTTCTGCAATTTTTAATGGGTCAAAATTATCTTTCTTTTTTATTACTGGCTTCCTAATGGGCATATTCACAACTGATTTTTTTTCTACTACTTCAGGTTTAATAATTTCTTCCTCTGGGGCTGGATCTTTAATTTTTTCATCTGATTTTTCTATCTTTGGTTTAAGAATTGGCTGATTGATCTTTAGATTATCTTTTTTTTTATTATCCTCTTCTTTTTCAACAACTTCTCTTTTGCTAACTTCTGGAACATTAGTTTGTTCAGTAATTTCTAATATTTCAACTTGTACAACAGGAGGAATATCAATTACTGGTGAATTAAAGATAGGTAGCCCTAAAATTGTTAAAACAATGAATCCAATATGTAGAAGTGATGAGGTAATAATTGAAATCTGCATATTTGTGGCATTACATAATTAATTAGTTATAGGTTTAGTTATTAAAGCTACTTTAGAAAAACCTGATCCAGACAACTCGCCCAATACTCGCATAACTTTTCCATAGTTAATCACTTCATCTCCTCTAACATAAATTTTTGTATCCAATCTATTTTCTGTAATAGCAACTAGTTTAGGAATTAGCTCTTTAATATTAACCTCAGTTTCTTGAATATAAATATTACCATCTTTAGATATTGTTAATTCTAAAGGCTCGTTATCAGACTGAAGAGAGTCAGCATTACTTTCCGGTAAATCAACTTGTACTCCTACTGTTAATAATGGTGCAGTTACCATAAAAATAATTAGCAAAACCAACATTACATCAACGAACGGAGTTACGTTTATTTCACTGAAGGGTTTAGATTTAATATTTCTAGGCATAAATTAAATCACCTTCTTTGTATCTAAGCCTCTTAAAAAAATATTGTTAAATTGATCTTTGAACCTATACATGCGAGCTGACTCTTTATTGACCTGACCAGTAAACAAATTATATGCAATCACGGCTGGAATTGCGGCCAATAATCCAAGTGCGGTTGCAAATAAGGCTTCGGCTATACCAGGAGCTACAACAGCTAGGCTTGTGTTCTTTGAAATAGCAATAGATTGAAATGAATTCATTATACCCCAAACTGTTCCAAATAACCCTATGAATGGAGAGGTTGAGCCTATCGTGGCTAAATAGTTAAACATACTTGATAACTTTTCAGTCTCCAAATCTATCGAAGACTCTATTACAGCATCAAGACGAGTTGGAAGAGATGAAACGCTTTTTTCACTTTCAGATTTTTTTATTTCTTTTACAGCGTCATCAAAAACATTTTTCACAGGAAAATCTTCAGTATCTTTAAATTCTAACTGTATTGCTTTGATTGATTTACCAGACCAAAAAACAGAGTCAAAGTTATCACTCAGTTCTTTGATTTTTTTAAAAAGCTTGATCTTTTGAATTATAATTGCCCATGAAAAAACAGAAGCTGCAAAAAGCATCAAGATGACTAACTTAACAACTAAGTCAGCTCTAAAAAAAAGCGATATTAACGTGAACTCATCATTAACCTGAGCACTTATTTCTAATACGTCTGTTTCCATAATATCTTGATGGTTTAAAAAAATGTCATAATTAGGGCAATACTTCTAAATTTAGATTTTCTTATCTTTAAGTAGCAATTTATATAATTCTAAAAAATCATCTAATTTTATTATACATAGTGATTCACCAGTTTCTTGCCTATTTCTTCTAGTAATTACAACTGGCATTGATTCAGATTTTGAAATTTCAATATTTTCTCTGACTTGAGCCACAGATTGATGTATTTGGAATTTTTCAGTTCTTTTTGCTTCTACATATATGTGGGGTGTATTTTTTAAATCACTTCCACCAGAAGATTTTACCGCACCACCACCTGACAGAGGTGCTCTTTGCACAAGATCTTCATTATCAAATACAATCTTATTGAAATATTTTGCTAGCTCTCTTTCGTAACCATCGCCTTTTCTTTTGGGTGCTTTTCCTGACATATAGTAATTCGAATCAAATTATTTATAATTTAGAGGTTAATTTAATTAATAATAAATAACAGTTAATAATAACTAAGCTAGACTTGAAATGTCTTCTTCGGATACATCATAATTTGAAAATACTGCCTGAACATCTTCATTGTCATCTAATTCATCTAATAAATTAAATAATATTTTAACTTTTTCTCCGGTTACATCTATCAAATTAGATGGCTTCCATAGAAATCCTGAAGATTCTGGTTCTTTAAAAATATTCTCTAGAGAGCTATAGAAGGCCGCTAAATTATCAGGTGAACATAAGGCTTCAAAACCATCATCTTCAAATAAACAGTCTTCCGCTCCAGATTCTATAGCTGAAGAAAAAAATTCATCTTGGTTACAAATAGATGTTGGGTATTTTAAAAAACCATAACGTGTAAATTGATGAGATACCGATCCACTTTCAGCAAAATTACCACCATTTTTTTGAAATATTGCTCTAATATCTGCAGCTGACCTATTTCGATTATCTGTTAAGGCTTCTACAATAATAGAGGTGCCAGCTGGACCAAAGCCTTCATATCTTATTTCATCAAACATACCCATTGACTTGTCAGAAGATTTCTTAATTGCTCTTTCAATATTCTCTCTTGGAAAGCTTGCTGCTTTTGCAACTTGTATCGCAGATCTAAGTCGAGCATTCTGATCTGGATCTGGCATACCTGATTTTGCCGCAACAGTTATTTCTTTTGAAAGTTTTGAAAATAAGACTGCTCTTTTTTTATCTTGAGCACCTTTTCGAAATTGAATATTTTTAAATTTAGAATGGCCTGCCATTTTTATTTTCCTAGAACGCCACCAATTTTAATTGGTTCTATTGTTTTAGCAAGACCAGTCTCTAAATCTGACTCAATAACTACCCCGCACAGGGTGGCCTCACCTAATGCAGGGGAAAATTTAGACTTACTTTTCATGCCAAGGAATCTCTCTAAGATTGGCTCTTTATTCATCCCAATAATTGAGTTGTAGTCTCCACACATACCTGCATCAGTTTGGTACGCTGTTCCTCCTGGAAGTATATGGCCATCTGCAGTTGGAATATGTTGATGAGTTCCCACCACAGCACTTACCCTGCCATCCAAATGGTGCCCCATGGCAACTTTTTCACTTGTAGCTTCAGCATGAAAATCAACAAAAATAAATTTTAGATCGCTACCTAGTCGGTGCTTTCTCATAATTTCTTCAACTTTTAGAAAAGGGTTATCATCAGGCTTCATAAAAACATTGCCAATAAGATTTATGACCATAATACTCTCGTCTTTTGCTGTTTTATATATATTGAACCCAAGGCCTGGTGTGCCTTCTGGAAAGTTGTAAGGCTTTAATAAATTGCCATCTTTAGCAATATAATCAACTATTTCTTTTTGATCCCATAAATGATTGCCAGTTGTAATTACGTCACCGCCATATGAATAAATATCTCTACATATGTCTTCGGTAATACCAAATCCACCTGCAGAATTTTCACCATTTATAATGGTAAAATCAATTTGATATTTTTGCTTAATTTCTTTTAAATTGTTTTGCAGGGCCTTTCTGCCAGCTCTACCAATAATATCTCCAAGGAACAATACTCTCATTTAAACCTTATATAAATACTTTTCAGTTAAAATCCAATTAAGTTTTTTATCCATACTATTATTTGGTACCTCATTAATTTTTTGGAATGAATAACCAACACCTATCTTTATGGACATGTTTTCATTATTTTCTAATTCTTCAATATATTTATCATAATAACCGCCACCATAACCTAAGCGATTTCCATTATCATCAAATGCGAGAAGTGGAATAAATAACACAGATGGAATAATAACTTTATTTTTATCACTTGGTTCTAATATGCCATATTTACCTTTTACTAATTCTTCACCCTCTTTCAGTTCTCTAAATATCATTTGATTAGAATCTTCATCTATACAAGGCAGGGATATAGAAATTTTTTTTGAAAATAATAAGGTGATTAAATTATTTGTATCTATTTCATTATTATATGGCTGAAATATAGATACGTGTTGAGTGATGAATGAGTCAATTAATGGCTTGATATGCACATGCAAATTATTAGTGACGTCATTTATACTGGCATATGAAGATCTTCTATTCAGCAAAAATTTACGTAAAGCTGATTTCTCAGACTTGTTGTTAAAATCAGACATAATAATAAATTTTAAAGATATTAATTTATTGACGCTATCTTGCTTAAAAGATCATTAATTTTTTCATTGGTTAGCTCAATATAATCAGTGCTTTTATCTTGATTATTTGTAGTGCGCTTTTCATTTTCATCCAATGAAGCTTCGAGAGACTTTATTTTGACTATATTATCTTTATTTTGCTTAGAAAGCTCTTGTGCTTGATCAGCCATTAATAATGAAGCCATAACCATAAGACGAGTTTCACCAATTTTCCCAAATCTCTTGGTTAATTCTCTTACTTTGAAATCTATCTGTGAGGCAAGTGATTTTAAATGCTGTTCTTCACCAGGATCACAGACAACTGTATAATCTTGGTCATTTATATTTATGTTAATCTCAGGCATATCTTATGAGTCTAGTATATCCTTAATACTGTAAATACTTTCATCCAGCTGATCTGATATACTACCGGCGAAATTTTTTAATTCGATAAAATCAGATTTAAGAATTTTAATTTCATTATCCAAGTTATGATTTTTTTGAGCTAGTTCGTTATTATTATTTTCTAAGATTGGAATTTCTTTTATTTTCACTGAAAGCCTATCAACTTCATGTGAAAGTTTGGCTATTGTTTCGTGCAACATTTTTTCAGCAGAATCTAATTTTGACACCTGTAATCTCCAAATAATTATCATGATTTAACTGTCTTTTCTATCCACCGTCAATAAGAAAAATTTAAAAATATTCTGTGATATTTTGCTTTCTTTATTTGATATAATCATTTAAGAGTCAGAGGTAGTTACCAATTCAATTAACAAACCATTTGTAAGCCTTTTTTTTCTAAATGCCCAAAGAATCGAATAAAAATAAAACGCACAACGCTCTTGCAAATGCTATAAGATTCTTATCGATTGATGCAGTGCAACAAGCTAACAGTGGACACCCTGGCCTTCCAATGGGTATGGCAGATGTTGCTACAGTTTTATTTACAAAATTTTTAAAATTTGATCCAGCAAATCCAAAATGGTTTAACCGAGACAGGTTTATTCTTTCTGCTGGGCACGGCTCAATGCTTCTTTATTCTTTGCTTTATCTTACTGGATATAAAGACATTTCAATTCAAGATATAAAGAATTTTAGGCAGCTAAATAGTAAATGTGCTGGGCATCCAGAATATGGTCATATTAGTGGTATTGAAACAACAACTGGGCCACTTGGGCAAGGTTTTGGAAATGCCGTAGGAATGGCGTTAAGTGAAAGAATATTAGCAACTTCCTTTGGAAAAATTTCAGACCACTTTACTTATGTTGTTGCAAGTGACGGTGATCTAATGGAAGGAATTAGTCATGAAGCTGCATCTTTAGCTGGTCACCTAAAGCTTAATAAATTAATAGTTTTCTTTGACGACAATGGCATATCTATTGATGGACCAGTAAATTTAGCAAACTCTGAAAATACTACTAATCGATTTAAGTCTTACCAATGGAATACAATTTCTATTGATGGACATAATCCAGATTCAATTGCAAAAGCAATTAAAGTTGCTCAAAAATCAAAAAAACCTACATTAATAAGCTGTAAAACTAAGATTGGATTTGGCTCACCCAATAAAGAAGGTAAATCTTCTGCACACGGCTCACCTTTAGGTAATGATGAAATTCAACTAACTCGAAAAGTATTAAACTGGTCCAACGAACCATTTCAAATACCTCTAAAGGTATTAAACCAGTGGCGAACATGTTCAACATTTGGCAAGGCTGAGTTTAAGAAATGGAATAATAGTTTTTCAAAAATTTCCTCTAAACAAAAAACAGAATTTAATAGAAGAATAAAAGGTAAAATACCTACCACAGTTACAAAAGCTCTCACTGCTTTTAAAAAGAAATTGATTAAAGATCCCATGTCGCTTGCAACAAGACAATCCTCTGAAATGGTTATTAATAAAATAAGTGGATTAATGCCTGAATTTATTGGTGGATCTGCCGATCTTACCGGCTCAAATAATACTAAAGCAAAAGAAGCACAGATTATTGCAGCTCCAAAATATAATGGACAATACATATATTATGGAATTAGAGAGCATGCGATGGCAGCGATAATGAATGGAATGTCACTACATCAAGGAATTATTCCATTTGGTGGAACTTTTTTAATCTTTGCGGATTATTGCAAGCCTTCAATTAGATTATCAGGTTTAATGGAGCAAAGAGTAATCTATGTTCTTACTCATGACTCTATTGGATTAGGTGAAGATGGACCAACTCATCAGCCAATTGAACAGTTGGCAAGTTTAAGGGCTACTCCAAATGTAAATGTTTACAGGCCTGCCGATACCTATGAAACTATTGAATGTTGGGAGCAAGCATTAAATACTTCAAAAAATCCAAGTGTAATGGCTTTAACAAGACAAAAACTATCCCCTATAAGACATGTATATAGTAAAGAAAATCTATGTTCATATGGTGCCTACGAATTAAACAGCTCTTCAAAAAAACCTACCGTGACACTATATGCATCTGGCTCTGAGGTGAATTTAGCAATTTCCACTATGAAGCTGCTAAATAAAAATAAAATATCTTGCAGAGTAGTTTCAGTTCCGTGCTTTGAGTTATTTAAAAATCAAACACCTGCATATCAAAATAAAATAAAAGGAAGCTCAAAAGTAAATGTTTCTATTGAAGCCGGTGTGAAAATGGGTTGGAATGACATATGTCCATCAGGTACTTTAAATATAAGTATTGAAAGCTTTGGAGCTAGCGCTCCCTATGAAGAACTTTATAAATATTTTGGATTATCATCTGAAAAGATTTATAAACAAATAATTAAAAAAATATAAGGAGTTAAGTATGGCAATAAATGTTGCAATTAGTGGATTTGGAAGAATTGGTAGATTGGTTCTAAGATCTATCATCGAGAACAAAAGAAAAGATATAAATATCGTTGCTATAAATGATTTAGCTCCAGTAGAAACAAATGCTTTTTTACTTTCATACGACTCAATTCATGGACCATTAAAAGAAAAGGTAAACATCAAAAATGGGCAAATAGTTATTGGTAAAAAGAAAATTGCGGTATTAAAAGAACGTGATCCAAAGCAGCTTCCTTGGAAAAAATTAAAAATTGACATTGTTTTTGAATGCACAGGTTTATTTACCTCAAAAGATACTGCATCAATGCACTTAAAAGCTGGTGCAAAAAAAGTATTAGTATCTGCACCTTGTAGTGATGCAGATAAAACTATTGTTTATGGAGTTAACCATGAAACTCTAACTAAAAAAGATAAAGTAGTTTCTAATGCCTCTTGTACAACTAATTGTCTTGCCCCTGTTACTAAAGTATTAAACGATAATTTTGGAATTGTTCATGGCTATATGACTACTATTCATGCTTATACTGGAGACCAAAAAGTATTAGATACATTTCATTCTGATCCTAGAAGAGCTCGAGCAGCAGCACTTTCTATGATACCTACTTCCACTGGTGCAGCTAAGGCTGTTGGACTAGTTATGCCTGAATTAGCAGGAAAATTAGATGGAACAGCAATCAGAGTACCTACTCCAAATGTATCTTTAATTGATTTTAAATTTGTTACAAAAAAGAATGTTACTGCTGACGATATAAATAAAGCAATGACTAAGGCTTCAAAATCAAAAAACTTAAAAGGTATTTTAACTGTAAATTCAGAACCTCTTGTTTCAAGTGATTTTAATCACAACCCAGCATCATCAAATTTTGATTTAACTCAAACTCAAGTAATTGATGGAACTTTTGGACGTGTGCTTAGTTGGTATGACAATGAATGGGGTTTCTCAAATAGAATGTGTGACACTGCTATTGTAATGAGCAAATCAAAATAAAATGATAGATCTGAATAAGGTCAAAAGATTTAACAAAAAAGATAGAACTGTTTTAATTAGATTTGATCTTAATGTACCTCTTGACTCTGAAGAATTACATAAAAGTGAAAGAATTATTAGAATAAAGAAATCAATTTTAAAACTTACATCTCTTAATTCTAAGATTATAATTTTATCTCATGTAGGTCGCCCTAAAGGTACGAGTAGTAATGATTTATCGTTAAAACAATTAATTGAACCATTAAAAAAAGCTCTTAATAAAGATATTGAGTTTATTTCAGACTGTATTGGCGTAGATGTAAAAAATAAAATTTCTGAAACAGATTCTAGTAAAATAATCTTATTGGAGAACTGTAGATTTTATAGTGAAGAAGAAGCAAATGACGATGGTTTTGCAGAGTCTTTATCTCAATTAGCTGATGTTTATATTAATGATGCGTTTGCGTGTTCACATCGCGCACATGCCTCAATATCTGCTATCACTAAATACTTGCCATCTTATTGCGGTGAACTTCTTTATGATGAGTTGTTAAATTTAAATAAGATTATTACAGATCCAGACAAGCCTGCTATTACAATAATGGGTGGCTCTAAGATTTCTACTAAAATTTCAATAGTAAAGAATCTTGCAAAAAAAATGTCAGCTATCGCTATTTGTGGAGGTATGGCAAATAGTTTTTTAGAGTATCAAGGTTTCAACATTGGAAAATCACTAGCTGAAAAAAATGTTCAAAATATTATTCAAGATATATTTAATTTTTCAGCAGAGAATAGTTGTAAAATTATATTGCCTCAAGATGCAAACGTTGCACTAAAAATAGAAAATAATGTTAGCTCTAATATAAAAAAAATAAATCAAATTGATATCGATGAAATGATTCTTGATATTGGACCAGTTTCTATAAAAGAGCTAAAAGAACAAATAAAATCATCTAAAACTGTCTTTTGGAATGGTCCTCCAGGAGTATTTGAAGTTTCTCCTTTCAACAAGGCCTCGATTGAAATAGCTGAATATATTGCAGAATTAACACAAGCTGGAAAAATTCAATCATTTGCGGGTGGTGGTGATACTGTTGCAGCAATAGAAATGGCTGGTGTTAAAGATAAATTTACTTATATTTCTACTGGCGGAGGTGCTTTACTTGAGTTATTAGAAGGAAAGCAGTTGCCTGGTTTGGCTTCGCAAAATATTTTATAATTGCATAAAACCTAAAGATTAAGGATTAATAAATATGACATTAACTAATTTAAATGAAATTGCAGAATATATTGTTTCGAATGGTAAGGGAATACTTGCAGCAGATGAAAGCACTGGTACCATAAAAAAAAGATTTGATTCAATAAATACTGAATCAACTGAGCAAAGCAGAAAAACTTATCGTGAAATGCTCTTCCAGGCAGATGGAATGAAAGGCAATATTGGTGGGGTTATTTTATTTGAAGAAACCTTAAAGCAAATTTCTGAAGATGGAACATCTCTTGTAAAAGTAATTTCAAATCAAGGTGCACTTCCAGGTATCAAAGTAGATAAGGGTTTGTCACCTATTAATGATAACTCCGAAGAAACAGTTACTAACGGTCTCGATGATTTAGATCAAAGATGTAAAGAATATTTTGAACTTGGAGCTAAGTTTACTAAATGGCGTGCCGTTATAAATATAGGTAATGATGTTCCAACTGATAATTGTATAAATGAAAATATGCATAGACTTGCAAATTATGCAAAAATTGTTCAGACAAATAAAATGGTTCCAATTGTTGAGCCTGAGGTAATTATGGATGGTTCACATTCAATAGATGAATGCTATGAAGTTACCTCAAGAGTTTTAAAATCTCTATTTAAGCACCTTAAAGATAAAAATGTAGATATCACTGGAACAATTTTAAAGCCAAACATGGTTATATCAGGAAACAGTTGCCCTATACAAGCTGGAGTAAAAGAAGTAGCAGAAAAAACTGTGAAATGTTTATTGGAAAATGTTCCAGAAGAATTACCAGGAATTACCTTTCTATCAGGTGGTCAGTCTGATATTGATGCAACTGCACATTTAGATGCTATGAATAAGATTGGTGGATTTAGTTGGAAGTTAAGTTTTTCTTATGGACGTGCCCTACAACAAGCTGCTTTAAAAGCATGGATGGGCAAAGAAGAGAATATGACTAATGCAAAATCTGCATTTTCACATAGAGCTTTAATGAATAAAAAAGCAGCCCTTGGAAATTGGAATAAAGATTTAGAAAATTAAATTTTATGAAAATTAATGGTAATGCCGTCAAACCCGGCATGATTATAGAGCATCAGAATGCATTGTGGGTTGTTACTAAGGCTCAACACGTAAAACCTGGAAAAGGTGGAGCATTTAATCAAGTTGAGATGAAAAACCTAAAAAGTAACTCTAAACTTAATGAGCGTTTTAGAGCATCGGAACAAGTCGAACGCGCGAGAGTTGAGGAAGAACAATTTCAGTATTTATATAAGCAAGAAAGTAAACTAGTTTTTATGAACCTAACTTCATATGAACAAATTGAACTTGATGAGGAATTTGTTGCAGATAAAGCTAAAATGTTAAGAGAAAACGAAGAGGTAACACTGGAGCTTTATGATGAAGTCCCAATTGGTCTTCAACTTCCAAAGACAATGATTTTTACTGTAAAAGAAACGGAAGCGGTAGTCAAAGGTCAAACAGCTGCCTCTTCAAATAAACCGGCGATTGTTGATAATGATATCAGGGTAATGGTCCCTCCTTTCATAGACCAAGGTGAAGAAATAGTCATTAATACCGAAGATATGACTTATCTTAAGCGTAATGATAAATGAGCTATAGCAGTCCACATATTAATACGATGTTTGCAGCAGCTAGACAGGCAGGTAAAAAGCTTGTTAGAGATTTTGGTGAAGTGGAAAATTTGCAAGTATCCATTAAAGGGGTGTCAGATTTTGTTTCAGCTGCTGATATTCAATCTGAAAAAATCTTAATAAACGAACTTTCTCGAGCTTATCCAGATTATGATATTCTTGCTGAAGAAGCGGGTTTTATAAAAAATAGTAAAACTAACTCAGGAATGAAATGGGTAATTGACCCATTAGATGGTACAACAAATTTCTTATTCGGCATACCTCACTTTGCAATTAGCATAGCACTCCAGAAAGATGGTGAAACATTATCTGGTATTGTTTACAACCCAATTACAGATGACTTGTTCTGGGCTGTAAGAGGTAAAGGGGCATACTGCAATAATAAGAGACTAAGAGTTTCAGTTCGAGATAAATTTGATAGCTGCACTATTGGCACTGGAATACCTCATAAGGGATTAGCAGATCATGCTGACTATCTTATTGGGCTGACTAAAGTAATGGAGAATGCTGCTGCAATTAGAAGATTTGGAACAGCTTCACTTGATCTAGTTTATGTTGCCGCTGGAAAATTTGATGGCTTCTGGGAAAAAAATTTAAAAATATGGGATATCGCTGCTGGGGCTTTAATTGTAACCGAAGCAGGTGGCAATGTAACTGATCACAAAGGAATGAATGGATTTTTAGAAAGTGGAAATATTGTTAGCTCTAACTTCAAAATTCACGATCAACTACTTAAGTTAATTAAGGTTTAATCCAAATCTATTTAACATTTTTTTTTCAACTCTAAGAAAATAGCTAAATTGACCAAATGGGATAGCTACAATTATTAGCAATATTTGATAAAATACAAATACAGATAATATTCTGATGGGCCAAAAAATTAATGGCGATAAGTTACTTAGATCTATATTTATTACCTCTATTACTAGCTGTGATACATATAAAGACATAGACCCAGTAATAGCAAATACGAGCATAACACATATGAACTGCAGGTCTGAAGTTATTAAAAGCCTCTTATATATAGATTTTTTAGTCATTTTTTTGGTATATTTTAAATTTAATTTATAAAAATAGAGATTGATTTATTAGATCTTATAAGTTATTTAAACTGAAATAAACATACATTATGAAAAAAGACACGCACCCAGATTACCATACAATTAATATTGTAATGACAGACGGTACCAAGTTTGAAACTAAATCAACTTGGGGCAAAGAGGGTGATACTATGACTCTTGATATTGATCCTGCTTCACATCCAGCTTGGACCGGTGGAACTCAAAAAGTACAAGACAAAGGCCAAGTTAGTAAGTTTAATAAAAGATTTAGCAACCTTAAAACTTCATAAAATTATTTTACTTGAGAATTTCTCCTCACTCATAAATAATCATTATTTATGAAAGCAATTTTATTTGATAAATATGGTGGTCCTTCAGTCATGTATAGTGGTGAAGCTCCAAAACCAATTATTAATGATAATGAAGTTTTGATTAAAGTTGCTGCTGCAGGCATTAATCGTCCAGATATATTACAAAGACAAGGGGGCTATCCACCACCTAAAGGTGCATCAGAAATCTTAGGTCTTGAGGTGTCAGGTAAGATTGTTGAAATTGGAAAAAATATAGATCATGATTTTAAAAATAAAGAAGTTTGCGCATTAGTAACTGGCGGAGGTTATGCTGAGTATGTCAAATCAACATTAGCAACTGTATTACCTATACCTGCAGGTGTAAGTCTAATTGAAGCAGCTGCTATACCTGAAACTTTTTTTACAGTATGGACTAATTTATTTGATTCAGGATCATTAAAAAAAAATGAAACATTACTCATACATGGCGGTGCTAGTGGCATAGGTATAACAGCCGCACTAATTGCTAAAGCTATGGGAATAAAATATTTAACAACTGTAGGCTCAAGTAAGAAAAAAGATTTTATGGATCGCCTTGGCTCTCTTTTAACAATTAATTATCTCGAAGAAGATTTTGAAGAGATAATTAAAGAAAAATTAAAGGGTGTTGACGTCATACTTGATATTGTTGGTGGTGAATATTTTCAAAAAAATATTAATATTTTAAATAAATTTGGAAGACTAATAAATATTGCGTACCTTCAAAGTCCAGTGGTAACAGCTAATTTATTACCTATTATGCTAAAAAGATTAATAGTTACAGGCTCAACTTTGCGAATAAGATCGGACGAAGAAAAACAAAAAATTAGAGACTCACTTAAGGAACATATTTGGCCTTTATTCGAGAATAACTCAGTAAATATGATAATCGATAAAGAATTTAGCTTTAATGAAGTTGAAAAAGCCCATATATATATGGAAAATAACGAAAATATAGGAAAACTCCTATTAAAATTCTAGTATCTCCTTTTAAAAGTAAATAAATTCAAATATAAGGTTTTTTTATATTTAATTTTAGGACTAATTTTATGACATTACCATTAATGCCCAAAGCAACTGCTATTTGGCTTGTTGAAAATACAGCGCTAACTTTTAGGCAAATTGCTGATTTTTGTGGAATGCATGAACTAGAAATCAAAGGTATTGCCGATGGAGAAGTTGGCATGGGAATAAAGGGATTAAATCCCATGAGTACTAATCAACTTACTAAAGAAGAAATTGAAATAGCAACTAAAGATCCTGAGCATTTATTAGAACTTATACAAAATGAAATTACTCTCCAGACTGAAAGAGATCCCAAGCAAAAAAAATATACTCCATTGTCAAAAAGACAGGAAAGACCTGATGCTATATCTTGGCTATTAAGAAATCACCCAGAATTAAAAGATTCACAAATAGCAAAGTTAGTTGGTAGTACAAAAAATATGGTTGTTTCAATAAAAACTAAAGCTAATTGGAATATGTCTAATATTAGACCACAAGATCCTGTGGGTTTAGGCTTATGCAAACAAATTGATCTTGATGATGCTTTGGAAAAAGCCGATAGATCTCAAAAAAGAGCTGCTAAGAAAAAGGTTAAAGAAGAAATGATTTTACAGCAACAAAAACAAGAAGAGTTGCAGTCAAAAATTGAGTCTGATGTAGCTTCTAGCTCTGAGGAATAATTTCTCTTTATCTAATGAAAAAAAAGCCTTTAATCAGCATTATCATGGGCAGCAAATCTGATTGGCCAACAATGGAGCACGCTGCTTTAATTCTTAAAGAGTTTAAGGTTCCTCACGAAATAAAAGTCATCTCAGCGCATAGAACACCAAAAAGAATGAATGATTTTTCAAATAAGGCTGAAAAAAGAGGCATTAAGATTATCATTGCTGGTGCTGGAGGCGCTGCACACTTGCCTGGTATGACTGCATCACAAACAAAAATACCTGTACTAGGTGTGCCAATTAAATCTAAACAACTTGATGGCATAGATAGTCTTCTATCTATTGCACAAATGCCAAAAGGTATTCCAGTTGGTACTCTAGCTATAGGTGAAGCTGGTGCTGCTAATGCAGCTCTACTTGCAATATCTATTCTAGGATTGAATGATAAAACTATTAGCTCAAAATATGAAAAGTGGCGTATAAAACAAACGCAAAGTATTTTACTTAAACCGTAATTAATGAAAAAAAAAATTAAAGTTGGTATTATTGGTGGCGGTCAATTAGGAATGATGCTTGCACAAGCGTCCTCAAAGCTAAATATAACACCTTTAATATATTCAAATACCAAGGACTCACCCGCAGCTAAAGTAGCTAAAGTATACTACGGTGATTTTGATGATGTAGAGAGAATAAAAAAATTCATTAAACAAGTGGATTTAGTTACCTATGAATTTGAAAATATTCCAGCTAAGTCACTAAAATTAATCGAGCAATTAGTTCCAATTTCGCCCCCTGTTAACTCACTTAAAATTACTCAAGATAGAGTAAAGGAAAAGAAATTTTTTAATGATAATAAGATTCCATGCGCTAAAACATTAATCTTAAAGAATGATATTGACCTCAAAGTTATAAAAAAAAAAGTATCATACCCTGCTATTATTAAAACTTCTCGTTTAGGATACGATGGCAAAGGACAATTTACGATTAACAATCACTCAGATCTATTAAAAAGTTGGAGTATATTAAATAAAACAAATTGTGTTATAGAAGAAAAAATTAACATAAAGAAAGAAATATCTATTTTAGGTGCCAGGTCTCCTGATGGTGAAATAAAAATATTTCCGTCATTTAGAAATATACATAAAAATCATATTCTTGATATAACCAGGCTTCCTTCTCGTACCGATAAACAAACTGAAGAGCTGGCAGTGGAATACACAATAAAGATTTTAAAAAAACTAAAGTATATTGGCATTATCTGTATTGAGTTTTTTATTGATGCTTCAGGTAATTTAATGGCTAATGAAATGGCACCAAGAGTTCATAATTCAGGTCACATTACAATCGAGGCATGTAAAACAAGTCAATTTGAACAACACCTTAGAGCCATTACAAATCAACCATTAGGAAAAGTTGATATAATAAAACCAGCTGTGATGAAAAATCTTATTGGGGACGATATTACTAATATTAATTTTATAAAATCTAAAAAAGAATTTAGTAATTTTAAAAAAGCAAATCTACATAGATATTATAAAAAAGAAACAAAGCCTGGTAGGAAAATGGGCCATATTACTTTTACATAACCATCGATTAAAGTATTATAAAAATCTTGAAAAGGTTTCTTTGATTTTATTTTTAATTTTTCCAATTTTCATTGATCGCTTAAAACACTTCTTCATGTAATCAATAGTGTTTAAACTATCCTTAGACTCATCGTTTATCCAGAATAATGTAGTTGGTACAATTACGCTCATTAAGATAAATCGCTTTGTATAAAAACTAAAATCAATCGAAGTATCCTCAATTAGTTGCCAAAATTTATCAGAAATTAAATAAACTGACGCTGGTGTGGCAAATAGTGATTCTGGACTTTTAAAATATTCAATCAATCTCTCAATAATTAACTTACTATTCTTAAATTGATTGAGGTAAGATATCAGTATTATCTCCAATCTTTCTTGTGTCTTCATCTCAATAAATTGATCTCTAATTGGTAGTTCAATATTTTCTAGAGATCTACTGATAAAAAAAGCTGTAAGATCTCTTAATTTTAATGGAAAGCTACTGTCCCACACTGCTTCACTTGAAATGCTTTTTGAAACTACACTTAAATAGTTTGAATTAGTCCATTTGTTTGTATTTAGTGACACCAAAAACTCTTTCAAAAGTTCATTTTTATCAATATTTTTAGTCATTTTTTTATATTTATTAAGTAGACATAATTATATGTCAGTGCTACAAGACCTTCAATTAATTAATAATTGTTCCTTAGGAGGACAGTACCATAGTTGAAGTAAGTGTAAAAGATAACAATGTTGAAGGTGCCCTTCGCATTCTTAAGAAAAAAATGCAGCGTGAAGGTATCTTTAAAGAGATGAAAATGCGCTCTCACTTTGAAAAACCAAGCCAAAGAAAGCTTCGTGAAAAAGCTGAAAATATTCGTCGTTCTAGAAAAAATGCTAGAAGAAAAATATTTGGCTAAAACTATAAAGACTTAACTATTCCTTCTACCATTTTCTTAGCATCTGAGAATAACATCATCGTATTATCTCTATAGAATAATTCATTATCAACACCAGCGTATCCAAGCCCTCTTCCACGTTTTACAAAAAGAACTGTGTTAGCTTTTTCAACATCTAGGATTGGCATTCCAAAAATTGGACTCGTAGGATCAGTCTTTGCAATAGGATTAGTTACATCATTTGCACCAATTACAAATGCAACATCGGCTGAAGCAAACTCTGAGTTAATATCTTCTAATTCAAATACATCGTCATAGCCAACATTTGCTTCTGCTAATAATACATTCATGTGTCCTGGCATTCTTCCTGCAACAGGATGGATAGCAAAACTTACTTTAACTCCATGTTTTTTTAATGCATCTGTCATCTCTTTAACAGTGTGTTGAGCTTGAGCTACCGCCATACCATATCCAGGAACAATAATAACTGAACTTGCATTCTTCATAATGAAAGCTGCATCGTCTGCACTACCTTCTTTGACTGGTCTCTGTTCTTTTGAAGAGGCATCATTATCTGAGCTGGCCTCCGCACCAAAGCCGCCAAGTATTACACTTATGAAAGATCTATTCATAGCTGCACACATTATGTATGAAAGAATGGCTCCTGATGATCCAACCAGTGCTCCAGTAATGATTAATGCTGAGTTTTGAAGAGTAAATCCTATGCCAGCAGCTGCCCAACCTGAATAAGAATTAAGCATAGAGACTACTACAGGCATGTCAGCTCCACCAATTGGTATTATAATTAGAAATCCTATTAAGAAAGATAGAGCAATAATAGCCCAAAATAAATTTTGATCTTGATGTAAGCAAAGGTAAACAACTCCTGAAACTATAACAATTCCTATAAGTAGATTTAATAAGTGCTGTCCTTTAAAAACTATTGGTGAACCAGACATTATTCCTTGCAGCTTAGCAAAAGCAATTACAGAGCCTGAAAATGTAATTGCTCCAACAACAGCTCCAATAGAAAGCTCTACAATGCTTAAGGTATGAATGTGGTTAGTCTTATTGTCAAATATACCAAATGCTTCTGGATCATAAAACGCTGCAACCGCAACGAATACCGCTGCTAGTCCAACTAGGCTATGAAATGCTGCTACTAACTGAGGCATGTCAGTCATAGCTATACGCTTAGCAATAACAGCTCCTATTATACCTCCAATTATAATTGCCACTAAAACTAAAATGGCATCCATGTAACGAGATGAAATATTTTGAATAATCTCTGTTGCAAATAACGTTGCAATAACAGCAATTGCCATGCCAGCCATGCCAAGCATATTACCTGTTCTTGAGGTTTCTGGAGATGACAGGCCTCTCAATGCAGTTATAAATAAGACACCTGATATTACATATGCAATAGCTACTAAATTAACTAACATTTATTGATCCTCTTTCTTTGGTAGAGGTTTCTTTTTAAACATCGCCAACATTCTTTGAGTAACTAAAAAGCCACCAAAGATATTTACTGACGCTAAAACAACTGCAAAAAAACCAAAACTTTTAGCAAATAATGAGTCTCCAGAACTAGCTATAAGGGCATAAAGTCCACCAACTATAATTACAGAAGAGATTGCATTTGTTACTGCCATTAATGGGGTATGTAATGCAGGAGTAACACTCCAAACTACGTAATAACCAACAAATATTGATAAGATAAATATTGTTAGTCTAAAAATATTAGGATCAATTGCTGCTTCCATTAGATAAATTCCTTATGTATAAAAGCGCCTTCTTTAGTAAGGGCTGTGTTGATAATAATCTCATCTTCCCAGTCAATATTTAACTCGCCAGATTCAGCGTCAAATAATATTGTCATAAAATTAAGTAAGTTTTTTGAATAGAGTGCAGACGCATCTTGAGGAATATCTGAAGCAAAATCAGTAGCACCAATAATACTTACTCCATTGACTTCCACTGTTTCACCAGGTTTTGATAATTCACAATTACCACCACTTTGTGCAGCTAAATCAATAATTACAGATCCAGGCTTCATCGACATAACATTTTTTTCAGTAATTAAAGTTGGTGCTTTTTTACCTGGAATTAAAGCAGTACAAATTGCAATGTCTTGATTGGCTAAGGTATTAGAAATTAATTCTGCTTGTTGCCTTTTAAAGTCTTCACTCATTTCTTTAGCATAGCCACCTGCGGTTTCAGCGTCTTTTAATTCATCACTTTCAATGATTACAAATTTTCCACCCAAACTTTCAACCTGCTCTTTCGCAGCTAGTCTTACATCTGTTGCTGACACAACTGCACCTAGCCGTTTAGCTGTTGCAATTGCTTGTAATCCAGCCACTCCTGCTCCAAATACCATTACCTTTGCAGGAGCTATTGTCCCCGCTGCAGTCATCATCATTGGCATTGCCTTATTAAAACTATTAGATGCTTGGATAACAGCTTTGTAGCCTGCTAAATTTGATTGAGAAGATAAAACATCCATAGACTGAGCTCTTGTAATCCTAGGCATCCATTCCATTGCAAATGCTGTAATATTTTTTTTACGTATTTGGTCTACTAACTCACGATTATTAAATGGATCAAGCATAGCTATTAAAATTGAGCCATCCTTATAGGTAGATATTTCGTCAGGGTTTGGTTTACCTACTTTTAATATAATGTCTGCTGATGCAGCTTCATTGGCTATAGTAGCTCCTGCTTCTGAATAATTGCTATCTCCAAAATTAGACTGATTGCCTGCTCCAGATTCAATTACAACTGAATGTCCTAAACCTACAAATTTTTTAACAGTATCAGGAGATGCAGCTACTCTTTTTTCTCTGTTTATTTCTTTTGGTACAAAAATTTTCATTTTATAATTACTTATACTAAGAATATAGCCATTAACACTAAGACAACGATAATAAATATACTTGATCTAAAAACCATTTTTTGAAAAAAATTGTAAGTTTTTTTATGCTCTTGAGTATCCATAATTGTCTCCTAATGAAATAGCTATAATATTCAAAAAGTCCAGTTTTAATAGGGGTTTTTTTTGTTTTTTTACTCTGCTTTAGCAGGCTTAGAATGATCCCAGTCAGTGACTAGTGCTCTTAAAGCACTAATTAAAGCCAATGGCTGATCTACCATTATATGATGATGAGCTTCAGGAATTGCAATAATAGGTGTTTTCTTGTTTGTAAGTTCACGCATATACTTACTTGCGCTCTCGGAGAAAAGCATTGATTTTTCTCCTCTAAATACAGCAACTCTGCACTCAAGCCCTGCCAATTTATCGCTTAGAATGGCCTGTCTTGCTTTAAACCCATCGGTATTAAATATACTCATATATGTTGGATCAAATTTCCAAGTCCATCCATCGTCAACTTTTCTTAGAGATTTTTCTGCAATAAAGTCCATTATGTAATCTAATGAATTTCCTTGTGATGGCACTAGTCTGAATCTTAATTTGGCATCTTCAATAGATTTGTATGTTTTATTTGCTTTTATTTTAAAATCAAATTTATCTGGTATTTCTGATGGAGGCATAATTGCAGTATCTACAATCACTAGGCCGTATAATTCATCTTTGAATTGTGACGCTGCTACAACTGAGCACATTCCACCTAAACTATGACCCACAATAATTGGCTTAGTCAATTTTTCATATTTTGCTATTTCAACAATTTCTTTACCCCATAATTCTGAAGCATAATTCTCTCTCCAATCACTATCACCCATACCACTTAAGTTCATGGCTATTACTCTATGTGTCTTAGCAAAAAAAGGTGCTATAAAACTCCACCAATGAGCATGAGCCATTCCACCATGGACAAATAATATTCCTGGGTTTTCTTTTTTACCCCAAGTTAGATAGCTTATGTTTGCCCCATCAACTTCTATAGAATGACTTTCAGGTTTTTGCTCTAAAGCATCTTGAAACCATTTGGGTGATTCTAAATTAATCATATATAATAACCTTATTACTTATCTTTTAATAATTTTTCAATTTCTATTTTTATTAGATCTAGTTTAAATTCTTAAATACTTCAAGCTAGCTATACTTAATAGTTGTACAGATTTAATGCTATAATTTATATATCATTATGATCAACTTACTAACAAATATCTAGCCTTCCACTTCAATGTTCCGTACAAAGATAACTTTGGAATTCCAATATTTTTAAATTGAAAATTTAATTATATTTATGCTATTTTTTTATTACGCTTACGTAAACTATTAGAAATAAGAACATACATCACACCAATCATTCCAGCAATTACAACTGTCAAAAACAAGTTTGTTATATTGTTATGATTAGCACTAATTGTTGATGACTCTATCGATATTCTAGAAGCAAAAAACCTTTGATTGGCACTTCCAATAGGAGTGGATGCAAAAGTATTTTCAGCACGATACAATGTTTGATCTTGATTTAACGATCTTAACTCATTTTCTAATCCTATCAATCCATCTATAAATAACTTTTTATCTACTCGTGATAACATCAATTTAATCTCTTCATCAATAGACTTATAGCCACGCAAGTAATAAGGTTTCTCTATTGCAATATTTGTCAAAAAACCTCTTTGAGTATCATATGTTTGAGAATCAACTGCGTTCATTGCGACACCTAACTTGTGTGCGATAGATGATTGCTCTTTCAAATAAGCTAATTTACTAGCTGTAATCGTATCATAATCATTCATTAGATTAGCAATTTTTGTTTCTATGTCCTCAGTTTTATAGTCCATCACCTTTTTTTTTGTATTTATAAATGATCTGAAACGTAGCTTAAGATTCTTTTTAACAAGTTGAGTTGCATTATTATCAGCAATAGAGAGGGCCATTTTCCACTTTTCGCTATTATCAGTTATAAATTCTATTGTTATATATTCAAACATACTAGATTGTCTTTTATTATCTATAGTTCCTGGGTTGAATATTTTTATTTTTGAGGCAAGTGAAATAATAGCTTTTTCATATTGTTCCTTATCCTCATATTTTTTAATATCTAATAGTTCAACCTCACGAAAAGCGTCTTCAAACAAAACTCGTTCATCAAGTATCTCGCTGTACATATCAAGCAGTAAATCTGGAGTAATTTTAAATAAGTCTTTGTTAAAGATTTCTAAATTAGTTAATGCCTTACCTATTTCATTGATTTCTAGATATTTTTCAGCCTCGGCTGAAGTTATAGGTTTTATATTAGTTATTATCTTATATGGTTTTGTTTGAGTAAATTGAAAAACAATTACCCCAAGTATCGAAATAATGACAAAGGCAATAATCTTCCATTTGCCATCCCAAATTGTTATAAACAAATCAAACAAGTCGATTTCATTATCATTTATTTGGTTCATTTAAATTCTCATATTTAATAACTAAAAATATAGTAAAAAACATTGTGATAGCAATAAAAAACTTATTTAATTCACATCTTAGTAGGCTAATCACCTTTCTTTCAAATAAAACCTGAAACTGAACAAATCTTACTATTTTGATGCTTTTCTATGTATTTTGCTTACCAGTAGCATACCTTTTTCACTATTTATTTTGAATCTATTGTTTGTCTTCTAATAATTTTTCAATTTCTTTTTTTATTAATTCTGGTTTCAATTCTGGAATACTGTGAGCCACACCAGATACCTTAATTAGCTTTGAATGTGAAATATCATTGTGAAGCTTATAAGAATGTATCTTGTTTGGTGTAACATTATCTTCATCACCAGACATAATTGTAACAGGCAGGGTTAATTTAGCATAAGAATCTTGTTGTAATGCTAGTGCTTCTCTCAAATTTAAAGCATCGGTTGCATAAGATTCTAGGGTTTTGGGTCTTAGAATTAATGCCGCACTAGTATCATCTATATAATTAGATGGTGTCTGACCATTTGGAAAATTAGAATTTGCACTTGAAGAAATTGTAGTTTGTCCGTACAGCATAGCAAATGTATTTGTAAATAATTTACCATACAGAGGATTGGAAATAATTCTAAATGGAAGCCAGGGTTTTCCTTTTTTCCATGCATGTGAGGCTGTATTAACAACTATTAATCCACTTATTTCTTCTTCAAATTGAACTACATAAGATAATGCTAAAGCACCGCCATAAGAATGTCCGATCATAATAGGCTTTTCATTTGTTATCTCTCTCACTAAACCTCTTATTAACCTAGCTTGTTGCATTAGCCTTTTTGGAGACTGTTCTT
>Ga0209709_10000891_pt1 | contig 28000 bp, 30 predicted proteins | sample ArcticOcean_MG_C_2_FD_187435 | JGI IMG/M metagenome (GOLD analysis project Ga0209709, IMG submission 187435) | Marine microbial communities from western Arctic Ocean - ArcticOcean_MG_CB4_136 (SPAdes) (version 2) | ecosystem: Environmental > Aquatic > Marine > Oceanic | place: Arctic Ocean...
AGGCGTTGATTGATTAAATCTGGAAGTTTCATGTAATATTCAACTGCGACCAGTGTTTCTGGATCACGGTACAGCCCAATGTGGCCAACTCTCGCAGATGGAAGAAGTTCCATAAATCCATCCAACAATCCGTTACCTGCTCTTAATATTGAAACCAGACAAAGTTTTTTCCCCTCCAGAAAAGGAGCATTCATTTTCATCAGTGGTGTTTCGATTTCCTCATAAATGAGCGGCAAGTCCTTGGTCACTTCGTAAGCCAGCAAAGTACCTACTTCCCGGATCAATGTACGAAAACTCTGGGTGGAGGTGCTCTTTTTACGCATCAGCGAAAGTTTGTGCTGAACAAGTGGATGGCTAATGACCTGAAAATTTTCTGGCATTTTTATCTCCTGTAAGTTCTATTTGACCGCTAATCATTTATGGTCTAGTACTTTACACTTCCAGACCGAGAAGAGCAAACCACAAAATATTAGCTAAGTAAGTGGGATTGATTTAAGCTTGTTTGTCCTCTTGACGCTGTTCAGCACTCAGACGGCCAAGAGAATACTCGTTCAAATCAACAAATTTCATATATTTCGCCAGCAAAGGTTGTGCTGCTTCCACTTTCCGAAACATTTCCTGGGCAATACGACGATATCCGGTGTGTCCTTGTGGAGTACTGCGAATTTCCGTCAGCCATATCAGGGCACGTAAATTAATATGTACATACCAGCGAATATTGTAACTCATTGGCACCACATATTGTGCTTCATAGGGAAAATCTTTAGCAATCGTTTCAAAGGCTTCAGCAGAACGGGCCATGGTTTCATGATACTCTGCACCTAAACCAGCATCTTCAATTTCATAGGGTGTATCATAACCAAAGCGTGTAGTCAGTTGTTGACGTTCCTGGGTGAGCATCCGGTGTCTCTGTAAATCGCGGTACATGCCATAATCCCCCAAAATATCGAAAGTGTAGAAAGGCATCTCAAAACCACGTTCCGGTTTATGCCGTCGGTGATTTCGCAAGGCAACAGTCTCTTCAATCAGTCTTGTTTTTTCTGAATCCGGTAGAGCGCAAACACGATCACGTATTTGTTGTAAAGTCAATCCGGAGTGTGAGTAAAGCAAGGCTGACAGAAGTTTGGTTTCCGCTTCCGGATCAAAATCTACCAGTCGAACTGCTTCCGCAGAGTCTGCTTTTAATTGCCCCAGATACTTTGAGTTAAATTTACTAATGAGTTTTTTCTGGGCCAGACTGAAATTTTGGAAATCCTGAAAATGCCGGTGTCCAGCTTCTGCACGCCGTACAAAAGAAGGTATCACTTTTGCTAATTCTTCGAAGGCAAATTGACCAATTTCGTTCAGCTCTCCGAAGGGCTCAGTTCTTAATTTCATTATCAGGGTTTCAAAAAATCGCCCGTTACCAAAAACACCCATGTTCGTCAGAGTAGCAGATGGTAATAATCCACGGATTATATCAAATCCACGTGCCCTGACGGAACGATCGTATGCGGCTTGACTAATCTCTTGATCACGAGGCAACTGTTTCCGGACGTGTGTCCGCAGTGGTTCAGTAAAGCGAACATAGGTTTCAAACAGGTTCCTGCAAGTTTCCAAATACAAGTCACGGTGCACGGAATTTAGTAAAGTTGGTTCTTGATAAAATCGAAACTCTTCATTTCCGGACAATCCGGTTATTTTTTCTGCAAAAGTTACGTAGCGAGTCGATTTTTCTAATGGAGAGCCTCCGATTCGTGCATCTTCAACAGTTTTGGTAGCTAAAATGGAAATATTTTCCAACGCCAGATGCGCACCACCAAGTTCACCAATAGAATCGTCACCATAGCCATCAAGTATCCTGTCATAAAAATTTTGTGCAGATTCAATTGCCAGTTCCGTCTCTTTTGCAGAATTCGATGGGTTTGAACCAGTTTGCATGTCAGAAAATCTGGATTCTTTTTTCTGAATAAAATCCCTGAGCAGTAATGTGCGAAGTCCAAGAGTCGAACGGGAGTAGCGCGAAAAAAGCGCACCTTTTATTACCTCGGGAAGATTAGTGAGTACAAAAACGGAGCGGTCTGTATTGGTGACGTAAGAAGAAAGAATGACTTGTTCTTCGGGGGTGAAAACTTCGTTGGAGGTGCTCATGCAAAGATTTTATGTCGCTGGTACTCCCAGAGAATTGGGCAGAGCTTCTGTCTGGTCTTTGGGGGAGGGCAGGTCTTTATCCTCATACTTAGTATTGGAATGAGATTTTGGGTCATAACTGTCTTTAAGTAGATCACGTGTAAAATCAAATGTATGACGAGACGTATAGGCCATTGAAATCACTCCGGTGTCCATTCGAATGGCGTCTTTTGGGCATGCTTCAACACAGAGTCCGCAAAAAACGCAGCGTAGTTCGTCGATATCAAATACTACAGGATATTTTTCAACTGAAAGGTCTGGATGCTCACCAGCCTCAATGTGAATGCATTCTGAGGGACAAATGGTTTCACACATATAACAGGCAACACAACTGAGAAATCCGTTATCAAGTCGAGTCAACCGATGTCGTCCGCGCCATCGTTCGGAGACATGGCGTTTTTCTTCTGGATAGCTGATAGTCACCACATCTTTTGCGCCAAAAAGGTTGCGCCAGAAATGTCTTACGGTTATTCTCAGTCCACCAAAAAGTGCTGGAAGATACAAAGCTTCTTTTGCACCGTCCACCCGTTGAACTTGTTTAACTTTTAGTTCCATGTTTCTCCTGTAAGCTAATTTTTCTCTTTTATTTAATTGTTAATAACTGTCATAAGAAGTCTTAAATACACACAGTCATTTCTACAGAATGGAGAAATCTTAATGATATTAGTGCAACAGCTAATAGCAAGAGTTCTCTCTTTACCCAAAATTACACGATCTCAGGTCTTTTTACGACTGTATCATTATTAAAATTTACGGAGCCAAACGCTCTATTTTCCATGATTCATCATCAATCTTTGAATATAAGAATCGATCATGAAGACGGTTAGGGCGGCCCTGCCAAAATTCAAATCTTTTCGGTTTAATTCTGAATCCACCCCAAAATTCCGGCAACGGTATTTCATTTTCACCAAATTTCCGCTTTATTTCATCAAGCTTCATTTCCAGAATTTTCCTTGAAGATAACACAGAATGCTGATCTGAAACCCAGGCTCCCAGTTGGCTGCCACGGGGTCGGCCCATAAAATATTTAAGGGACTCACTCCTCTCAACTTTTTCTGCAACTCCATTTATACTCACTTGACGTTCCAAAGCCACCCAATTAAAAAGCACCGCAACATTTTGGTTCTCTGAAATTTGTTCAGCCTTCCTGCTTTTATAATTAGTGAAAAATACAAAACCATTATCATCAAACAGCTTCAGCAAAACAGTTCTCATCATCGGTGATCCGGAATGATTGACTGTTGCTAGACTCATGGCATTCGGTATTGGCTCCGTTTCATTCGCTTCCTTAAACCATGCTTCAAATTGCAAAAACGGGTCAGGACTTAATTCCTCTTTGGACAGTCCTTCATTCTGGTAGCCCTGACGCATAAAAGTTAAATCCATTAATTACTCCTAAACCCTTGCTTTTCAGAAATCATCACGCAAAAGCTAGAATCACAAATGCAGTTACGAACATGTTAATTAATGAAAGCGGCAAAAGTTTTTTCCAGCCGAGAGCCATCGTTTGGTCAAAGCGAAATTTCGGCACTGTCCAGCGTAACTGTATTTGGAACCAGCAGAAAAATAGTGTGAAGACCGAAAACTTGATAATTTGCAGGATAGTTACCAGCCACTGTGGAGCATTTTCCCAAAGGTGCAGCCATGGGATATGATACCCACCAAAAAATAGAGTCGTAATCAAGGAAGCTACACCAACGAGTGACACATATTCCGCAAGCATAAAAGCAGACCAGCGCATTCCGGAATATTCAAGAAAGTATCCGGCAACGATCTCAGATTCGCCTTCCGGTGCATCAAACGGGGCTCGTTTAGTCTCTGCAACAAGTGCAGTAAAAAAGAGAAGAAATCCAAGGGGTTGCGTAAAAACACCCCACATGGGAATCAGGCTTCCAAACCAGTATTCATTTTGTCCGTCTACAATTCCGCTTACTCGGGTAGTTCCATAAACCATGAAAACACCCATCAATGCCAAACCCATGAAAACTTCATAAGAAATCATTTGAGCTGAGGCACGAGTACCCCCAAGTAGTGCAAACTTACTGTTTGAACTTGTTCCTGCGAGCACTGCTCCATATACACTGAGTGAGGTGATGGCAAAAATAAAAAGCAGCCCAGGTTCGATATCTGTCACTTGAAAAGTAAAATTCCCAATGGGTCCTGCAATCGGAATGACAGCAAATGTAGCGATTGCTGCTATCAAACCAAAAAAAGGTGCAATCAGGTACAAAAACCCGTCAGCCCCTTTTGGCATCGTATCTTCCTTGAAAATGGATTTGAGGCCATCTGCAGCAATATGCATGATTCCATGTCCGGTAAAATTTCCGATGTTCGCCCTGTTTGGTCCTACGCGGTCCTGAATCATGGCACTCCATTTACGTTCCATTAGAGTCAAAAAAGTACCCAACGGCATGGCAAACAACAGAATAATCACCATAATTTTAATTATGGCCAGAACTGCCGGAATCATAATTATTTCAAGTACATTCTCCATTTTCGTTTTTCTTAACTATTTTCAATAAGCTGGACTTAGCGGTCCAACTCTCCGCCAATCATGTTAACAGAACCAAAAATCGGTACGATGTCTGCGACATAATGGCCAACTGTCATGGCCGGCATGGCTGCAACAAAATTAAAACAAGGTGGGCGCATTCGTACCCTCACTGGATCACCACTACCATCTGAAACGAGATAAAATCCCATTTCTCCGTTTCCACCCTCAACCGGCATGTATATCTCACCGGCAGGCGGCTGATGTCCTTCCATGACCAATTTGAAATGATCAATTAGTCCTTCGATATTTCCATAAACATCTTTCTTATCCGGAAAATGCATCATTCGTTCGTCTGTCATAAACGGCCCTTCCGGCATTTTGTCTGCAGCCTGTTCAATTATGCTGATGCTTTGTCTGATTTCTTCCATCCTGACCAAAAATCGATCAAAACAATCACCTGTGCTTCCTACCGGAATTTCAAAATCAAGTTCATCATAAACAGAATATGAATCCGCCCTCCGGACATCATAAGGTATCCCACAGGCCCTCAACAGTGGCCCGGTAAAACCAAAAGAAAGGGCATCTTCTTTAGAGATAGCTCCAACATCTTTTACTCTATCAATGAAAATTTTATTACGAGTGAGAAGTTTGTCACATTCCGTCATGATTTCTTTCAATTTGGCTAAACGATCTGCCAGATCACCCAAAAAACCATCTGGAAGATCGGAATGATTTCCACCAAAACGAGTCCAGTTTGTCGTCAGTCTTGCACCAGTCATTTCCTCAACTAGTTCCCAAAGGTATTCACGAGCCTTTATAAACCAGAGAAAAAATGTAAATGCACCTATCTCCATGGCTACTGCTCCCAGACAAGTCAGATGGTCTGTGATCCGCGATATTTCACCCATAATAACCCGGGTGAATTCGGCACGTGGGGGAGCTTGGATTCCATATAGTTTTTCCACTGCCATTGAATAACCGATATTATTCAGCAGAGGAGACACATAATTCAGCCGGTCAGTATACGGGATGACCTGAATCCATTTTGAATTTTCTGATTCCTTTTCAAAACCACGATGCAGATAGCCGATTTCCGGATCCATTCCGACTATCAATTCTCCATCCAGATGTGTGGTGAAGCGCACAATTCCGTGCATGGCTGGGTGAGCGGGGCCAATCTCAATGCTCATAACTGAGGCGGAAAAGTCTTCTCCGGTTGAAGCATCCTCAGAACTGGACTGAAGTAAGGTCATATCTGTCATGAGTGCCTCCCGTATACGTGTCGTTCCTCAACTTCTTTTAGTTCCATTAAAGGCTGTTGTTTATCAATTGGATAGTCTTTACGGAGGGGATGTCCTTCAAATTCATCGTACATCAAAATTCGTCTCAAGTCCGGATGTCCCTCAAAAACAATTCCGAACATATCAAAACATTCTCGCTCATACCAGTCTACTGCTTTCCACAAATGATGAATTGATGCAATTTTACAATCATCTTCAGTTAAACGAACCTTCAGTCTCAAACGCCGGGCATGAGTCAACGACTTAAAATGATAAACCATTTCGAATCGTGGTGTCTCATTCATTTCAAGACGATCCACTGCAGTTAAATCCATCATTATCTCAAAAGAGCAGCGTGTATCATCCCGTAAAAAGCGGCAAACAGCCTCCAGTGCATCTCGTTTTATAACGACGGTTTCGTCATCACGGTGAGCATGAAAATCGGTGACATCATCCGGAAATTCCTGTTTGAGCAAGGTAGTCAGTTCTCCTGTCTCCGGAGGCGTTCCCGTTTCCTTTGTGGAAATTTCTTCACTCATGATTATTTAAAGGTTCGTGTTAGATGATAATAGACCGTTATTTTTCTTTAAGAGCAGCTTTTTCTTTCTGCATTCTTGGAGAGTCATAGCCAATATGAGGACTGACATTGATGAAATCTTCAGAATACGTGAATCCCGGTTTGCTGATGCGGTTGCTTTTAGGATTTTGTAAATTTTCAAAGACTTCTTTTTTGGATATTTCAAAGTATCGATTTAGCTGATCTGCTTTTTGATCTTTATGCCTGATGGCAGTTGGAGTAATGCCGTTGGCAGTCGGGCCATCATTCTGAATGCTATTCTGCAACTCAATAAGTCCGTCCAGCACAGCTTCGGGTCTCGGAGGACAACCTGCGATATAAAGATCAACTGGAATCAAACGGTCAATTCCCTGAAGTACAGAGTAATTTTGATAGAATCCTCCGGAAGATGCACATGCGCCAAAAGCAATCACCCACTTTGGATCTGCCATCTGATCATAAATCGTCTTGAGGATCGGTGTCATTTTATGAGTGATTGTTCCTACTACCCAGAGAACGTCCGCCTGTCTAGGTGAAAATCTGGGAATTTCTGCACCAAAACGTGACATATCATAATGTGAGCAGGCTGCGGCCATGTACTCCATTCCGCAGCAAGCAGTTACAAACGGATACTGAAAAAGCGAAAATTTCCTGGACCAATTGACTACACTGTCAAATTTTGTGGTTTTAAAACCACCATAATCTGTTTCCATAATTAGTTCCTGTTAAGTTAACATTATTTGATATTTATAAAATTCCTCTTTTGTAGTTTACAGAATTTTTAACAACTGACGTTCTACTCCTATTAATATATCATTTAAACCGCGCTTTGGTACCGGAAAGGTGTCTCTTCCATTTGAAAAAATAAAATGAGAATCTATTTGACCAACAACTTGAAATCCCATTATTTTAGGTTTCTCTCAATTTGCCTGTATTTAAACGGCATATTGTGTTTGTAATTGTGCATTTTTCAGAAAAATTATTCTTTTAACTCTGGTCACAGCTGTATTATGAGGTTAAAGAAAAAACAATTTAATGAATTACTCCCATTCCAGCGCACCTTTTTTCCAATCGTAAGCCAAACCAAGAATCAGTATTCCTAAAAAAACTGAGCTGGCCAAAAAACCAAACCACCCTAATTCGCGAATCTGCACTGCCCAGGGATAAAGAAATACCACCTCTACGTCAAAAATTAGAAAGACCAAAGCAGTCATATAAAATTTAACATCATATCGTTGTCCTGCCATTCCATCTCTAAGCAAACCTGATTCAAAGGGGGTCTCCTTAACTTCCCCTCTAAGTTTTGGTCCCAGAAAAAGTCCGATACAGCTAAACGCACCTGCCAGAATGATTCCCAGCACAATCATAATTAATATCGGCAGATAGCCTGATGCAATAGTCATAAGTTTAAATAGTTTTACAGTTTTCAGGATTTTTGAGAACAGTCGGTTTTTTGTCTATGATCCCCTTTAACCCTCTTTTCAAAATATACTGCTAATACAGGAGTAAAATGGAAATGTTAGAATCCGACTGTTGCACCGTATCAGCAACAAAAAATATATCCTTCAGCTCAAAAGTAGTGTCTCACACAAATCGTAAATTGTAAATACATTTCAATTGTTTTAACGTACAGTCACACCCGGATTCACGTCTTCTGGAGCTTCAATCAAAACGAGTTTTCCATTATCGTCAGAAAAAAGGATCATGCCTTCAGAAACTTCGCCCATCAATTTGACCGGCTTCAAGTTTGCAACGACAAGAACTCTGCGATCAGTCAATTCTTCAGGAGTGTAGAATGCAGCAGCTCCAGAAACTATAGAACGCATACGTCCTTCTGCTAAATCTACTTCAGAACAGAGCAGCTTATTTGATTTTTCCACCTTCCGACAAGATTTGATATGACCAACTTTTAGTTCCATTTTCTGAAAATCGTCAAAAGCCAGCCACTCTTTTTCCTTCTCCGCCGGCTTACTTTCTATTTTTTCTGGTAGTTGATCTTTTACAACAGATTCATTTGTGGCAGAAATTTTCATTTTTGGAAACAACGGTGTTGGTTCCGGCAGTTCTGTTCCCGCTACCAATACTCCGTGAGTAAGTTTCTCAAAAGGAATTGCCTCTGTAACAAGTCCGAGAGATTTACGAGCCTCGCACATCTTTTCCGGCATTACTGGATCCAGCAAGCCAACCAGAATTCTTGCCATATCCAGTGAAGTATAAAGAATAGTTCCTAAGCGCTCTCTGTCTTCCAGTTGCCCTGCCAGGCTCCATGGCTTGCAGTTGTCAATGTATTTGTTGACTTGGCTGCTGAGCCACGCTATGTGTTCCAGAGCACGATGCGGCTGAAAAGCAAGAATGTATTCCCGGCAAGTTTCCACTCCTTTGCTAAACGAATTCCGGAGATCTTTTTCCAGTTCTCCAACTTCACCCAAAGGAGGTACGCAGCCTTCAAAATTATTTCGGCTCATACTTATTGAGCGATTGAGTAAATTTCCAAAGTTATTGGCTAAATCACCGTTGTAACGTGTGATAGCCAAATCTTCAGTAAAATTTGAATCCTCACCAAAACTCATGTCACGCAATAAAAAATAACGTAGGGCATCCACACCAAGTTGATCTTTCATGGCCAGTGGATCAACCACATTACCGAGAGACTTACTCATCTTCCTGCCTCCTACGACCCAGTGACCGTGAACCACAAGTTTTTTAAAGACAGGCAAACCTGCAGCCTTGAGCATACACGGCCAGTATATTCCATGTGTTTTTAAAATGTCCTTGCCTATTGTGTGGTGTACATGCGGCCAGTACTTTGTATACTTTTCTCCTTCCGGCCAGCCTAAGGCGCTCGCATAATTAAGCAGCGCATCAAACCAGACATAGGTGACAAAGTTTTTATCAAAAGGGAGATCAATACCCCAGGCTAACCGGCTTTTAGGACGAGAAATACACAAATCCTGAAGAGGTGCTTTTAGAAACTGTATTAGCTCATTGCGGTAACGTCCGGGATATATCCAGCTTTCATTTTGCTTCAACTCTTCAAGCAGCCAATCCTGGTAAGCACTCATTTTGAAGAAATAATTTTGTTCCTGATAAAATTTTGGTGGTGTTTGATGGTCTGGACAATTTCCGTCCTCCAACTCTGCTTCGTCCAAAAAACGTTCACAACCGACGCAATAAAGTCCTTCGTATTCTTTTAGATAAATTTCACCCTGATCATAAATTTTTTGCAGGATTTCCTGAACACAGGCTTTGTGTTCAGGATCAGTCGTGCGAATAAACTGATCAAATTCAATATGCAGATGCGGCCACATTTCACGAAATTCCCGACTGATCTTGTCCACAAATGCTTGCGGCTCAACACCAGCTTTGGCGGCAGATTCAACTATTTTTTGTCCATGCTCATCGGTTCCGGTTAAAAAATAAGTGTCATCACCAAACAGTTTACGAAAGCGTGTCAATACATCAGTCACAATCGTAGTGTAAGCATGGCCAATGTGTGGATGGCTGTTTACATAGTATATTGGAGTGGTAATATAAAAAGTGTCGGTCATACGAGTTGAGCAACTATGAATTATTTCTACAAAGTTAAAAAAACCTCTAAAGATTATTTTTCGAGAGATCGTCGAGGGGTGTTTTAAGTATTAGGACTGCACATTTACTATTAAATACAGCCGTCATTAAATATAAATTACTTTTTACAAATATAGTTTCAGCTGGAGATCATGCAGCAGGAAGTTTAATTTCTGGGTCATCTGGATGAGGACTAAAAAGAACAAGTGTTTTTCCAATAACCTGCACAACTTCAAGACCCTTAATTCTGCCCACCGCATTGGCACATTCTTTTTTTGATAAAGGGCAACTGTCAAGAACTTTTAGTTTAATCAATTCATGGTCCAGCAGCAGGGTTTCAATTTCTCGCTTGTTTTCAGGAGAAAGTCCATGCTTGCCAAGATTCGCTAATGGTTTTAACGGATGGGCCAATGCACGTAAATATTTTTTTTGTTTTCCTGTCATGTTTAATTTTCCTGATCTATCACCCTCGGTACTTTGAAAAATCCATCTTCAAGATACGGACTAAACTGTTCAGGAGAAACTGGTGACTTTATCATTTTATCTTTCCGGCTGTCTCCTAAATGGCTTTCATCTACCTTGGTAACAACGTCCGGAATTTCGGCAGTTTTCAACAATTCAAAGTATTCCATAATCCCAGAAAACTGTTCTGCAAAAACTTCCGTTTCTTTTTCTGTTAATTCCAAAGAAGAAAGCCGGGCAATCTTTTGTACTTCTTCGGGGCTGAATTTAGTTGTCATGTTGGTTGCATCATTAATTTAATTTCTGCCTGTGCCGCCAATTTGCCATCGACACTTGCTTTGCCTTCAAAGACCCAAAAGTTTCGACGCTGATTGCTCAAAGTTGTTTCCAATATCAACTGATCACCAGGAACAACAGGAACCCTAAATTTGGCATTATTTATTCCTGCAAAAAAAACAATTGCATCAGCTTCAGACTCACCCTTTCCGGAATTGATTACAAGTCCGGCTGTTTGCGCCAAAGCTTCAATGATCATCACTCCGGGCAGCACTGCCTGTTGGGGGAAATGCCCCAAAAAAACCTCTTCGTTACCAGAAACATTTTTCAGCGCTTTACAGTATTCTCCATCACGTACTTCCAGCACCCTGTCAACCAGTAAAAAAGGGTAGCGGTGCGGTAGAATATTCTTGATTTCCTCCAAATTCATAATCAACTTCCTCCATCTTGTTTTAGTGCATTGTATTCATCAATCACTTTTTGAGTAAGATCAGTTGTGTCTTCCTTCATATACAAAATTACCTGTGCAGCATTTTTTTCAAGTACCAAATCAAGTTTTTCTTTGATGGAAATACTGCGGATCACAGTTTTGAGTTCTTTGAAGATAACTTCCGTTAAGCGTCGTTCTTCCAGTCTCATTTCCTGTTCAATGGAGCGAACTTTTTCACGCAGTTGCTGTTGTCGTGCAATCAAATCCTGTTCTTTATTTGTCTTGGCTTTGGGAGTCAACAACGGATTATTCCGCAGGTCCTCAGCAAGTTTCCGGAGTTCGGACTCTTCAAGTTTAAATTCCTGCTGCTTTTGACGTCCTCGACGCTCCAGTATATTTTTGGAACGAATTCCAGGTTCAGACTGGTTAAGAGCTTGGTTCAGGTCAACAACTCCAATCTCAAAGGCAGAGGCTTGAGTGAACATGGAAAAAGATGCAAGAGCAAAAATAGCAAATAAATATTTCATGACGTTGTTTTTACTTATGATTATCTTTCCAGCAGAAGAAGTAAAACTCCAATTAAGCAGTTCTACGTCAGGTACCATAGAATCAGGAAAGTTCCAAGGGTGAAAATGAGAGCATAATTTTGTATCAATCCATTCTGGAGGGGGCGAATAGTGTTGCCAACCGAACGTGCAACTGCCCCGGTAGTGTTGACAGCCCGGTCAATCACGTTTTGATCAAACAGGCCCCAAAGTAAGTGGGTCGATAGTAAACGTATTGGCCGAATAATTAACGAATTATACAATTCATCTACATACCATTTATTTAGAGAAAGTTGATATGCCCATTCCCATTTGCTTCTCAACCTGGAAGCAATTTCAAATCCTGAATGATACAAACGACTTGCCATAAACCAGGCAAAAAGAGCAAATATTACAGACAGAATCATCAGCGTCCACTCAGTCGAAACATTACCATGACTTGCTGGAATTTCTGCAAAGAAATTATGAAAGTAAACTTCTATTCCATTGGGAATAACATGAAACACATGTGGAACCCCAAAAAAACCACCTATAACTGCAAGTGCCGCTAAAATCATCAAAGGTAAAGTCATTGACAAAGGGGACTCCCGTACATGTTCAGCAACATGTGAATCCACTCTTGACTCTCCGTGAAATGTCAAATAGATCATCCGGAACATATAAAATGCTGTTATGCCGGCCGTCAAAAATCCTACAAACCAAAGCCAGGGGCTTCCAAATGGAGAACTGAAGGCTTTCCAGAGAATTTCGTCTTTGCTGAAAAATCCAGAGAAAAAAGGAATACCGGAAATCGCCAATGTTCCGAGCAGCATGGTTACATAGGTGATTGGCAGCTTGTTTTTTAGTGCACCCATTTTCCGCATATCCTGCTCATGGTGAATTGCCAGAATGACGGACCCGGAACCTAAAAAAAGTAGTGCCTTAAAAAAAGCGTGTGTCATTACGTGGAAAACTCCTGCACCAAAAGCTCCGACGCCCATTGCTAGGAACATGTAACCCAACTGACTGACCGTTGAATAAGCCAGGACCCGTTTGATATCAGTTTGCGTAATGGCGATGGTTGCCGCCAAAATGGCCGTGGTTGCCCCAACAACAGCAATGACGTTCATTGTAAAAGGAGCCAGTACAAACAAGTGACTTAAGCGGGCAACCATGTACAGGCCAGCAGTTACCATAGTTGCCGCATGGATCAACGCAGAAACTGGAGTAGGCCCTTCCATGGCGTCTGGAAGCCAGACGAAAAGTGGGATTTGCGCTGATTTTCCGGTTGCTCCAAGAAAGAGTAGTAAAGTAATTGCCGTGACCAATGTTCCACCTTCAGTGAGGCGGGTGGAAGCTTCTGCATTGACTGTGGCAAATTCGATAGAACCAAATGACAGGAAAATTAACATTACTGCTGACAACACGCCAAAATCACCGACTCGATTGAAAAGGAAAGCTTTTTTGGCAGCTTCGGCGGCAGAATCTTTTTCAAAATAATAACCTATCAACAAATAGGAACAAAGACCAACTCCTTCCCAGCCAACAAACATCAGCAAAAAGCTGTCACCGAGAACCAGCAGCAGCATGAAAAACACAAATAAATTCAGGTAGGCAAAAAAGCGGTAGTAGCCGGACTCTCCTTTCATGTATCCCACAGAATATACATGAATCAAAAAACCGACTCCGGTGATTATGAGTAAATAAAGACCTGAAAGTTGATCGACTGTAAAATTTATCCCTACTTCAAAATTTCCTGAGGAAATCCAGGTATAAAGGTGTTCATTGAGAACATTCCCCTCTGCCTCAAGCATCTGAAAAAACAGAACTAGCGACTGGGCAAATGCCATTCCGACTGCCAATGGACCGACAAAGGTAACAAAACGTGTGCCAAAACGTTTCCCCAAAAAACCGTTTAGGACAAATCCCAGCAGTGGGAATGCCGGTACAAGCCAAATTTGTGACATAGCTACCACTTTAATAAATTAAACTTATCAATATTCAGAGTTTTTCGTGTTCGAAATATTGAAAGAATTATCGATAAGCCAACCACCGCTTCTGCAGCAGCAACCACTATGATAAAAAAGATAAAGACAACACCGGTCATGGAGTCCAAGCTTTTGGCGAAAGTCACAAATGACAAGTTGACTGCGTTGAGCATCAGTTCAATGCTCATAAATATCACAATGACGTTGCGACGCAGCATCACACCCAGTACCCCAATTATAAAAAGGAGTGCACTCAACAATAATATATGTTCAATGGGAATCATAAAAAGATTTACTGAAAACGACGTTTTGCAATCACAACCGCCCCAATTACCGCAACTAGCAGGAGAATAGCTATTATTTCAAATGACAAAATATAATCTGTAAAAAGTAGGCGTCCAATTAGAGTAATCGAACCAACTTCTTCTACAACCTCAAGCGGATATTCACCCTTCGATCCAAGTTGTAATTCGTTTGCTGTGAATAGACTGGCAATTTGAATAAAAATTCCCAATGAGAGAAGACCAGCCAAAATTTTCCCCACGGACCATTTGTTGACATACTGTTCAGAGTCCTTTGAGGGAAGCAGCATCAACACAAAGAGGAAAAGAACCATGATTGCACCAGCATAAACCAAAACCTGAATGACTGCTACAAACTCCGCGTTGAGCATTACATAGATAGCTCCTAAACAAAAAAAGGTCCCCACCAAAGACAGCGCACAGTGTATTGGATTCCGTAAAAAAAGGACACCCAACGCACCAAACACGCTCAATACAGCAAAAATGTAAAAAATTATTAACATAGTTTTTAAATTACGGCATGAATAATGGTGGACTATTAAATAGCTGTCATTTCCTGAACTACTTTTTTACCAGGGTCTTTCGTATTTTTCGTCAGTTCAATTCCAAAACCTCCAATTTTATCAAAACTAATTCCGGTAAATGCCTTAGCCTCCTGAACCATTGTGTTAAAAACTTGTGGAATACTTTCGAAACTACTTTTGTGCCCCAGAGCCTGCAATAATTCTGAAATAATCTGCCACTCTGGGCGAGTTCTGCGTAAAGCCTTGACGGCAATTTCAGTCGACTGAACACGCTGATTTTTGTTGGTATAGGTTCCTTCTTTTTCTGAATAAAACTGTCCGGGAAGAACAACGTCAGCCATTTCACTCCAGGAATTGTGAAAAACTCCAATATGAATTACAAGTTGTGTTCGCTTTATTATTTCCTTAAACTCCAATTCGTTTTCAAAGGGGTTGCCTAGTATGAAGACTACTTTCAATTCACCTTCGATCGCTTTTTTAAGTTTTTTATTCTTCTGGTCCCCCTTGATTTGAAGCGCAAGTGCTCCAGCTCGGTTGGGAGTTTTGTCTGTTGTGATGAGGGTATTTATGAAAAAATCACTTTCACTTTGTTCCCACGTCGGAAAAGGACAAAAGATGTTTTCAGAAGAGAATCCTTCTTTCAACAATTTTTGAATTAAAAATAATTCTTCGTTGCTTGCATGAGTATCGGTAAGTGCAAGCACCTCATGGGGAAGCGGCTTCAGTTCTCTGATTCGTTCCGCAATTGCACCGTATGCTTTTTCCCATGAAATACCTTCGAGATTTTCTCCAATTAGTCCCAAAGGCTGATTTATTCTGGATTTTTTTTCATTCATTTTTCTGTAAGTCAAACGTCCTTCATCACAAAGCCACCATTTATTGACGCTTTGGTTCTCGTGTGGTTTGAGCCTAAAGACTTCGTTTCTGTCATGTTCAATTGTGACGTTGCATCCGGTTGAACAGCCTGTACAAATGGAATGATTTTTTTTCAGTTTCCAAACGCGACGCTTGAAGCGGAACTCTTTTTCGGTGATGGCACCGACCGGACAAATGTCTGCCATGTTTCCCTGAAATTTATTCGTCATCGGTCTGTCTGTATAGGTATCCACGGCCAATTCATGTCCCCGATTAAACATACCGAATTCGTTGGTGCCGGTGATTTCCCTGGTAAATCTGTCACAGCGAGAACATTGTATGCAACGGTTACGTTCCAGGGCTACAAAAGTACCAATGTCGCGCCAGCCGTTAACCCGTTTAGAATAATCCATTTCCGATTTTCCGGAACCATATTTAAAGGAATAGTCTTGCAGTGTACATTCTCCGGACTGATCACAGATCGGACAATCGAGAGGGTGATTAATCAGAAAAAATTCGTTAACAAGTTTCCTTCCCTCTTCAACTTTTTGATTGAAAGTTTCGATCTTCATGCCTTCCGAGGCATCGACAGAACAAGCGGTCTGGAGTTTTGGTGCAGGTCTGCCATTACCAAGATCGACCACATCCACCAGACACATTCTGCAGGTGGCGACTACAGACATTCCGGGATGGTAGCAATAATGAGGAATTATTTTTCCGCAACGTAAAGCGGCAGAAAGGACTTTTTCACCCGGCTCGTATTCAACCGGCTCACCATCAATTTGAAATACAGGCATGGGAAACTCGTTAAGTAGTGGCATAATATTTCCGGAATTCTTCCGGAAATTTGTTTACAAAACTTTGAATCGGCATCGCGGCGGCGTCACCCAAGGCACAAAGAGTGGTCCCCAACATATTTCCGCCGACTCGGTCAAGACGCTTTAATTTTTCTTCACTTCCGTTTCCATTGAGAAAATCACGAACAATTTGACGAGACCAGTGAGTCCCTTCGCGGCAGGGCGTACACTGTCCGCAGGATTCATGGGCGTAAAAACGGGTAATGCGGTGGAGTAATTTTACTACATCAGTGTCTTCATCAAAGACCATCATTGCAGAAGAGCCCATCATGGTTCCTATTTTTGCCAAATCATCAAAGTTATAAAGCACATCAATTTCATTGGCTTTCATGACAGGTGAAGAGGAGCCTCCGGGAATTACACCTTTAAGCTTCTTTCCATTGCGGATGCCTCCGCCGATTTCGTAAATAATGTCTTTCATACTGACATCCATCCGCAACTCATAAACTCCCGGACTATTTACATGACCACTCAAGCTCACTAAATGTGTCCCTGAATTATTTTGTGGACCAAAACTTTTGAAAGATTCCACTCCTCCATCGCTAAAAATAAAGGGCAAACAGGCCAATGTTTCAACATTGTTTACACTCGTTGGGCATCCGTTGAAGCCTGAAACTGCAGGGAAAGGAGGTTTTACTCTGGGCTGTCCGCGTTTACCTTCCAATGAATCCAGCAGTGCGGTTTCCTCGCCGCAAATATAAGCACCCGCACCGGTGTGGATAGTGATATCCAAATTAAAGCCACTGCCCAGCGGATCGTGTCCAAGAAGCCCGTCCTCATATAATTCATCAACCGCAGCATTTAAGATCTTGATGGCTGGAAAAAATTCACCACGAACATAGACATAAGCATGATGGCAACCAACTGCATAACTTCCAATCATCAGGCCTTCCAAAAAAAGGTGAGGATCTTTAAGCATCAGTTCGCGATCCTTACAGGTCCCCGGTTCAGATTCATCAGCATTGGCAACCAGATAACTGGGTTTACCGGTTCCTTTGGCCATGAAGCTCCATTTCAAACCTGTCGGGAATCCCGCTCCGCCCCGTCCGCGTACTCCGGATTCTTTGACTTCCTGCACAACGTCTTCGGGCTTCATGCCAAATACTTTTTTCAAAGATTTAAACCCACCGGTGTTTTTGTAACCGGCCAGAGACTTATCGTATTTGGGGTTTCTGATATTTTTGAAAAGAACAAGGGTTTCTGCTAGCATTTTTATTGTTTGAGTTGGTCAATCAATTTATCCATTTTATCCGGAGTTACCTGTTCATGATAGTCTTCATTTATGATTATTGCAGGTGCAAAGCTGCACGCACCTAGGCACTCCATTTCTTCAATGCTGAATTCACCATCAGTTGTAGTATGTCCCGCATGAATGTTAAGTTTATTTTCTGTGTGTTCCAACAACTCTGTTCCTCCAACGAGGCAACATGGTACGCAAGTACAAACCTGCAAATGGAATTTACCTGGACGTTTCAAACGAAACATAGTGTAAAAGGTGACCACGCCTTCAACATGAGTAAGCGGTACTTCACAAATATCGGCGACGTGCTGCATCCACTTTTCTGTCAACCAGCCTTCATTTTCTTGCTGAGCCAAAAGTAAAATTGGAATCAGTGCATTTTGCTTGATGGGATAACGACTCAGCAGATTTTCAACTTGAGTCAGAATGTCCTTGGAAAACAAATTAAAACCTCTTTTTTCGATGAACTATCAAAATAATACAAGTAATGAATTCTATCAAATACTACCAAAAAATCAATAGAATTCATTTATTAAAGGTGTTTTTAATACTAAATGTTTTGTGCTTACTGTGTGTATTATTAATTTTTTATTATTAAAACCAACTATTATTTGTATTATATTCTTAATGTTGACTCTCTATTTATAGTCGAATGCCATTTAATCACTTTTTATCGTCATAATTGACAACTGTTTTTATTACAAGGTATTATTATTAAATATTTTTCACAACGGTTGCGTTTTTACTTGAGGCGGCACTAAAATAGTGGTATATTTTAGGTAAAACTATACATTTGTCTAAACTAAGAACATGAAAAAACGCTTGAACGGTTCTCAAATTTTAGTTGAAGTCCTGAAGAAACAAGGGGTTGAGTATATATTCGGATATCCCGGTGGTGCTTGTATGCCAATTTTTGATGCACTTGTAGATGCTCCTGAACTAAAAATAATTTTAGTACGTCACGAACAAGGGGCAACACACATGGCGGACGGTTATGCGAAAGCTACTGGAAAAACCGGAGTGGTTTTGGTGACTTCCGGACCCGGGGCGACTAACACTGTCACGGGGATACTCACTGCTCATATGGATTCAGTACCTCTTGTGGTTCTAACAGGACAAACCATCACGCCCAATTTGGGTAAAGATGCTTTTCAGGAGGCCGATGTGTTTGGTGTGACAATGCCTGTAGTCAAACACAGTTATCTTGTCAGGGAAGTAAAAGACTTGTCAAGAATTATTAAAGAAGCATTCCATCTAGCCTCAACAGGTCGTCCTGGACCCGTTTTGGTAGACTTGCCTAAAGATGTGGTTTCGGAGGAATGGGCAGAGGATTTTACTGCAGAAATGGATCTGCCGGGATATACAGTACCAACAAGTGGGAACTCCAGTAGCATAAAAAAAATATCTGGTCTGCTGGCAAAATCAAAACGCCCCCTGCTTTATGTTGGAGCCGGTGTTGTAATTTCCAGTGCGGGAAAACAAGTAAAAAAACTGGCAGAAAAACTTCAGGCTCCTGTTACCACAACTCTGCTTGGAAAAGGGAGTATTTCTGAAATCCACCAGCTTTCAGTTGGAATGCTGGGTATGCATGGAACAGCTTATGCCAATAAGGCAGTTATCGAGTGTGATCTAATTATGGCAATCGGCGCACGCTGGGATGATCGTATTACGGGCAAAGTTAGTGAATTTTGTCCAAACGCTACAAAAATACATATAGACATCGATCCTGCTGAATTTGGAAAAATCATTCAACCGGACATCAGCGTAAATGGAGATGCAGCTTTGGTCCTGGATGAATTGATTCCTCTAGTAAAGCGGCTTGACACCAAAGAGTGGCTGAAGAAAATTGAGACCTGGAAAAAGAAACACCCCTTAAAATATCCAAAGCGTGGAGGTTTGCGCGCACAACATGTTTTAGATGAACTGGACCGTTTAACCGGATCCAATGCTATTATTGCTACGGATGTCGGCCAACACCAAATGTGGGCTGCCCAATTTTGCAGATCAACCCGCGAACGCCAATGGCTTTCTAGCGGAGGAGCTGGAACAATGGGATACGGTTTCCCCGCAGCTATTGGAGCACAACTTGGAAACCCAGAAGATCTTGTAGTTGCTGTTGTGGGTGACGGCGGTTTCCAAATGACTATGTCAGAGCTGGCAACGGCTGCAATTAACAAGTTGCCACTCAAAATTTTGATTATCAACAACAATTATCTGGGCATGGTTCGGCAATGGCAACAGCTGTTTTTTGATAACCGTGAAAGTGGTGTGGATATGGAAGGTAATCCGGATTTTGTCAAAATTGGGGAAGCATATGGAATCAAGGGTTTTCATCTGAGGCGTTCAGGTGATGTGACCAAAGTGTTAAAAAAAGCTCTGGCCTACAACGATGGTCCCTGCATTATTGAAGCAGAAGTTGTCAAAGGTGATAATGTTTTCCCAATGATTCCTGCAGGAGCTGCAGTCAGCGAAATGTTAATTGATGAACCTCCGGCAAGCAAGAAACTTAAAAAGCCCGTTGGCAGTACTTGATCTCTGAAATAGGTGAAAAATCAGCTTTTATTACTGTTTAAATTTTATATTTTTAATCGATGTCCTGCTGAATAGTCGATCATAATTAATCACAATCAGGCTTTTATGGAAGAAAAATTTGCAATCAGTATTTATGTTTGTAACAAGCCCGGAGTTCTTGTCAGGATTGCTCAAACATTTGCGCGTCGTGGTTATAACGTGGACTCACTGGTCGTTTCACCGGCGCACAATACCAACTTTTCAAGAATTACTGTAGTAGTACAAGGTGTACCGAGCTCATACGACCAAATACTGCGGCAACTGAATAAATTAGTAGATGTTGTTCATGCCGCCAGTCACCCTTCTGCGGATATTGTGGATCGGGAGATGGCATTATTTAAAGTAAGGGCAAAGCCTGATCAGCGTGCAGAAATTTTCCAGATTGTAGAGGTGTTTCGTGCAAAAACAGTAGACATTACGGATCAGTCTCTTGTTATTGAAACGACCGGCGATTCCTTAAAAATTGATGCCCTTGAAAAACTACTTGAACCAATGGGGCTTGTGGAAATGGTGCGTTCCGGGAAGTTGATAATGAAGAGGGGACTTGAGGAAACCTGAGAACCACTCTGCCCTTTCCCTCACATATATTTGGTTAAGTTCTATCTGTTCAATTTTACTGGAAGGACCTCTACAGTTTCTTCCAGTAAAAATTCTTTTTGAATGATACTTTGAATCGAAGCAGCTAATTTTTTAAAACATACTTTTCTATTGGAAGTTTTCCTAAATAATAATCCAACTCTTCTAGCAGGGGCAGGGTTTTTAAACGGAATATATTTGATAGAAGCATTTTGAATTAGATTATTATAATCAATTGCAGTTTGTGGAATCAGGGTAATCCCAATACCAGTAGATACCATATGTCTGATTGTTTCCAGACTTGTACCCTGGAAATTTTTTCTTTCTTTGGTCATAGTTTGTGAACAAACATCCATAACCTGCCCTCTCAAGCAATGTCCTTCTTCCAGTAATAATAGAGTTTCATCCTGTAAATCCTCTATCTTGATTGATAATTTAGCAGCAAATGGGTGCTGATTGTTAGCAGCAACATAAAATGGTTCTGTGTATAGAATGATCTCTTCAAGTCCTCTCATTTCTAGAGGAACTGCTAAGATTCCCGCATCTAATGTTCCTTCACTAAGTTTTTTCAACATAACTTCTGTTTGAACTTCCTGTAAGATAATTTCCAGTTGAGGATAAGCTTGATTTATAGGTTGCACAATCAAGGGCAAAAGATAAGGTGCTATTGTTGGAATTAGTCCAACATTGAGTGTGCCGCTCATAGGATCAGTATAGGTTGAAACCATATTTTCAATGGAAGCCGCATCAGCCAAAATTCTCCGTGATATTTTTACTATTTCTTCACCAATGGGTGTCAAAAAGACATTTCTGGTGGTTCGTTCAACCAGTTGAGCGCCAATGTGGTCTTCTAATTTCTTTAGTTGTCCGCTCAAAGTTGGTTGGCTCACATAACATTTTTCTGCAGCTTTTCGAAAATGTTTATATTCTCCAACAGCTGCAAGATATTCCAAATCTCTCAGATTCATAATCACTCCTCAAACAATGGGTTAATCGATATTAATAGATATTACCTATCAATATAATAATAATAAACGATTAGACAAATCAATTTAATAATTTTATAATTATAAAGAGTTCATTCAGGACTCAGGGGGAGTTGATATACAAACCTATGATTTAAATCTACAAAAAGGAGTAGAATATGAGTAATTTGAATGGAACAAAAACTCACGAAAACCTCAAAGATGCATTTGCAGGAGAATCTCAAGCAAATAGACGTTATCTTTATTTTGCAAAAGCCGCTGACATTGAGGGTTATCCTGAAATAGCAAGTAATTTTCGTGAAACCGCAGAAGGAGAAACTGGGCACGCTCATGGGCATCTGGATTATTTGAAAGAAGTTGGTGATCCTGCAACAGGTCTACCTATTGGAGATACGCTGGATAATTTAAAAGCCGCAGTAGCTGGTGAAACGCATGAATACACAGATATGTATCCAGGCATGGCCAAAACCGCTAGAGAAGAAAATTTTGCAGAAATTGCCGATTGGTTTGAAACATTGGCAAAAGCAGAAAAATCTCATGCCGGTCGATTTCAACAAATGGCAGACAGTGTTTCCTGATTAAACTTTAAAACGCCTCGAATCAAATACATTTGAGGCGTTTACTTCTTTTTTACAAGAAAATCACCCATTAAAACTTATGGAAGAAAATAAATCTAGAATATCTTATTTGCCAACAGACGGTTTAACTTATGATCCCAGTGATTCAATGTATTGGGATAAGGCTGCGCTAGATAAAGAAATTGAAAGGACATTTGAAATTTGCCATGGTTGCAGAATGTGTTTTAAGTATTGTGACTCCTTTCCTACGCTCTTTAATTTCATAGACAAACAATACGATGGAGATGTAAAAAAGATTAAACCAAAGGACACACAACAGGTCATGGATGCATGTTTTCAGTGTAAATTGTGTGAAGTTCAGTGTCCTTATTCTGTTCGAGATGGACACCAGTTTAAACTCGATTTCCCCAAACTAGTTCATCGTCATAGAGCAATCCATTCCAAAAACAAACCCAGGAGCTTGCGTGATAAAATTTTAGGAAATCCCGATAAATCTGCCGGTATGGCCCGTGCGAGTTTCGGAATTGCAAATGTAATGAACCGGGTCGGAGCCCATCGATGGTTTATGGAAAAATTGCTTGGCATTCATCGAGAAAAATTACTGCCTGATTTCAGTTTTTCGACATTTGAAAAATGGGCAACTAAAAAGGGACTGATTCGTAAAAATAAAAAATCAGAAACCGTTTTATTTCAAACATGTTATGTCCAGCACAATGAACCACAAATTGGTAAAGATACGCTAGAAGTGCTGGAAAAAAATGAGGTAGACTGTGCTTGTGTAAAAGGATTGAAGTGCTGTGGGATGCCGGCATGGGAGCAGGGAGATTTGAAAACATTACGTGCCAATGCAAAACATAATCTGGATATTCTTATGCCGTTTGTGGAACAGGGCAGCATGGTCCTGGCGATCAACCCAACCTGTGCAATGATGATGAGACGGGAGTATCCGGAACTCCTGGAAGGGGAGGATCGTGAAAGAGCCAAAAAATTATCAGGAGCAATAAACGATCCTTCAGAATTTTTATGGAACATTCGGAATGAAGACAGGTTTAACACGGACACGCATAATTTGCCAACAGAAGCCATTAGCTATCATGCTCCTTGCCATTTAAGGGCTCAAGGAATTGGCTTTAAGGGACGGGATTTAATTAATAAAGTGACAGGTTCAAAAATGAAAACTGTCATGGAATGTTGCGGACACGATGGGACTTATGCCATGAAAGTTGAGAGCTTTGATGCCTCCAAACGAATTGGTCAAAAATCATTTGATGGAATGAAAAACGAAGAAACTGAAGTATGGGTTACCGACTGTCCCCTTGCGGCACTTCAGTTTAAACAACATGCAGGAGTGAAACCCAAACACCCCATGTCCATCCTTGCAGAGGCTTATCGTTCTGATGATACCAATAACAAATAATATGTTTTTCTACCTGTTAACTATTTTTCACAAATAAAAGGAGAGTCGGAATGAAGCATGTCAGCCGTAAAGAAATTATGGACTATGTAACTTATGAAGATCAGCGAAGTGAAGTTCGTGAAAACATAATGAAAATAAAGGAGGTCCGCAGAATTAATGTTGGAGGTGTTTTGTCATTCCTGTTTGAAAACAAAGATACTGTTTGTTACCAAATTCAGGAAATGATGCGGGTGGAACGTATTGTAAAAGAGGCAGATATCCAGCATGAAATAAAAACCTACAATGAAATTCTTGGTGTGTCCGGAGAGTTAGGATGTACGCTTTTGATAGAAATTGATGATCCTGTGGAAAGAGATGACAAACTGAGCAAGTGGCTTGATTTGCCAATGCATCTATATCTAAAATTAGAGGATAAAACTCGTATAAGGGCAACTTTTGACGAGAGACAAATTGGAGATGGTAGACTGTCTTCTGTTCAATACATTAAGTTCAATACGAAGGGGAAAGTACCTGTAGCAATTGGTTCAGATCATCCTTTATTTAAAGAGGAAACATCTCTCACATCGGAACAAAAAAAAGCACTGTCAGACGATTTGTAAAAGGACGGTTACTGTTCTTAGAATCAAAGTTGGATAAAGTCTGAAAGCGTGGGAGAGACGACCTAAAGGGTTTTAAATGAAATTCGAAACAAGGTATTCACGGATATCTTTTGCCTCTTTCATAGGACCCTCCACATTTACCAGGCAGGGTACTGTCACATCGCCTGTAAGTTCTACAAGTTCTTTTGCATAGTCCGGATTCAGGCGGATATCCTTGAATGTGAACTTATCCTTTATATGTAAACTGGTAATCGTGTTCAGTACAACTTGCGAATATTCACAGTCTTCGTAGAAATAGAGTACCATCCTTGACCACTTCAACTTTTTTTGCAAAAAAAAAGCGGTCAAAACAGAGACCGCCACGAATAATTCACATAAGATTTTAAACCGTTTAACCGTTTATTTTTTGGCACTCATTTAAAAGCTCAGTAATGATGCGCTCTCCATTTGCCATAACGGAATATCGAACAGAGCCCTGCTTGTCTACTATAACTGTTGATCGAGCTGCAAAACCTTTATTCTCCAAATAAGTTCCATAAGAAGTCGCCATGGAGCCTTTTGGATGGAAATCCTGCAGCAGTGGATAAGACACACCACCAAGGGACTCAGCCCATTTTTTATGTGAATGTTTACTGTCAATGCTCACACCCAATACTTGAGTGTCTGCCTCCTTGAATCGATCAATCATCGACTCAATTTTGGGTATCTCCCTGCTTCAGGTGCCAGTCCAGTCAAGTGGATAAAACAACAGCATTACATTCTTTTCTCCTTTGAACTCACTCAAGGAAAACTCCGTATCAAACTGACTGGCCAATTTAAAATCCGGTGCTTCCGAACCAACTGCAATCATTTGTATCTCCAATTAAATATATAAAAAGCCCTGAAAACAACATGAATTCAGAGTAAAAGTAAACTGTGACTAACAGTCGAAAGATGCGGATAACTCTGTTGTCAAATTAGTCTGACTAAACTTATTTACTCAGTTGATTCAATGATTGTCCGATCGGTAAAAACGGAAGAACATTGCTTCCCAACTCTTTGTCAGCAATCACCTTGTTTACTTTGGGGAGAATACTGGCCATTGTTTCTAGCAGAATCCGCTCCCGGGTAATTTCTTTGGCATTTTTATATTCTTCATAGACCAGATTAAATCTTTCTGATTCACCAATGGCGACCAACACCTTTTCTTTGGCATAACCCTTTGCATTATTGATCATTTGTGCAGCTTCTCCTCTGGCTGTTGGAACAAGATTGTTTCTGTAACCTTCTGCATCATTGATCATTTTTTCACGATCCTCACGGGCACTTACCACATCTTTAAAAGCTTCTTTTACTGCGTCTGGAGGATGAACATCCTGCAGTTTCACATTCTCAATCTTAATTCCGCCTTTGTAACTCTTCATTGTTTCCTGAAGAAGCAGAGCTGTAGTATTTTCAATTACTCCTTTTCCAACAGTCAGTGCTTCCGTAACTGTTGAATCACCAATAACTTCACGCATTGCGGATTCAGCGGCAGATCTCACAGTTTCATCTGGATTAGTCAGACTATAAAAATAATCCTCCAAAACAGAAATGCGATACTGCACTATGAACTGAACATCAATGATGTTTTCATCTCCGGTGAGCATTAATGATTCTTTTAAAACACGTCTGTATTTGGCAGGAGGTCCAAGCTGTATTGTACGGAATCCAATTTCAAGTCTCCGCACTGCAGTTACAGGAGCAATCTGGACGGTTTCGATCGGAGACGGTAAATGATAATGCGGTCCCGGTCCAACCACTTCTGTAACCTCTCCAAAACGCTTGATGACTCCCTGTTCTTCAGGATCAATAATAAAAATACCTGTTGCCAACCAAACGATAATTGCTAAAATTATGATGTAGCTAAATAGCCCTTTTTTTGGCAGACCAATCTTAAACTTATCCTGAAGATTGTTGAGAAGTTCATCAATGTCGGGAGGTTGCGATCCTTTTTCCCAAGGTGATTTATTTGGCGGTTTGTTCCAGGTACCCATTTTAAATTTTCGTGTTTAAGATTGTAATAGATTAAACAATAAATTAAGCCAAGACTGCGGAAAATACAAGCTTAATGCTTACATAAATACAAAATGATTGAAAAAGTATTTTGATGAACTAGTTTACAAAGTCTATAATTCAAAATTGTTTGTCATTCCTGCTTTCGCGGGAATGGGTAATTTTCAGGTAATTGTCTAATTTTGATTGCTAACAAGCAAAACATTGTAAATGCAGAATGACTTATGCAGTCAGTATCTCAACTCCACTTTCAGTAACCAGCAAAGTGTGTTCCCACTGAGCAGATAACTCTCCGTCCACAGTCACAGCCGTCCAGCCGTCACCCAAAACTCTGCATTCATAACTACCCATGTTGATCATTGGTTCAATTGTGAATATCATATTTTCCTGAATTGTAACACCTGTCCCCGGTTGACCGTAATGCAGTACTTGTGGAGCCTCGTGAAATTCCACTCCAACTCCATGTCCAGCAAAATCTCTGACCACCGAAAAGCCATGTTTTTCTGCATGCTGCTGAATAACGTGGCCAATGTCCCCAAGTGTATTAGATGGATAAACCTGTTCTATCCCAAGTTCAAGACATTCCCGTGTGACTTCCACCAATTCCCGCGTTCTATCTGGAACATCGCCAATGATAAACATTCTGCTGGCATCTCCAAAATAGCCGTCTAAATCGCAGGTAACATCAATATTCACAATGTCACCGCTCTGCAGTGCATGATTGTTTGGAATACCATGGCAAATGACATTGTTCGGCGAACTGCAGACACTTTTAGGAAACGGCATCCTCTGTCGACCTTGACCGTGCCCGTAATTCAATGGAGCCGGAATTGCTCCGTTAGCCAAAGTTTCACGATAAACCCACCCGTCTATTTCATTTGAGGTCACTCCCTCACCGATTCGTTCCTCAACCATATCGAGCAGCATTTTTGTAAGTTGGCTGCTTTTGCGGATACCTTCAATCTGTTTCTCGGTTTTAATAATAACTTGACGCCCTTTAGGTTTTGTCTCAGGCAACGGCACCTGTCTTTGCCCTTTTCCCATGTGGCATTTTTTATATTTTTTACCGCTTCCGCACCAGCATGGTGAATTTCGAGGAATTGTATTTGCTGCTGTTTTCATGCTTTCATTCAAAAAACTACTCTTGCTGATTTATTATTTCAGGTAATCAAGTAAACGGCCAAATCTATATCCACCAAAAAAATTTTCTTCAGGATCGTGCGACCAGTAGATAATTTGTCCTTTTCCGATAACTGTTTTAAGATCAACAAAACCCCAGTAACGACTATCTGCACTGTTGTATCGGTTATCTCCCATGGCAAATATTTTACCTTCCGGAATCTTAATCGGACCAAAGCGGCTGACCGGAGTTGAGGACATTAAACCCTGCGCCAGTCGGGTTCTCCGTTCATTTGGTTCATAATATGCGTAAGGCTCATCAAGTTGTTCTCCATTTATGAAAACCTGATCTTTCCGAATTTCCAGTGTCTCACCAGGCAGCCCAACTGCACGTTTTATGTAGTCAACCGAGGGGTCATTCGGAAATGGGAAAATGATAATATCTCGCCGCAGTACAGGTTTTTTAAAAAGTTTGATATCTGTGAAGGGAATCGGTGAACCATAGGAATACATACTGGCAAATATGTGGTCTCCAATCTGAATAGTCGGCAGCATCGATCCGGATGGAATTTGATAAGGTGCAAACAAATAGGTTC
>Ga0209709_10000892_pt1 | contig 27988 bp, 31 predicted proteins | sample ArcticOcean_MG_C_2_FD_187435 | JGI IMG/M metagenome (GOLD analysis project Ga0209709, IMG submission 187435) | Marine microbial communities from western Arctic Ocean - ArcticOcean_MG_CB4_136 (SPAdes) (version 2) | ecosystem: Environmental > Aquatic > Marine > Oceanic | place: Arctic Ocean...
AAAGATGGGTAAGATGAATCATTCTACGATGAATCATTCTACGATGAATCATTCAAAGATGGTTGAACCTGTAGGATCTGACCCGTGTACAGATAAATTAACCGATATAGAATATCTAGAGCATATGATACCACATCATCAGGTCGCGATTGATATGAGCGATATGTTGATACCTCATACTAGAAACCCAATCATGTTACATTTATGTCGTGATATTATAAGGAAACAAAAATATGAAATATGGGAAATGGGTCTCATGAAGAGTAATTTGCCCGCATCAATCTTTTCTTCTCAGACGTCTCATAAAGAAGATTTCATAACCAAAATGGATCATCATGCTCCTAAAATGTCGAAAGCTAAAGATGGTCCATGTAATCCTCTGTTCTTCAAACCGAATGATCACTCGGCTCATATGAAAGGTATGAAAATCACGGATAAAAGTTATCTTGAACATATGATACCCCATCACCAAGTCGCCGTAGATATGAGTAGGCGTCTTCTCCTTCATACGAACCATCCTTATCTGATGGATTTTTGTCGTAAATTAATCATAGATCAGCAAGGCGAAATCTTTTATATGAATAGTTTATTGAAAAATTCATATAATTATCAGAGTGAATTACTTAATTAATCCAAAAATTATTTTCTATCTAATAGAAGAGAAGTCCCCACCGGATGGCTATTTTATTTTCAGAATCTATAACAGTTCAGACTTTTGACAGTCATGGATATTATCCGATAAAAATGCGAAAATGCAAAGATTTTGATGGTCCTAATATATTTTCTCTTTTATGGAATCAGTTATTAATTCTATGGCATAATCAATTAATTTCTGATGCGGATTCATTGAAAAAGAAATATAAGCCTATTATACTGCAGAAATATGCTCCTGATATCCGTCAAGAAATAGACACTATTCTCTATAAATTCGTAGATTTAGATGTGAGAAGTGTTACACTATATTATGATACATATCAACTGAAAAATAATGTTGAAACGATAAGAAAATTATATAATCTAAAAAAATTATTAAATAATCTATAATCTCCTGTAATCAGGGTCAAGTATAAATTCATACGGATAACAGTGTTTTAATTCTTCATCTCCATTTTCCATGTATCCGATATGATTATCTTTGAATTGTCCGAAGAATGAACTATGACCAACAATCGCTATATTTGTTTCTTTTCTATCCTTCAAATGATTGATCATGATTTGAAGTCTCCCTTCCAATTCTTCCATTGTTTCACGATATTCTTGTCGCCAAAAGATATCTTGATCGGATTCTAAATGAAAATCTATCTTCGGAAATTTATTCTTTAGCAAACTTAGCGAAGACCTCTTATTACAAGTGTCTTCTCCGATTGGATATTCTCTTAAGAATTCATGGGATATCATGGGGATATCTGTATCGCCAAAAATATTCATACAGGTTTCTAAAGTCCTCGTTAATGGTGAAACTAATACTAATTCAATATCTTTCTTCTGAGCCCATGAATGACCTAATTCAATACTCTGAAGATGTCCTTCTTGCGTCAAGGGTGAATCAATCGTTGCGGGGATACGGAATGCCTGAACTCCTATTTTATGAAATAATTCATTATGTAATGAATGACCATGTCTAATCAAATGTAAACTTTTACTCATTTACTATGATTATGAAAACTAATTTTAAGTAGTTAAGTTTATTTATTAATGAATATCGCTATCAACGGTCCAAATACTGCCATCAAACACCACCAGCTACCATTAGATGGGATAATTGATCCTTGGCATCTATTTTTTGCTATAAAATGACTTGCTATATATATCCCTATGAGGAATAAAGAGTAGATATGACCGTTAATTTTCATGCTTAAAAAAGGAACAACAAGCGCCAAGCAGAAGATAGCCCATACATAAGTTGGATACTTTGTATTTGTATATCCCCAAGATAAACCTATATTTTCTTCAGAACAGGGTTTGGAACACTGATTAACCTTTTTCACCTTTATAATTTCTGGAAGAGACGTAAATAAATATAAGATAAATATAAGGTACATATATGAAGGTATTTTTCCACTAGTAAAATAATATGCTACCGATAATGATATCACCGGTTGTAAAATATTATGTATGAATCCTAAATCGGTCGCGATTTGATTCAACCCAGAACATTCCTGATCTATCCACATGAAATATTCTAGAAGTTGCATTGTTCCTAAATATCCAAACATGATAGCAATCCATCTATCATTAGGTCTATTCCTCTTGTAAAGATAAACACATGTTATGGAACAAAATACAAAAGCAGAAATAGAAAATTCGCCACTAATACACATATATATATCATTTATAATTTAAAACCTTGTTCAATAAATTCATGAACATATGGATTTTCTACTGAATTAGTTGTGATTAATCGTGGAGCAATACTCATCGTTTGTAACTCTTGTAATAACATCTTCATCGCATATGGCATATTCACATTAACTATATCATCGGATTCTTCACCCGAAGCAATTAAACCAGTCCTCTGGTCAATATTCACCGAATATTTATCCGATCTTTCCATAGTACTTTCTTGTAAGAAATCAGCAATCCCATGAGCTAGGATACTGTCTCTTTCCATCTCACCTATCCGTAAACCGCCATTATTTGATCTACCGGCGGCGGGTTGTCGTATTAAACTCTGTAAGGGTCCTGTTCCTCTGCTATGTATTTTATCTGCTACCATAATCTTCAAACGCTGATAATAAGTCGGTCCAATAAAAATAGATGTAGTTAATTGTTCTCCCGTAATACCACTATACATGGTTTCATTTCCCCATTCATTGTAATTATATTTTTTCATTAATTCAGCATAATCATGAATATCATTGTTCTGAAATGCCGTAGCATCTCCTAAGAACCCTCCTAAACATGCGCTCTTCCCTAGAACGCACTCTAGCAACTGATTGATAGTCATACGACTAGGTATCGCATGAGGATTAATAATAATATCCGGAACAATTCCATCTTTCGTAAAGGGCATCTCTTCTTGCTCTAAGACTAATCCACACATTCCTTTTTGCCCTGGTCGCGATGCATATTTATCACCGACAGTCGGTATCTTATTTTTACGAATTCTAACTCGTGCCGATCTTAAATTATCCTTATTCTTTGTCACGACAACCTTATCAACAAATCCTGAAGTTGAAAATTTAATCGTTTTACCCGAAACAGTATTGACTCGTTTCCCATCTATATTTGTTTCCTCACCTACTTTACCGATTATCGCATCTGTGGCGGTTACATAAGACCCTTCTTTAACGATCCCATTCTTATCTAATTTATCATAATTAATTGTTTTACCTTTCTTCACATTACTTACATTCTGAGGATTATCAAAATAAATACGCTTAGAACCATCACTTTCTTCACTGTCTTCATAACTCCGGAAATATAATGAATTAAACATCCCTCTCTCAATAGATGTCTTGTTCAAGATTAATCCGTCTTCCTGATTATATCCACCATAAGAAGCAATCGCCACAATGGCGTTCACTCCATAAGGTAATTTATCAACATCAGTATATTTCTTAAAACGCGTTGTAACGATAGGTTTCTGAGGATAATTCAAGATATGAGCAAATGTATCAAATCTCGTATTGTATGCCGAAGAATATAAGCCAACTGCTTGCTTCGTCTGCTGACACGAGAATACATTTCTGGGATATTGACTATGCTCTGGAAATGGAATATTTACCACGACCGCAGATAACATCAATGAAGAATGAATCTCACAATGAGTATACTCTTTATCCAGAGAATAAATACTTTTTCCTATCAAAAATCCTTCTGTCTCTAATGGATCAATATACTCAATCTGAGAAGCATTGTCCTCTAAATAAGAAAGATAATCTTCATATTTATCTTTGATAATCATGAATTCATCTCTATGATATCTTTCATCATAAATAGACATTTCAGGATCATTTTTATACATATGTTCTCCTCTTATTAGATGATTCCAACTACTCATTTTACTGAAATCACCTTCAATCAAGGGACACGATACCTTTGAGCCCATTTTCTTCAGAACTAAGACGGGTCTCAATAATCTCCCTGAATCGCAAAAGACATATATTTCATTTACCCTAATATCCCAATAAATAGAAGTATATAAATGAATCAGACTATTCAGTTTTAATAATCTCATTATCTTGTATAAATATTCAGGGTCCTTGTGAATACCAATCCATTTGCCATTCAAGAAAATCTTGCATGTTTGATTTAAATCAGAACCAACACTATCCTGAAGCATAATTAATCCTTGATCTAAAAGAGCATCCATTAATCCAATTTCAGATACATTAAACGATACCTGCGTCGTTATCGCCAAATGATTGATAATCCCGACATTTCCGCCATCGGGTGATTCTGATGGACAGATAAATCCCCACTGAGAATTATGTAATTTACGAGGACCGATTGAGTTTGATCCCGGTGGCAATGGATTTGATATTCTTCTTAGATGTGATAAAGTTCCTAACATCGCATTACGATTTAAATCCTGAATAATCCCTTGACGACCCGATAATCCCGTTCCAAAAACACTACCGAAAGATTTCACGATTATGTCCATTGATTTCGGATTAAATACTTTTTTGATATTATCATCATTGATTAAATTCTTGATATCGTTACCATAATCTTTGAAGTGAAACTTGAAATCATTATCTATTTTTAACGATACATTCCTTTGAAAAATAGACCATAATTCCCGATATAATTCTAACAAGAGAGAACCTGCTAAATCAATACGTTTCGCCGAATATGAATCTCTATCTGTTTCTTTAAGAATACCTAATTTTGTCATTAGTAATTTTCTTACCGCGTATCCAAGATAGATTCCTTTTTCTTCGTTGGTAATATAATTCGGTATAAAATTGTTCGCCAAAATATCAATTACATTGATGATTTCTTTACCTTTGGTCATCATTGCTATGTATTTGATTGCCCCTTTCTGTGTATAAATTGGTTGTGTATCTTTCATGGATGGGACCAATTCATCTAAGAGTCTCTTCCTGAGTCCAGGTGAATCAGAATGATACATAATCAATTCTAAGATATCTTTATCTGATTGATATCCCAAGGCTCTGAATAATACAAATAACGGTAAGACAGTATCAATTCCTAGAATACGAACAGTAATACGATAAACATGTTTCTTTGAAACAATAGAAGACTCTTCATTAGATGGTTCGTAATTAACAATAACGCGATTGAATGATATCGCATTTGTTCTGGAAGACTGAAAACCTTCTCTTGAAACGCTCTTTAATACCGCCTGCATTGGAGTAATTTCATCATTCTGCGAGTTAATATAAAGAATATCATTGATTTTCTTCTCCTGAGATAAAACTACTTTTTCTTTGCCTTTGATAATAAAATAACCGCCCGGATCATAGGGACATTCACCTAATTCAGATAATCTAACACCATCTAATCCATTCAAAATACACAACTTAGATTTGACCATGATTGGCATGAGACCAATATTAACTTTCTCAAAATTCTTGATGGTAATTTCATTCGTTTCATTATCTCTAAAGATAATACCAATATTACAATAAATACATGAAGCATAAGTATATCCCTTTAATCTTGCTATGTTCGGATACATATACGTAGTTTTATCATCTATGTAAACAGTAGGAGAAGAGATAAATAGATTGTCTATGACTTTATCATTTATTGTTCCATCGTCATTCAGTGATTCGCCATAAAATATATTAATCTGATATCTATATTTACCCTTATCAGCATCAATCGCATCCTTATAAATAATCTGAGGATTTTCTCTCTTCACAATATATTCTATTCCATTTGTTTTGGAATGAATGAATTCATTAAATGAATCAACCTGGTGCTGTGACTTATAATTAGGATTATCTCTGAAATATGTCTCTATGATGTGCCACACATCTAAAGGTTTGATATCACTTAATTTAATTTTATCTTCCTTATCTGCTTCATAAAAAGGTTCCGGTTCAAAAGCATCTCCCATTTATTAATAGTAACAATTATTTTTTAAATCTTAAACTGATTGAAAAATATTTAAAGGATTATTCCAATAATAAATTGGTGAGATGATCCTTCAAAGGTATCCTAATCTCGATATAGCTCACATTTCATAGTGGTAGAATAATATCAACTGTAGTTCCTTAGGTCACTGGTTCGAGTCCGGTTGTCGAGAAAGACATCGTTAGTACAATGGTTAGTATACTTGCCTTCCAAGCAAGGGACCCGGGTTCAATTCCCGGACGATGTAATATCATGGGTTTTTTTTTTCACGGGTTCATAAATTTGATTTTTTTATTTCAAGTGTTCCTATCAAAACACTTACTACTTAACACTTGACCATGAGCTGCTCAAAGTTCACCACATCTCTCTCTGGAAAAGAAAACGGAGGTCCCCGAACAGACCTCTCCATGTGCTCACTCAAGGAGTTCATCGCCTTCTACTCTCATGAGTTATCCGATTACTACGGCGAGGACTTCGGTAATCACGATCTCAAGTCAGAAGAGGTCGGTGATACTCTCATCATGTGCCTCGTGGACTTCGGCTACTGGAGAAACACGAGTCTTAACACGACGAAGACACTGAGGAAGGCGGGCAAGTCGCGTCGCCTAAAGATCAAGCATCGCTACTCCTACGATAATCCTATGAATCGGATTCATGGGTTCTTGATTGGTGAGGAAGTCCGGAACTCTCTTATCCCTTCAGAGAATAAGATCCTCTCTCTCTCGCTCATCTGCGCCTCCGTCTTCTCAGACAAGAAGGGCGTCGGTTCGGATCTCATGGATCATTTCCTTCACTTGTCCAAAGAAGCCGGATTCACCGACGTAATCCTTGAGGTTGCGAATGAATTTTCCGGTATGGATATTGATTCAGATGATGAAGAGTCAGATGATGAGTCTGATTCTGAAGATGAGTCTGAGTCCGATGATGAGTCTGATTCGGATTCTGAAGAAGAAGATGAAGAATCGTGGGTCGCATCTGAAGAAGTCGTTGATATCATCTCACACGAGTTCTGGAGGAAGACTATGCGGAAACCTGAGGGTGATACTCCCTACTACAACGTAGCCAAGGATTATATCAGTGGTCACGTCGCAGACTATCTGCATGCTGCCGAAGGTGAGGTTGAGGAAGTTGAACCCCAATACGTATCAGATGAAGATGATCCCAAGGGCCACGAATACGGGGGATTCTGGTATCGGAAAGGACGGACCTCCCAAATCGGTCTCATCAAGTTCTACGAGAAATTCGGATTCGTAGAGGAACCCGAAATCAATCTCGGATGGCACTGCTACACTGATGTCCCCTTCCCCTCAATGATCTGTTCCTTATAAATGAAAAATAAAAACAAAATAAACAATAGAAAACTAAAAAAGACAAAAAAATATTTTTTAATTGTGTTATATTTTTTTATAATGTTATATTATAAATGTATCCAAATAAAGTTAAAAAAAAATCTATCAGAAGAAAATTATCGCGTTATAATCGGAATAAATTATCCAATAAAAGGAAGTCTAAAAGAACAAATAAGAAAATAAAAAGTAGAAGATCTTACAATAAACGTAAATTACAAAGAGGTGGCGGTGATACGAGTATACCAACTCTACTGTCTCAATTAGGCTTGGACGCCAAGTATTATGGAAATATTGTTCATGCTGGGGGCCGAGACCGGGAAACACCAATCCTGGGTATTGAAGATCTTCAAAAATTAGACGGTGAGGGTGTGCACAGCGAGAGCGAGAGGCCGTCCGTGGATTTTTTAATGGCGAAGGGCGGTTTGACTGAGGAAGAAAGTTATAGGATGATCACGGCACTCCGTTCTGGGATACACAATCTACTTGAAGTAGTGTTACCTCAGACAGACCCGGCGGACATCGAAGCTCGCATTTTGGAGGTTGAGAACGCTCTCGCCGACCCGGAACCACCCCACCGGCCAATCGTCAATATCAAAGGTCTTTATGAATTTAAAGCTCGTGGGGGAAATTTTGAAAGCTTTGGAATGACTACAGAGGAAAGTGGAAGACTGATGGAGGAGCTCGAATGTCCCATGCTGCATGAGCATTTATTATACACTAGTCCGCTCAGAGAGAACCTAGCAGCTTATAGTCGGGGTGAAGATGATGTCTCATTAAGAAAAGAGGATGTTTATGAGGGTATTACCGTTGTTAAAGATTCTACTCTGGGGGGGGCAGACGTTAGAGCGACACACCATTCGGGGAATAAACCACCCGAACATCATCTAAAATGTGATTTTTGTCGCAAATCGTATAGCATCTGGCAATACCAGGTAAATCCGGACGTCATTCGGTTGAGAGAACAGCCACCCGTCCCCAACCAAAAAGATCATTTTTTTGTGAGGAATTAAATCTAAAGGATCGGGTGTGAAAGGGCATGGACCCACAACTGGTTGGAAATAATAGTAATATATTTTTATAATGTTAGTCTTCATCATATATCTTCTAAAAATTTGATTTGTCTATATTCTTTTTTTAACAACTGATTCTATAATGGATTATCCTCCTGGGATAAACCCTTACATCACTTACGGAATACACCGATGCCTCACAGAAACTCTCATAGATCTTGTTAGTTATTATAATCTGAATCTATGGTCATTGATTCAGAACCTTCTTAAGGAGTCTACTGTCTGGGAAATTGAGAGACCCATGAAAGATGGACTGATTGATATCGATAAATGTGGTCCAACACCTCAATCGCGAACATTGCTTCAGTTTATTGATTGGATTGACTGGATCAGATATGCTCAGGAAGAAAAAACAAGTAACGGAAGATATGGAAAGAAGAAAGGAATTAAATTATCTGAATATGATTGTCGTTTTCTAAAAGATATTACAACCGGGGGGGGAGACCTTCACTACGGAACCATTGAATTATCTAAGAGAGCAACAATTAACTATCTCAAATATATCCAATATATGTGCGCAGGTGATATACGCGGAGCCTCATCTTGTTGGTGGAACCTAAATGATAGACGGGATAATCAGGAATACAGAAAATTATGTAAATACTTCCTTACTACGAATCCTTGGCTACCTGATTTACACGACATCTACAGAAAGAAAAATATCTGTAATGAATTCATATTTAAACAGTTCAAAGAAAATGTTACTCTGACTCATACTCAGACTCATCTTGAGAAAAGAGATATCAAAAACATTCTTAAGAAATCCACTTATTCAGGGAGAAATTCAGATAAGATAATACCTGAACCAGATTACGTGAAAAGAGTGATGGTTCAACCTCTTGATCAATTGAATCTCTCTAAATCGCGTTTAAACTTTGCTCTTCACGATAACCTCATCTTTGATATCATGGACACGATTATGAATCATTATAATCAGATTGTTCTGACGTATTAATCATTTAAAATAAAATTATCTTACTAAGTATATAAATGGATATCCCAACTTTTTTTAGTGATCGTCAAAAAATATTAGATTTTGACTATTCTAAGATAGATAAATATATCGGTTCGCAGATAGATCATTCAACATACATTGATAATCTATCACCATCTGATGATAAAACAAATTTAATGATTCAGTATTTCAAAAGTATCCTACAGGGATATAATCATGTTTTTATCTCTAAGATTTTAACAGACTTAAATAATCCTTCAGCGAATATTTGTTTGCCCTTACTGAATCAATGGTCCGAAGAACCTAGTATTGATAATCTTGTAATTATTAATCATCCAGATGATGCTGAAAAGATATGTAAACTTCATGTCAAGAAGGCCCCTATCTTCAAATCATTGCTAAATACAAGTATCATCTCAACTACTGATAACGATGATTGGAAAAATCAAAGGAGTGATATGAATCTTGCATTTTTACCGAATACTTCGTTAAAAAATATTTTTAGTGAAAGTCAGAGTAGAGCAAGATTATCATCTGAATTACTTATTAAAATGTCTTCAGATTATCAAGAACCTGTTGATATGAGTGATTTCTTTCTGAATGAAACTCAGGCACAACTTCAGAAAGCAATGTTTGGATTTTCAGATGAGTTTGAACAGAAAACAAATAAACGCATTCGGGATGTATTCGCCGGGATAAATACAGAATATATTGATGAATTTGTTTCAGGTGCTCTCAAAGAAACTAAAATATCATCGGGACCAGCATCTGCATTATTTCAAGACAAAGATAGAGTCAAAGATATCGGTAATATGATCTTATTTGCTTTTGCGGGTCATGATACAACCGGTCATACATTAACATGGCTACTCTATGAATTATGTAAAAATCCTCATTATAAACAGAGATTAATTCAAGAAATAGATGAATATTGGTTGAAACATAATGAAGAATCTTATGAAACTTTGAATGAATTACCTTTCATGACACAATGTATTACGGAAACTTTACGGATGTGGCCCGCATTGGCCAATGGAACTTATCGCGAATTAGAAAGAGAGGAACAAATTCATGGAATCAATGATGAAATGATAACTCTTGAAAAGGGAACCTATGTTCAGATTATAAATTGGACAAGACATAGAAATCCTGAATTATGGCAAGAACCTGATACATTCAATCCCGATAGAGAATTTGTCCCTTCAGAAATATGGGATCACAAGGGATTTGGTTATTATAATCTTGAATCAGATAGATTCAGTCCGTTTACTTATGGTCCACGGAACTGCTTAGGAAAGAATTTTTCTCATATGGAAATGAGATTAATTCTACTGAATATATTTAAGAATCATGATTTTACTCTTTCTGAGAAGCAAATAAAAACCGCTGATGATCCTAAATATATGGGAGTAAATACCTTTACTTTGGGACCGGCAGATATTCATGGCGGTCTAATTGGCATGTATATGAATATTCATCTTAGGAAATCCAAAATTTGATTTCATATGATTTGATTACATTTAAGAAAGTAAATTATAAAATGGATATTGAATCCCAAGATATACTAGTTAAAATACCTTTGAAAACGAAATGCTTTGAATTCTGGTTTGAGAAACATCCTTTATGCTTCTTATGTTTATGGATAATCATGATGTTAACGACCGCAATAACAATTAGCGAACTTGCCAAAAATAAATAATCTATTTCTGAGATTAGTTTTTATTTAAAAATCATTTTATTATTATAGTTAAGCAAAATGCCCACAAATCAATTATTTAGAATGATTCCAGATTTGCATATCGTTAAAGAGATTCTAGAAGCATTCGGTCTGGATGATATAGAGGATACAAGACTTTTTACAAAGGAACACATGATTGATATTGCGACCGTTGAAAAAATGACCGAATTATGCGATAAATTAAAAGAATATTATTTCCCATGTAAATCTAAGAAGTACCTCGTGGATCTCAATGGGAAGAAATGTATCACTATTCTGAGACAATTCGTCAAAATTCACGATTATAAATGTATCGGAATGGAGAAATCTATCAAGGGTAAGAAAATGATGACCTATCGCTTACTATATTCAAAAGATGATTATCTGAAAAGTCCGCAACCGAAATCTGATAAGGGATATTTATTATCATTTGAATAAATTTGATTTCTAGTTTGTTTTATCAATCAAACACAGATGTATTCCTAGATGGCATGTAAGATATGCGCGCCCTCATTAGATTTCCCTAATCTATCGTTGAAACAATATCCTCTTAACCCTGATAATCTCTTTTCTTACGATAGTTATGCTGTTGCAGTAAATTACTGGATATACGATAAAAAACGCAAAACGATTATCAAATCAGGATCATCCAGAGCATGCGGTTCTAATTATAACAAGTCATCGATTCATGCCGAACAAAAAGCTATTGAATATTGTCGTAATTCTAAAAATAGAAATCTCCAGATATTCATTTGGAGATGGAGCAAAACTGGTAAAATGAAATCTACTTATTGCTGTAGATCGTGTAAACAATTGGTTGAAAAATATGGTTATGAAAAGAATATCTTTACTTACGATGGAGATAGAATGATAACTGCTATCACAGAAAACCCCACCCTCTCCTTAGCCTATAAGATTAAATATGGATTGACCGATTATTAATTTTTTTTCTTCTCTTTCTTTTTCATATGATATGAACTGTTGAATTTCTTCTTCTAATCTAAATTCTGATTCTTGTAATTTTTGTATCTTCTGATCGGATAAAAGTAATTTTATATTCGTCACATTTAATTCATTCTCAAGTTGAAAGACTTTCTCTTTCAAAGTAAGTAATTCTTGTTCCATCGTATTAATGAATGAATAATAAATTAATAATATCAAATTTACTTTGATTTCTTAGTATATCTAGAACGTTTCTTCTTGGTTTTCTTTCTCTTTGATTTCTTTCCCCTTGACTTCTTCTTGCCTCTTCTCCTCCTGGTTTTCTTCTTTCCGGCCATTAATTTCTCTGTCATGAATTGTTCTATTTCTTCCATTACTTCAGCCTTCCTGGCACCACTCATGTCTTCATCTATCATTACCTTAACCAATTCTGCTCTGATACTTTCTTTATTCTTGTTTTTCCAATGTGAAGTCCAATCGCGATAAAGTATACCTTTCTTCTCTAACATCTCTCTGACATTGTTACCCCTATGACGACTCTGAATCGCGGTGACAGCTTTGTTTTTCTTTTCAAACTTCTTTAAGATATCCACCGTAAATCCCCATTTCATGTGAAAAATCATACGTGTGTCTATCTCATCTAGTGCCCTGATGAACCTTTTTTTCATGAAAGCTTCCAGATCTTGAACTTCTATCTGCTTGCGCTTAGTGATAATATATTCTTTATATTCCTCTAATCCCTCGGACCATATATCCGTAAAAAATTCCGTTTCCCAGTCTTCCTGAGCCTTTTTTATCTTAGCCAACGATAATCCACTTTTATATAATTTTTTCAGCGCCTCCATAATGTCATATTCCTCTTCGTCCTTGATGAGATACGTGAATCCCAAAGCATCTTCGACTTCCATATGTTCTCCTCTTAATTCATCATATGCTTCCTTAATCTTATATTCTGGATCCTCAAATATTTCTTCTATTCCTGCCGACTCAGATCGCATTAGATCATTCATGATTTCATTTTGTTCCTCATTTAACCACCCTAGATCTATGGCCACCATTTATAATACTTGAATATATTTTATTATACGGCCATCTGAATTGATACATTTTCATAGATTTCTTTTTGACCGGCGACATACCAATGTTGTGTAATAGATTCTTCTATTCTTTCCTGTAGCTGAGGAACTATCTTTCCATTCGGCAATTGATTTTCTTCTATTTCAATACACCTTAATATGGGATATATTGATTCAGGATTGGGTCCGTTCTTTATAAAATCATTCAATATCCCGGTTTGCTTATTACTGACTTCATTCCAATGTAGGCGCGCAGTTAAATAGAATTTATCTTTTAAATCTGAAACCTTCATCTTATCCATCTTATATTCGGATCCAACTTTATGAAGGTTCGTATAGACCCATGGATCACCATCACCCCATTCGAGAGAAGGTTCGTCCTTATAATTAGCATGATCCCAAAATATCTTATATGAAGGTATTAAGACACAATCTACATTCTGTAATAAAGTATGAATACTCAGGTCTAATGTAATCTTATCTGAGTATTCCGGTTCAGGTTCCGGTTCCGGTTCAGTCACGGGTTCAGGTTCCGGTTCAGTCACGGGTTCAGTCACGGGTTCAGTCACGGGTTCAGTCACGGGTTCAGTCACGGATTCAGTCACGGGTTCAGTCACGGGTTCAGTCACGGGTTCAACAACAGAATCACCATGAACTTCTTTCATATGTTTCTCTAACTCCTCTTTTGTTGTGAAAGGATCAGTTACATCTAAACAATCATCGTGTTCGCACCAATTATCACCTCCACCAACTTGTGTATTATATAAATGTAGGTCTGATTCGCTAAATTCTTTCATTAATAACCAAATAATCCCTTTGAAAATCAATATTAAATTATCACAAAACTTCTCAATAGGTTTCACTAATTCGGGATTTTTTGTGAATTGTTCCTCATTTAAAAACAAACAATCAGTAGAACCACAAATATCAACTAGCTCTCTCGGATCAACCACATCTGATAGATAGGACGTAATTGCTGGGTCATCCCATACTACTTCACCCGTTTCTTCATGTGTCCAATATTCATCGTTTACCGAAGTTTCATGGACCCACGGAGATACATGATCATAATATCTTCCGTAACTCCTCTTGTAATTATCTAATTCAGCATTTAATTTATCAATACTCTTCTGAGCTGTTTTAATACTCTTCGCTTTCGCCTTCTCATCAATCTTCTTTTTCAAATATTGTGAAGCCGTTTCTATTTTTTTATCTATCTTCTTGATCGCATAATCAAATGGCAAATAGGCACTTCTATTCTTATTACCTTCACGATTTAAATAATCTAAAAAGAATAAATATAATTTCTGTAAATCACTCAATTCATGATAATCTAATTGAAGAATGGTCAAAGAGAGTAACGCGTTAGATAAACACACGATGTTACACCCCACATCTAATTGAGTGGTACCCCTCTTTATCATTTTGAATCCATTTCTCATTCCTTTCTCTAAAAATCCAGATGACCATAATACATTATCTGAAGATAAAAATACATCACCTATTTTACCCTGATAAATATGTTTCAACGCTAAATTTAATAATCCTATATATTTTGATGAGTCCTCCTTCCGTAATCCTGCTTTAACGACATCCTTTCTGGCTTTCTTTTTAGTCTTTTTAGTCTTTGATTTTTTTGATTTTTTTAATGTTCTCATAAAAGCATATCTTCGCTTCAATGTATCTTTTCTTACTCGTGATTTTTTTCGGCTTCTTAGTCTTTTTCTCGTTTTCTTACGATTTAAACGCTTTGTTCGTGCCATACTATATAATACAGACATATAAAATAATTTATTTCTTCTTAGATTTCTTCTTAGATTTCTTCTTGCATCTTCTTTTGGTCTTCATCTTGCCTCTTCTTTTGGTCTTCTTCTTGCCTCTTCTTTTGGTTTTCTTCTTGGATGCCAGGATTTTACGAAGAACTTCTGCCTCATCGGGTGATTGAGACATGCTACCAAGTCGTCCATGGAGGGCTTTGGAGTATGCGAGTCTTTTCTTCGCCTTTTCAAGTCTATTCATTTCGTCTAAGTGATCGCCTACCCCTCTATGTTCGTCATTGCGGTCCATCCCGGTTGTTTCGGACCAATTACGCAATAGTTCCAGTGTCTCCTTAATTTGATCTGAATATGTCTCGCCTTTGTATGTATATTCGTCCTCCAGTTTCCCAATTTTTTTAATAAACAACATGAGTGTCTCAGCGTTCTCCACTTCAGACTCTTCCTTCTTCTGTCTGTCACCTTCTGTAGAAAAGGGCATATTAACGATCCGCCTAAATATTCGTGGATCTAAATCGGTGGGACAATCGTCCATCCAATCGTCATCACTGCTACTCATTTATAATACTTAAATAGATAATAATAGTATTGATAATTATGTATCTTGTTTATATCCTTAAATCTGATAATTTATCCTATGTCGGAATGACCAATGATTTTACTAGAAGATCCAGACAACATAACCAAGAAATAAAAGGAGGAGCAAAATATACAAAAAAAAGATCTTCATGGTATCCGATCTGTATCATTGACGGATTCCTAACGATGAAAGAAGCAATGCAATGCGAATGGAGAGTCAAAAGGGGAAAAGGAGGTCCTCAGGGCAGAATTAATTATCTCTTTGATTACATGGAGAATAATGAAAAATGGACTTCCAAATCGCCCCTGATATCAGAACAAACGTTACAAATCTATCTTGATAATGAATTCATAAAAAATAATAATGATGATAGTTATGCGATAAAAGAATTATATTGGAAAGAGTAATATAAACTGACTGACTAAACTGATTGACTAAACATGACACTGTCATCATTCCACGAAGAATTCGGATGACGAACGGTGGTAGGTGGTGGCATAAGGACCGTATCCATCATCAACTTTGTCTTGCCCGACTGAGCCATGAACATGATATCACACATCGGAGTATTCTTTGGTCGGCCATGGTCTGATTGTGCCTTCTCTTCCATCTTGTTCCATGCCATAGTCTTGAAATCGGATGAGAATCCGTGAAGATGAAGCTTCCTGATAGAAGACATAGGTCCCGCGTGACACGTTATTTCAATCTTCATCTTATCAATAGAAGCCTGAGTATTGATTAGAAGTTCCTTGAAGTTATCCCTGCAACTGGGATCAAAATCTTCTTCGGTAACTCTTGCCGACTTTTCTGAACCATCCTTCATCTTGATGGTCCCACTCTGAGACAGTTGCCACCTGAGGGACCCGATTTCATCCGCGCCACCATTCGCCAGAATTCCAAAAGAAGTCTCCAGAAGTTGAATCCCTTCTTCAATCAAGGGGACATCCTCTTCTGTCACGGTGACGCAGTTGGTGATCCGCTTGTTAGGAATGGCGATAAGATGAATTAGACCCATGAGAGCAGAATATTCTCCGATTTCAAATGATACCGGATTCATCTTGTTCGGAGTCTCTCCGCCGCGGAATCCGCCGGGGATAATCGCTGACCAGTTCCTTGACTGAGCCACCATCGTCCCACCGTTCCGACGACATGTCTTAAATGATGGTTGACCGAGAGACTCTAGGACCCCGTCCTCAAAGACGGGCTTACCCTTCACCGTACCCGGGACATACTCCTTCTGACCATCCTTAAGGATGAAAATCTCATCGGTTGTCCCCTTCTCCCAGTTCAAATCCGCCTTGACGACCTCCGGATTACCGAAGTACTCCTCGTAGACCTTGAAGGTGTCTGAGAAAGACATCGCTGGAGTGCTAGAGTGACACTTGCTTTGCCTGAAGTGTTTGAAGTGCTTGCTTGCTTTGCCTGAAGTTTTCTAAGGATATTCTGAACAGTTATATGCTCTGTTGTTGTTGTATGGCACTTACATACAGTGCGCAAATCAAATTTTGTATGTGAACAGTAAGAATATAATGACCTCTTAAATCATTTAAAAAAAACATACATATACATAATAAATGATACACTGTGAACATTATTCTTCCTATACCGGTCCCAAATTAGTCAGAGCTGTCTTAGATACGGAGGATATTACCGATAAGATGACGGAAATATATGGACCTCAATGTAACTGGCAGGGATCTCTTTGGACTTTCAAAGAGGCGTTCGGTGAAAATTCTATTAATAAACATTTCAGATTTGATTTTAAAGGTGAAGATGGACGCGAACATTGGTTTCATGGATTTATTACTGATATAAATCAGTATTTCAATCCCCCTCTCGCTACACCTATGAATCAAAGATAAATTTGATTTATCAGTATCATTTAACTGATAAAAAATACACATAATGGATAGCGGACATCTTGAACCCTGGTTCACCTCCGAAGAAGAAGAAACATCTCTTACGGATTACATGGCTCTGAATCTGTATCAAGAGGAACCTCCGACCATTCTTCCAGAGGAACCGCCGATCATTCTTCCAGAAGAACCACCGATCATTTACGATTCCATTCATACACCGATTTATAACACTTCACAAGGGGAGCCTATTTATCCTCTTACATATGATATCCACAATAATCTTACAGTGAATATTTCGCTTTACATTTCTAATAACTAATCCTTTATCAATACACCTATGAGTCAATGAAAGTTTCATCATGACCAATGCAGTCTATCGCCTCGCCAAAATTATCAATGCATAACCTTTGCCCCGGATTCCTATCACTCTCAAGATAGTTTAAGTAATCATCTAGGACTTCGTCTGCCGGTGAATTGTTCAGATACAGGAGCTTCAATTTCGTATGAGATCTTTCATAGAAGTGCGTGTAAGCTGGCTCTGCGTCGTCCTGACCAAACACTGAAACCAGATAGTTTGTAGTATCTCGCGAATATTCCGTCAGCTTCCAAAGATAATCCCGGTCACCGAAGACCTGGATCTGAGTATGACGGACCTTCTTTATCTTGTTTTTTTCCCACTTGATCGCCCACTCAAGACCTCTGCCCAACGGGAACTCGGTTGAAGTCGTGTACAACGCTGAGCCTGTGCCAGTAGCGAAGAGAGAGGTGCTCGAATAATTTGGGATCGTGTTACGATAGATCTCATCGGTATGATACTGCCTGACCTCAGAATCATCTTTGGTGAGGCGATAGATGATGAGAAGCAGGTCCTTCGGCATATTATGCTTCGTACCGATGGCCAAGTAAAGTCCTTTTATGACCTGTTCTTTGCAGAGGAAACCCATCTTGCTTGTGTTCTGTGTTTGTTCAGCACTTGTTCAGCGCTTGTTCAGCGTTAGTTTTGTTGATGAATACAGATAAAAAATCAATCAAATTTAATCTTAATTTTTATTCTTTACGATGTTCATGATGTTCATTTCATCATGTTCATTTCATCATGCATGCCAGACAATACTCTTTACCATATCCTATGTCGCTAACCGACTCGCCCGTCAAATCCCCGGTCCTAGATGTGTAGATTGGTAGTCCAGTTGCTACGAGAGCCGCATACCCCCCGCCATCCAAATCATTCTGCTGATGGAAAATCGCCTGACAAGTTGGATCATCACAAGTGAACCCATGAATATCAGGAACAAGACGATATGATTTATCCTCTTTGGACAGCGTAGTAGGAAGGGAACCGATATCCGACAGAGATTTGAAATCATATGTTAACTGAAGAGATGTCATCCGTTTCCAATAATCTTGGATTACTTGGTCCGTAACCTCGATATCCATCCACGAATCATCTGGAGTTTCGCTCATAGGGTTGTTAAATCTACTTTCATCTTGAAACTTAACATAATCCTTGCCCGACATCCCATAGGGCCAGTAATTACCCGATTTAGGATCAATCAGCGAATCGGTACAATACGAGATCATGAAAGGTGTTACCCAATCCTCTGATACGGGAGCTTCGCCATTGAAAAGATCTTTCTCTCGTTGGATCGCTTCCGAACAAAGATACGTTGGTTCATTATACGAAGATTCGGTATCATGAATGGGGACTGAGTTTCGCCACGCCTCTTGTTTCTCCATGTTTTCGCGACAGGACTGACAGGAAACATACTTGGAGTAAATATCACCGATCTCATCTGATAAAGGTTTAGCGCAACAACAGCAGAATTGATCTGGAACGCACGACCTACATGAATCTGGATCTATCTTGGATACGGTCTCCAGAGCACCACCATCATCCGTCTGACCATAGGTATCAGAGTGACACGTCCTGCACACCCTGATAACACGTGTTCCCAGGGTGTGTTTCTTGTCCAGACGAATACCATCGCTACACCTAGCGATCCATTTTTCATCCTTGTTCTCCTCAAAGAGAAAGATAGCCTCACCAGTCGTCCTCTTTACTCCATAATCTTCATCGTATAGGAGTTCGGTCTTGATGGGTTTCGTTCTGCCCCAGATCCGGGTGGAACATGGTTCCTTAGACAGATGACAGAGTAACTTGTCGTACTTCTTGGTTATCGGAAGACCCCTCATCAGGATAGCGTACCTCGGACCAGCGGGACCAGCGACCCCAGCGACAGGAGCATCGGTTTGAGAACTCATTGTTGATTCTTTTGATAGTTTGTTAGGAGAAAAGAAAGAATAGGATATCAAATTTTTTTCATAAAGGAAACAGTAAAAATCAGAGCTCTTATGAACACTGTTCGGATAAATTTTTGTCGCATCGTCATAAATTTGATTTCACCCTTGAAAGATCAATCATCCTTTCAACAACAAACAAACCCTTACAACACTCGTTTTGTAAGACTTAGCGACACCCTCCTCTTAGAACAATTAGATCAAATTAATATGGAGGAGGACGTCGTGTAGCCTTCGGGCGCCTTCACCACATTAGTTAAGGGACCGTCAATCCCGATTATTTCCGTCATTGCCCATTCTGAAAGACGAGTCTAGGTGGTCAACGACAACTGCAATATACTTACAGATGGTTTAGAGACCATGCAGTGACAAAAAAGAGTTAGACGCCTTGTATATATGGTGCCAAGTGGATCACGTGGTGGTTAAACACTTGAGTATGGGTCCGGTTAGCATGTGACCTTAATATTGAATCTTTGCGGAATAAAATGATGCAGAGGCGTTGTCAGTCCCGGTCGCCCTGTCGAGAGAAGCGGTGCGCACGGTGGTCGGAGCAGTATCTTTATATACAAGATAACGGGACTTGAATGACGTGAAAAGGGATGCCAATGGTCGCCCTGATCAAACAATACCTACCAACGATAAACCGGGGAGTGAACTCCGGAGCTAATAACTCGCTTCAAGCGAGTCCCTTTAAGGGGTTCAGAGTATACTCTGTTCTAGATTGAGATAATCACATGACCCATTCGCCCACCGACTTAATTGACGGGGTTCGTTGTCTAAGGGTCCTCTGTGTGTTGCGAGCGTTGTTGGAGGATATACTAAATTTTTTTTGTTCTTTTTATGTTCATCAAGAACTCTTTTTTTGTTCATAAATTTGATTTCTTACTGAATATCTATTCAGTAAAAATATATACATCTTGCTTATCATTCATGGACGCTCTCTCCGCGCACGCCATCATTCAGAGTGTTCGGGATACGGCGATCCGATTCTCAGAATCGGAAGGCCGTTGGGGTTGGCGAGGCACGCTTACCGAGATTATTCACCATCTTCCTGGAGGTGGCGTCTCTGCTTTGCGTCGCAGGCAAGCTGGCGAATGGGGTATTGAGAGGCCTCATTTTGATCTCAATCAATCTATCTTACAGCACATGAGGCAACCGACCAATCAATACGGACAGTCTCCCATGGTCTGTAACGATGGAGGGGACGTTTCAGATCTGGGGAGTGGCAAAAATGGTCTTAAGAGATGGAATGAAGACAGCTTGGCGGTCGGCGCAGATGAACACCCTTCGGTTTATGTTTGGTCCGTAGGTTGGACGAGGAGTGGATACGACGACGAGGAGAGCATACATATCATTCGCTCTCGCCAATGTGCTTGGTTCCTTGAGAGATTGCGAACACTTTGCTGTCTTCCGATAGGCTACAGTGGTCCGGGAGAATCTGGGATACCTGAAAATCCAGATTTTCCAGAAGCATTACACGGAACTAGCGAGTCGTTTTCTCAGAGTGATATGACGTGGCATACTTTGTTAAAATTCCTGATGTTTGTCCTTGAGAAGTCCGACTGGACAACTCCTCTTATGTCGGACGCCCGAATAGGAAACATCGGGGACGGACCGTTTCCAACCGCTTGGGTCCATTTCAGCGCTCACAGAAGAACTATTAATTGGTGTCATCATACAATTCTTGAGGGAAGCGGTGTGCCACGTGGTTCGGGGTGGGATGGTGATAACCTGTCTCTTGGTAGTCTTTCTGAATCAGATATTACGGATATGGCTATTCACCGACGCTTTAATGAGGAGCAAACTGAAACTCTTGATTTTGAAAGGCTCGATCGGGCGGAGCGGCTGCGGGTAATTCTGCGTATGGATCAGACCATTGATGAACCTGAACCTGAACCCGAACCTGATCCTGAACCTGAACCTGAAGTGACTATTGAAACAACTCTGGAGAAGAAGAAGAGACAACTGACAGAGATCTTGAGTATTCTGGAAGGAAGTGCTGCTCTGGATGAAATTATGGAAGGAGATTATAAGGATTATGCCGATCTCCTAATGAGTTGTCATCACACTATGTGAGGTAGTAAGTATTAATTTAGAGTCAGTCATAATAATTTTTTTTGTTCGCCAAGAACTCTTTTTTTTTTGTCGGTTGTTCATAAATTTGATTTCATCCTGGGATAAACTTCATCATACAAACATACTTCTGCTTTCAGCAAACTTCTCAGCAAACTTCTCAGCAAACTTCTCAGCAAACTTCTCAGCAAACTTCTCAGAACTCCCCGAACTCTCAGGACTCCCATAACTCCCGGAACTCTAAGGACTCCCAGTTATCAACGATGTCCGTCGCCACCTACCCTACCGCCTACCCAGCCGCCACCTACCCGCCGGGAGTGCTGACGGGTCGCCCGATGGAGATGTTTGAGGCGGCGCCTGCCCTCGACCTCTACGCGACCCCCGAGCAGTGGGCTGTTGGCCATGGCGACGTTGCCATCCTTGAGGAGCTGACGGATGCGCTTCGAGAGCGCGATCTTGAACGGGACGGGAATATGGCCGAGATTCAGGATTTGCTCGTTGGTTTGGAATCCATCCCAGATGGGGAATGGATTGAATCGCGGGATCGCGGGAATCATTCTTGGTCTGCGACACTGACTATCGCCGCCACCGCTCTCGATCAGTTTGAAGAGGACTTCGATTACGAAGAGTTCCTTCGGATGAACAACATCGTGGAGGTGGATATGGAGATGGAAGAGGTGCTCGATGACATTGACCTGGAGAGACAGGAGGAGATGGACTGGATTGAGCAGCAGCTCCAGCTCTTGGAGAGGTTCCAAGACAAGACAGCATACTACATGTATCCTATGGTCTGGGACGGAGGCGTTATCGTCTTGCACGACCTCTTCTCATCCTTCGGAATCAAGGAAGCTCTTCAGCAGTTTGAGGAGGACTTTGACTACGAAGAGTCACTTGTTCAGGAGAAACTCAAGAACACAGAGGTGAACTTCCATCGTCTCCTCGCTACCCCCCCTGAGGATAGAACTGGGTGGTGCGGAGAAAGCAGTTACCAAGAACCCCTCGGGTCCTGGTCTCTTATCAAGGAGCGCTATCGGTTTGAAGCCAAGGTTGTCCACGACTTCCCTTCTTCAAGACAGGGTTACGCTCTTGCCGAGACCGTATACGGAAAGATCTACATCCCTGAGAAGTTCAGGGGATACGTGGGCCCAGTGGGCTCAACCATCGACGTAACAGTCGCTCTCCAGGATGTTTCGCCTAAGGCGAATGGTAAGACAAACTCCTTCCGCTTCTCTGCTATCTACCTTCACTAAAAACAAAAAACCAAAAAACAATAAAAACAAGACAAAGACAAAAAAAATAACTAAATTTTTTTTGCTCTCTCTTAAATCTATTATGAATATATATGCGATGTCGCGATGGTCTCATCGGACGGGAGGAGAAATCGGAATAAAGAGCGTATATCGGAGGTGGGCCAGCGCTGGCGAATATCAGGTTGCTTGGCTAAGGCGAGCGTCGGCTGTCGTCGTCCTGCACTTTCCCCACCAAGCCCGGTTTCTTTTTTCAGTTCGAGCTGGTTGATACAATTGCTGCAATCGCACAATAAAGTGTTGCTTCTCCTCCACTCAGACTGCTCCTGTAAACGAGCTTGTCGTCTCTCTTCGGCCTGAGATAATTTAACTGTGTCTGTATGCGTGCTTTGATTGTTGGGAATTGAACTATCACTCATATAATATTAACAATAGAAAAGAAAAAAATAACTAATTTTTTTTTGCCCTTTTGTCTTTTTACTAATGAGTGGGTTAATAATAATAAGTGCTTAGGATGGCGTCGAAATTATTGGGCAAGGCGGGGTCCCCACCCCAACTGATACGCTTACCGTTATTAAGAGCATCCTCTAGATAATCATTCACAAAATTAAGATCGTCAGCAATTTTCTCCGCTGGCACACGGGGCCACAGTGGTTGCTCTTGTAGCGAAAGATAAACATCTTCAAACTCAGAGGGCCATTCATCATCCTCCGGATTACTTGGTGGGTGATTTCTGATCTGCGGATGTTTTAGTGAGCGCAACTCGTTCAGGATATCAATTGATCCCCACAGGCTCATGTGTCTGAGTCGCCTCATCTGACTGGGGATCTTTCCTGGTAAACGCTGCAGTCTAGATGGCAACCAGAGACTATGCTGGACCAACGGTACTTCAAAGGGAGAAATGTTTTTGGGAGTATCTTCTTGAGGGACGTCGTCGTTGTGATCAATTACACGACAAATCACGATCGCCGATAGACCATGCTCATTACAACTCTGCGTCAGCTTAATGTCCAAGAGAAGTTCCCTTGCCAACTCCTTCCTGGAACGAAGCATCGGGAAAAGGACATCGTCGACGAGATTAGAGTCCAACTCTTGGCCAATCTTCTGCCGGAAGAGCTGCTGAACGAGGCATGCCATTAATTTCTCTCTTTTAGGAGGTCTTAGTATATTTAATGATAGAAGTTCATAAAAAGAATCAAATTTATGAAAGATATATGACGATTATTTTGTCGTAATACCAGAGATAGTCGGGTAACCCTCCTCGGCAAAAGAAGATTACAAACAAAACTTCACTGAAAGGAATAAAACAAGTGAATAATTATTTATTTGCAAATTATTATTCTTGTATCAAGAAATTAAAATATGAATATTAGATTATTTAAAACTATTTTATCTAGATAATTTAAATGAGTAGTTACCAACCTGATAATGATTTTCAATTAATGCAAGGGAATAATAATAATAGTAAATTATGTCCATCGTGTTCCTCTCTCTGTTGTTTACCTAATATTTGTTCATGTATATTATTTCCTTTTAAACTTTGTATGGGCCTAACTTGGATTGGTTCATGTGGTTTGTTTTTTTATTTGGGAAGTCTATATAATCAAGAACAAGAAAAATTCCATAATATTACAATACATTAAGTAACTCTTAAAAAAAAGTCGTAACAATTATAAAATAGGATCCAAACACAGGGACAAATCAATGAGTTAATAATGAATGCTCAAGATCGGTTTGAAACTGGATTCTGGATCCCCACCCCAACTAAGACCATTATCATCATGAAGCGAATTCTCTAGGAAATCATTCACTAATCCTAAATCGGTATTTCTTTTCTTTTGCATCCAGTCGCGGATATTCGCTCCATCACCACCAGCCATCATATCCGCAAGTGGCCCCCCACCGGTCTGGGTGCCAAGGAATGTTCCCCCTGTACCCGACCTGCGTGGGTCTGTCCAGTGTCGGAACTCCTCCAGACGAATATACATGTTATCTAACTCCTCACTAATATTGGGACCGATTGGCCAATTTCCGAGATAATTAGTTCTCTGATCAGGTGAAACTTGGTATCCGATCCGGGGATGATTTAGTTCCCGGAGCTCATTCAAAATCTCAATTGATCCCCAGCAGCGCGGGCCAAACATCTTCCTACGGAAATGACTCGTGGTCCTTCCAGATGTTCCTCTCCGGCGATTCTCGCAACAGCGCAGGACAGTCCCAGATGTAAAGGGGGGAATGTTTCTCGGGCACTCCTGATTCGGTCTGAGATGGAAGTTGCTAATGATTCCCGATTGCCCTTCATCATTACAGACCTGTGTCAATCTAATGTCCAAGAGAAGATCCCTTGATAACTCCTTCCTGGAACGAAGCATCGGGAAAAGGACCTCATCAACGAGATTAGAGTCCAACTCTATGCCGATCTTCTGCCGGAAGAGCTGCTGAACGAGGCATGGGGCCATTATTTTTCTCTCTTAAAGAGGTCTTAGTATATTTAATGATTATCCTCTGTATCAAATCAAATTTATGAACAAAAAATTTAATATAAACAAATGATTACATCATATCGCCCATTCTCCCACGACCAGCACTGGTTGGAACTCACAGCGCGGGTTACCACCCCAACTAGGATGATCACCCTTCTTAATTAAATAATCCAGAAACCCATTTACAAACTTGCTCCTTAGGCGAAGACTCTTCTCTTTCTCTATTCGCCAATGACCGGATATATCAGGAATTGTATCATCTTCTTCAAGACGAAGGAAAGCATTCGCGAACTCGTCATCAAAATCTGAGAACAGATCACACTCTTCCTCCAGTTCATATCCTTGGTCTGTGGGCTCGTATCCCATCTGAGGATGTTTTAGTGAGCGCAACTCGTTCAGGATATCAACTGTTCCCCATCTATGCCTCGCTGTCTTCTTCCTACGAAACTTGCTCCCATGCCGCCCTTCAGTCAGACGATCCTCCTGACCACAACTTCTCAGCATTCTGAGATGAGTCCGTCCGAAACACGCTTTTGCAAAGGGAGGCACCTTTTCCAGAATCATCTGTGGCATGTTAGCGGGTGAGATGTAGCCAATTATCCGAGGATAAATCGTGATATTTTGGACCATCCTGATGTCCAAATACAGAGAATAAGGCAGGTACTTCTGTTTGAAGAGAAGAGGAAAAAGGACCTCGTCAACGAGAGCGACATCCAACTCTTGACCGATCTTCTGTCTGAAGAGCTGCTGAACGAGGCACGGGGACATTTATGTTCTCTTTCAAAGAGGTCTTAGTTATTGTTTGTTAAGTTCATAAAAAAAGAATCAAATTTATGAAGTTAAAGGAGTTAATAAAGTTGGTTCTGAACCTCGCCATGCTGAGATGACTCCACAATACTTAGAATACCCCACGGCGTGCCGTCAGAGCTCCAGGTAAGACGCTTACCTGTAATAAGGACGTCATCCAGAAAATTCTTCACAAATTGAGATCTACTATCAATCAAGACAGCATTTTCGCGACTATGATCTACCCCCCAACGAATAGTTGCCGGTAGAGCGTTATCCTCCGCAAGACTAATGAAACCATCTTCATAATCTACCGGTTCCTCAATAACGTAGGATCTGGGTTTGTAACCCGCCTGAGGATAGTTAAGTCCCCGTAACTCGTTCAGAATATCAATTGTTCCCCAGTCTTCATTGCGGATCTTCCCCCGCCGAACCTTACTTGTACGTTGTCCGACGGGGAGGTAGCTTCCAGAAAGAGTGGCGAAGTACGTCCAGTATTCGGGAATAGGAGTAAAGCTTGGAACACTGAAATGCCTAGCCTGTCGGGTGATAATCAGTGTATCCGTCGCCAACTTAATGTCCTGGAGCAAATCTTTGGGCGCGTGCTTCTGTTTGAAGAGAAGAGGGAAAAGGACTTCGTCAACGAGATTAGAGTCCAACTCTTGACCGATCTTCTGCCTGAAGAGTTGCTGCACGAGACACGCCGCCATTGTTTCTTTTATTCTTTGTTAAAAGTATCATAAAAAATTTAATCAAATTTATGAAGTTAAAGGAGTTAGTAATGAGTGCTCAGGATCTTTCTACCAGCCGTAATGTTGTCCCCACCCCAACTGATACACTTGCCGGTATTAAGAGCATCATCTAGATAATCATTCATAAATTTAAGATCACTTAGTCTTTTTTCTTGCCGACAGCTCCAAGGCGGCACCTCTTCCAGAAGAATATAAATACCCCCAAACTCATCTCCCGGCACCCGCTTCCGCGGTCTGGGTGCGATCTTCCCAGGATCAAGCGTGACCTCAGCGCTTGTCGGGCGATGCTGCCCGAACAGGGGCTGTTTTAGTGAGCGCAACTCATTCAGGATATCAATTGATCCCCACATGTCAGTGCGGCGCTGCCTCCTCATCAAGCAGGATTCCGGGAAGGGTGAAATGTTCTTGTGCCGGTCCAGGCGACCGACGCGCCTCACGATTGCCGATAGACCATGCTCATTACAACTCTGAGTCAGCTTAATGTCCTGGAGCAACTCCTTAGGTCCGTGCTTCTGTTTGAAGAGAAGAGGGAAAAGGACCTCTTCAACTATGCCCTGATCCAACTCTTGACCGATCTTCTGCCTGAAGAGCTGCTGAACGAGACACGCCATTTATGTTCCCTTTTAAAGAGATCTTAGTATATTTGATGAATATCTTCTGTATCAAATCAAATTTGTGAACAAAAAAAATGCCTCTTTCAAGAGGTCTTTGATGCTATGAATGGGATTCGAACCCATGCTGTCTAATGTAAATGATATATTCAGTGACAATTTCAAACTTTCACCCAAGCAGACACCAGATTGATCAAATCTTCGGTCCACAGACGATTCGGAAAGAACTTATATGAATCATATCAACCACAGGGCTGTTACGCCCCTGCCTTAACCACTCGGCCATCATAGCTGATAATATCTTGTTCCTCCAACTGCCGATATCTTTCATCGTTGGCCAAACGAATCCAAACATCTTTTGATTAGA